>OCTX014518099.1_pt1 | contig 19065 bp, 9 predicted proteins | sample 1539691 | NCBI WGS metagenome assembly OCTX01 (sample SAMN02144231, study PRJEB22623) | gut metagenome | biome: sheep rumen | host: Ovis aries | place: New Zealand | reverse complement strand
CCAAAGTACCAATTAAGTGAGCGGAATACAAAACAAAAAAAACTTTTTTGTTTTTACTCCCGAACGAGAGTATCTTCGGCGAAGCCAAAGATAATCAATGATTCACACAGAAATGCGGAAAGCACGGAAAATTTAATCAGCCTGAACGGCTGATAACACTAAAACCCGTAGAATTGATTAAGGAACTTTCCTTCATCATTGTGGCTCTCTCCCTTTTGGAGAGAATCTGCAACTTTTTGATTTTCTTTTTCGTCTATATGTTTGAATGAATGATGGATTAAAAAATAACAATAAAGAATGTCTTATTTTCTTTCTCTCTGCTCATGCGAATTACAATAAAAGGGATGCATCCCGCACCCCTTTATCTTCATCTTGAAACCATTAAATAACTAATAACCTATTAATCAAAACTTTATATATAATATTCTTGTGCAAAGGTAAATCGTTTGTTCCTTTTGCGAAAATTTCTTCAGTGAAACGGCTCAATTATTCAGCGAAAACGCAAAGTATTGAACTTTGAACTTTGATCTTTGATCTTTGAACTTTGATCTTTGAACTTTGAACTTTGAACTTTGAACTTTGAACTTTATGATTACTCCTTTCTCCTTCCTCCTTACTCCTTTCTCCTTCCTCCTTACTCCTTTCTCCTTCCTCCTTTCTCCTGTCTCCCTCCCTTTAGGAGGGCCGGGGTGGGCTCCCTAAAACGTACAGGGAAGGGTAAGGAGCTGATACATCAGGGTGCGTGCCATCCGCTGTTGTCCTGCATCATTGGGATGCAGCTGGTCATTCTCTGGGTTATGGAAATACTGCAGGTGCTCCTCCATGAGAGGGAACAGTCCGCAGGAAGCATTCCAGTCGATGACGGGCACGGCCCAGATATTCCCTGCCTCTTTCACTGCGTTCACATAGGCATCCACATATTCTCCGCATTCGTTCTGATACGACTCATTAGGCTGCCAGTTCTTGTCGTTGGCAAAGAAATTGGCACGGTGGATGGGAGTAAGCAGCACCACCTGTTTGGTGGGGAACATCCTTTTCACCGTATCGAGGGCGATATTGATCCTGCCGCAATAGGTATTCTTGTTCATCGAAGGTGTACGCTGACGACGCGTCTCCAACTGTTTCGGTTTATGAATACCTGCCATCACCTCGGTGGTCTTTTCATCCCACCACTGTCCGATGGGTATTCCCGCATTGAAATCGTTCGTACCGATGAAGATCAGGATTGCATCGAAGTCATCACCATGTTCGTTTTTCAACTGTTCCGCCTGTCGTGGGATATCATTCCACTGTCTTCCACTCACACCATACACATACGGTGTGATATCCAGCCACTCCTGCAGGAAGTTCCAGTATTTCTTCTTGGAACCATTGTTTCGTGGATCGGTGATGGAGTCACCGAAGTACGCCACTCTCTTACCTTGCCAGGGATGCACGAAAGTGGGCTGTGCTCCTTTCTTGTCCTGTATTTTGTGCGGGAAGACCTGTACACAGCAGAGCAGACAGATCCATAACACGATGTATTTTCTTCTCATAGCCTTTACTCTACGAATTAGACAAATTTGACGAATGATAATCTTTTTCTCTACGGATTAGACGAATTTGACGAATTGCTTCCTTTTACTCTACGAATTAGACGAATTACTGTCTATTTTCTCTGTTAACGGTCATCATCTTCGTTTGTACTCGTTTCATGCCTTCACAAGAAGTGGTGAGCGTCACCTTACCTGCGTTCTTTCCTGCACGCAAGATGACGAGGGCACTGCCGTTGTACAGTCGTCGGTGATTGGTGACATTCAGTTCATCACTGTTCTGGTCACCACTGCTTACTGCCACGATGGTAGCATCGCCCGTCACGGAAAAAGTCAGTTCATCCTGCGCATGATATACTCGTCGGCCTTTTTTGTCAACGGCATGAACACGCACATGCTGCAAGTCACAGCCATCAGCTTGCCAGTGGTCGTTATCTGGAATGACCTCCAGGCGCACCGCATCACCAGTTGTCTCGATGCGATGGATAGCCTCGGTACCCTTCACACCGGCGCAATAAGCCCGTGCCTCCACATATCCAGGCTGATACACAACATTCTTCCACCGTATCTGATTGCGTTCTTTGGGGTTGTCTTTGGCATTTCTCTTGATCCCTAAGCTCTTGCCGTTAACCAGCAGTTCCACCGCATCGGCATTGGTATAGGTGACCAGTTCCAAAGTGTCACCCTGCTGACGGTTCCAATGATCGCTCATACCATCGTTGCCTGTCTGCACTCCATTCCACATCACGTCATGTCTGCTTTCTATCACACCGATATGCACCATCGTCTCATCCTCCTTGAAGAGACTCTTCAGCAGATATGCCTTCGGCTTGGGTTCCAAGGAAATGTCGAATACACCCTGTGTCCATCCCTTAGCAGGCCATCCCTGACTCTCACCTAAGTAGTCGATGGCACCCCAGTAGGCAAGACCGATGACCTTGTCGAGGTCCATCTCGAAGAAATTCGGTCCCATGCCGCTGGCATTGGCTTCACTCTGGTAGAATGTCATCCACGGGAAACGGCGACCATCGCCTGGGAAATACATATAGCGGTAGTTATACGACTGCACATCGGTGATCATAGCAAGGTCGCAAGGCAGCGAGTCGGTCTCCCAGTTACGATAACGGGGATGCATGGCCACCGTAACAAGCCGAGTAGTGTCGTAGCGCTGTAGTAAGGTCTTTTGTAGCTTATAGGCTGTCACACCCCAGTCGTTGAATGCTTGGTTAGGGTCTTGTTGCAGTTCATTGCCCAAACTCCACATCACGACGGAAGGAGAGTTACGGTCGCGTTTCACCCATTCGGGCACATCATATTGCCACAGATGTTCCCATCCGGCCCTTCCTCCGGTATGCTGCTTGGTCCATTTGTCATAGAGTTCATCCACCACGAGGATGCCATATTTGTCGCAAAGTTCAATGAAACTCCTGCTATAGGGATTATGCGAAGTGCGGATATGGTTCACACCGAACTGTTTCATGAGCTGGATACGCTTCTCAATGGCACGTGGATAGACAGCCGATCCCAGTGCCCCCAGGGAGTGATGGTTGGCATATCCTTTCAGCAGCACCTTACGGCCATTGAGCTTGAGTCCGAAGGCCGGTCCTATCTCTATGGTACGGATACCGAAATGATCGGTTACCTCATCGGCTACTGTCCCATCTTCACGGAGCAGTGATGCCACCACCTTATATAAATGGGGGGTATCAATGTCCCAAAGCATGGGTTGTGGGATCTCTATCTCTGGAATCTGAATCTCCTGTGTTCTTGACTGCGGATTCCTCCCTTTCGATGCAGTCCCTTCGTACACCACACTACCATGGGGATCATATACCTTCACCCGTACCTGTGTTTCCTTGCTGCGGTTTCTGTTTGTGAACTCTGCAGAGATGTTTACAAAGCGATTATCGCGGGTTGTGATATACAAAGGATGACGCCCGAAGAAGAGGTCCTTCGGTGTAATGACGAAATGCACATCACGGAAGATGCCGCCACCCGTGTACCACCGAGAATTGTTGGGTTCCCGGGTATCGGCCATCACCGCCAGAATATTGTCACCGTTCCAATTCAGCAGCCCTGATATATCAATCTCAAAGCCCACGTACCCATAGTCGGTACCACCGATATACTGTCCGTTCAGATAGACATCCCCAGTGTACATGATGCCCTCAAAGTCAACCAGTACACGTTTGTCTTTCATCTCCTCGGAGGGTGTGAAATGGTAACGGTACCACCCCTTCCCCATCTCCTTGAAACCACGACTGGACAAACGACTCTTGATGTTCGCTGCCACATCCGTATTGTCGGCACGCTCATCAGGAGTGGGAGGAATCCACGGCTGCTCAATCTGGAAATCATGGGGAAGGCTCAAGGTGCGCCAGCTGCTGTCATCGAGTGTGGGGACAGCACCGTTTTCCACCTCTCCAGCATGGAATTTCCATCCGTCATTGATATTCATGACAATACGCGACTGTGCCATCATCATGAGCGAACAGCCTAACAGCCATATCCCTATCAATATCCTTTTCATTTGTCTCCTCGCCTCCATTAGCTTGCAAAATAGCGTTACTTCATCTTATAATACTCCACTGCCCCCAACAGGAAACAACCCGTGCCGTAGTCTTCAAAGTCGGGAACCTTGGTATAGGTGACTGGTTGTCCGGCAGAGGGATCCTTTCCTGTTCCCTGCACATAGCCCAAGAAGCCGTCACGGTGCACACAGTCGTTGATGAGACCCTTCCAAGCACGATGGCATGCCCCTTGGTAGTCCTTCGCCTTGAGGATTTTGTTGTTGATGCCCCAGCTCAAGCCATACAGGAAAAGACCAGTTCCCGTGAGTTCCTTACCCTCGTAATTGCTGCTCACCAAACTGGGGTTCCAGAGTCCGTCCTCCCGCTGACAAGCCACCAAGGCCTTACTCATCAGGATGAAGTCTTTCTTCAGCAGTTTGTAGTATCTCTTATTTACCTTATTCTTAGGCATTGCCTGCAGGTCGGTCATCACACGTACCAATGCAGCATACACCCATCCGCTTCCACGACTCCAATAACAGTTCTTTCCATCAGGCTCCTGATAGGGCGGCACATAGTCCTTGTCACGCCACCACAGGCCTTCCTTCTGATTGAACAGTCCACCTGCCAGGGTATCACGACTCCAGATATACATCTTCATACCATGATCCATGTATTTCTGTTCCCCAGTGGCTCTATACATCTTACTATATACAGGCATAGCCATCTGAATAGCATCAATCCATGTCCACCATCCGATCTTCGTCTGCATCTGTAAGTCGAGATTCTCACGGACATGCGTGATCATTTTCTGATCATGGGTCATCATATAACGGTCAAGATAGGTCTGCTCACAGCACTGGTCATCGGCATCGCAGGTCTTGATGCCGTTGCGGGGAGTCCACTGATGGAAGTCTGCCCAACGGTCGGTATAGTCGATATACCGCTGATCGGCATCCACCTCATACAAAGCCATCAGTCCTTCGTAATACACTGCACGCGTCCACAGACTACTGGGGCGTATCCTTCCTACGTTCGTGGCCTTGGTTGGATCGGCATGTTTCTTCATGAAATACTCATTCACCAAGCGCGCCGTAGCCAGCACATCTTCCTTCCTTGCCTCCTGGGCAAAAGAGCCTGCTGCCGTCAGCAGCATCATACCTATTATTAATAAATTCTTCATAAGCTTATAGTTTCGACCACAAAAATAAGGTTTTTGTAACTAATCACTATCCTCATTATCATACGATTTTTAGGTAAAAACGTACGATTTTATTGGTTATCCTCTGAAAAATGAAGTAATTTTGCACCATAATCATCATTCACACCTATGAGAAGAATACTTTGGATGACAGTGGCATTCTTTTCCTGTGCCCTGCAAGCAATAGCCCAAGACGAAGAGCTGTTTCGCAATCCCCCTACAGAGATGTGCAGTCATGTGATTCTTGGCTGGGACGGTATCATCAACCAGCAAGTTATCAACGACGACCTTGACTCCATCCAGGCCAAGGGATTCCGTAACATCATCATTGAACCTGGCTACCACATGGGCATTGAGTATCTCAGTGACCAATGGTTCGAGAATGTGCGGATGATGGCCGATGCCGTAAGCAAAAGAGGTATGAAGATGTGGATCATTGATGAGGGGAAATATCCCAGTGGTATGGCTGGCGGCTGGTTCTCAAAGAAACGTCCCGATCTCTGCATGCAGGCCTTGGTGTCCCGTGGGGACACGGTGACGGCTGTGCGGCGTTCCTCCCAGACCCGTTGTGTGAATAATCCGACAGGGGGGAAAGATGAAAACAACTCCTTGTGTGACTATCTTGATTCTACCGCTGTACAACAGTTCATCGCGTGGACACACGAACAATATAAGAAATGGCTTGGAAGTCATTTGGGCACCACCGTCATGGGATTCCGTGGTGACGAGCCTGCCTTTCAGCGTGTGCCCTATACTAACGGTATCATGGAACTGTTCAAGGAGCAGAAAGGCTATGATCCTACACCCTATCTGAATGCCTTCGTCAGGAACCAGCGCATCTCCCTGCATGATGACAAGGCCACGGAACAGGAACGACGTGCGAAGGCTGACTACTGGGATGTATGGAGCCGACTGTTTGCCGATCATTACTTCAAGCAGCAGGCCGACTGGTGCGAGGCAAATGGAGTACAGCATATCACTCACATGGACAAAGACGACATGCTTCCCTGGTGCGTGAAGATGGAGGGTGACCCCTTCCGTGTACTAAGTCGCGTACAGATTCCAGGCATTGATGTGATATGGAGTCAAATATGGCCAGGATGTCAAACAGAGTTCCCCCGTCTGGCATCCTCTGTAGCACATGTCTATGGCAAGCAACGCGCCTTCAGTGAAAGCTTCGCAGCCTACAGTCATCCCCTGGATATTCCTCATGTCAAATATATCGTTGACTACCAACTGGCACGGGGTATCAATTTCTTTGAATTCATGTTCTGGATGAGTAAGCGAGGGGCCACCAGCTATATGGCACAACCGGGCATGAAGGAACTGAACGACTATGTGAACCGTGCCACATACATCCTCTCGCAAGGAAAGCCAGCATGCCGTGTGGCCGTTTATGCACCCATCCCTACCCTATGGTTAGGTAATGATCAGGGAGATGAGATGATGAAGGCAGTAGGACATCTGCTGACAGCCCATCAATACGACTACGACTTGATCACCGACGACGGCCTCAGCGAGGCATGCACCGTTGGGAACGGCGTTCTCAGGAATCGCAGCGGACAGGACTATCACACGCTCATCATCCCCACCACTGAAGTGATGACAGCACAGGCATGGCAAAAGATCACTGATTTCATCGGTCGTGGAGGGAAACTGATCTTCTGGGGAGAACAGCCCAGAGGGATGATCCATCGCAGCTTCATGGAAGAGGAGGCTATCCAGCTGCCATCATCTGCCCTCCATCTCACCGACTCCGTATGGGATCAGCGCATCATCCCCTTCTTGCCACAACGCGACATGGAGATTGTGGAAGGAGAACCTGACGGCATCAGCTACACCGCCCGTCAACAGAACAACCGGAAAGTGTATTTCCTCTTCAACCAGCAGGAAAACAGGAAGTCACTCACCATCGACTTCGATGTCATGGGTGAGGCACAGCTTTGGGACGCTGCCACTGGGAATATCCAAGTCATCGACAGTAAGGTGGTGAATAACAAGACACGGGTCTCGCTGAATCTGGAGGGATGGGGATCGAGAATCATCGTCATCACGAAACGTACCAACCGATACGTTATCAAGAATCAAGGCAACATCCAACAAGTCATCGACCAAGCACATGCCGATGGAGGAGGTACCGTGGTGATTCCCAAGGGGACTTTCCGCACGGGTGCCCTCTTCTTTCCCCGTGGTGTCGATCTGCACCTGGAAAAAGGGGCACGGTTAGTGAGCCTTGTGGACACCACACTCTATCCGATTATCACCACACGGTGGGAAGGACAGATGAAACGGGCTCGGGCTGCCTTGCTCAACTTCAATGACAACGAGAACTGCCGCATAACGGGGGAGGGAGTCATCGACGCCCAGGGACTCGAATGGCGGAAGATACCATTCAACGAGTATGGGAAGCCCAAGACAATATGCTTCAATGGCTGCCATGGCGGTTCCATTCAAGGTGTTAGGATCTTGAATCAGGCATTCTGGTGTTTGCATATCCTGTTCACCCGCGGTTTCACCGTTGACGGCATACAGATCTGCGCAGAAGACTACATCCCCAGTAGCGACGGTATCGATGTCGATTCCTCGACAGATATCATCATCAAGAACACACATATCAAAGCCCATGATGACTGTATCTCCATCAAGAGTGGGAAGGATGAGGACGGACGAGCCATGAACCTTCCTGCTGAGAACATCTTGATAGAGGATTGTCATTTTGACTATGGTCATGGTGGCGTAGCCATGGGCAGTGAGGTCTCTGGAGGGATTCGGAATGTGACAGTCAGGCGATGCAATATGACAGGCGAGAACTGGAACCCCATCCGTTTCAAGAGTCAGCCATCACGGGGCGGCTTCGTTGAGAATATCCTGTTTGAGGATATCCACATCTCTCAAGCCCGCAATATCCTCGAAGTGAATATGATCTGGCGCATGAAGGGAGATGTCAAGCCACCCCATTACCCACTGACGAAGTTACGGAACATCTGCTTCCGCAATATTGAGGGCACCGCAGAGAACGCAGGAGCTATCATCGGATTCCCAGAACAACCGTTCTCCAAGGATGTATTCCACTTTGAGAACTGCCGGTTACGCGTTAAGAATCCCTTAAAGGTTGAGAATGCCAATCTTGATACCGATGGTCTTGTCATGGAACTCCTGAACCCTTAGCAATCTTTCAAATCGTTGTATTGTTATTTTTGTTCGGCAAAAACAAATGTATTTATTTTGTTCTGCACTCGTTTTTTCGTAACTTTGCAGCCAAATAGGAACTAATAACAATACATGAAGAGAATCTTTACTACGGTCACATTATGCATGGCGACCATGCTTTGTCATATCTACGCTATACAGCCAATAGTTATATACCCTCAAAACACCAACCCCATTGAACTGAAATACAGGGAAATGAGCACTGAGGATGGGTTACCAAGTAACTATATCATCAATATGGTGCAAGACCCACAAGGGTATATCTGGATGGCCACAGCCAACGGACTGTGTCGTTACGATGGCTATTCATTCGATGTCATCCGCCACGCCAAGGAAGGTAATAACGCCCTGCTGTTGAACGACCGTATCCGCGAACTCCATCAGAATCCCAACGGTTTGCTTTTCATCCGCCTGCAGGGCGAACGGTATAGCTGTTACGATACCAACACCCGGCAGTTCGTTGATTTCACTACTACCGGCGACTATAGCCGCAACTACTGTAACTGCAACTTCACACCCAGCGGTGACACCTGGCTTTCTTATAACTACACGGGGTGTATAGAAGTGAAATACAACAATGGGGTCATCGAAAGCCATGCCTATAACAAAGAAAACGGCACTTTGCGGTCAAACAATATCCTCTTCGTGTTCCCTGACAGTGAAAACCGTGTATGGATCGGTACCGACCAAGGACTGTACGTCAAGGAAAACGGACAACTGTCATGTATAGACGAGCATCAATCCTTCACCTGTGCCACAGAATGTAACGGAGAGGTGTATTTTGCCACTGGTGAGAACTTTTTACTCCATGCCGACAAGAACAAAAAACTAAAAACCGATGGCAGCTCCTTTATCAATCTGATTGCCGGTCATAACATCCTCGGACTGGTATCCATGGGTAAGCGACTGGTGATCATCACCACAGGTACCACCTACGACTACGACACCACGAACGGGCATATCACACCCAGTGAGGTGCAGTTACCTGGCGGTACTGTGTATCGCGACAATATCGGTAATGAATATGTAGGTGACAAGTCGGTGAATCTCTGTTATTTCGACAAGAAAAACGACAAGACATATCTCTTCCATATCCTCGACCCTAAAATGCTGAACAAACGGGGTGTCACACCGTATAAGGTAGTAACCGACCGCGAAGGGAAGATATGGATCTCAAGCATTGGTAACGGACTGATGGTCTATGACACCGTTAGTCAGCAGCTCTCTCACTTCACGCCCCATGCCAACGGGAACAGCCCTATTCGTACCGACTACCTCTACAGTATGCTTTACGACCGCATCGGGAATATCTGGATATCACAAGAGAACCTTGGCATCAGCGTCATCACCACCATGCCCCGCTATGTACAGAGAGTCTATGCCACCGACCACCAGTCACCCAAATATACAAACTATTTCCGTATGCTCCGACAGACAAGCGATGGGAGAATATGGGCAGGCGACTTCATGGGTGGAGCCTATATCCTACAGTCTGACTTCACCTTGAAGCCCATCAGCATCGGTGTGGATGATGACCTCTTGGCCGTGTGTATCGATAAGGACGGAAACACATGGATCGGTACTCGCCACCAAGGGTTAAGCGTGAACGGAAGATTTTACAAGAGCATCCCTGGCGATGACTCCTCTATTGCTCCTGGAAAGATCTTCGACATCGTCTGTGACAAGCGCAAAAGGGTATGGATTGCTGTCAACACAGGGGCATTGTGCCTCGCCATTCCGCAAGCAGACGGTACTTATCGTTTCAAGCGATTCCTTCAGGAAGACCCCTTCATGCGCACCGTAACGGTTGTTCATCAGGCAAAATCGGGTCTGATTTTCGTGGGATGCGCCAACGGACTGATGGTCTTCAACCCCGATGAACTGGTGAAGAATACCAAGTCATACTATTATTATAACGGCGATAATAGCAGTTTGGGTTACTCCGAGATCCGTGACATCATAGAAGATGAAAAAGGAGATATTTGGTTTACTTCGGTGGGTGGCGGATTATACCATATCAAAAGCACTGCCGATCCAGCGAAGATCACCTTCGAACAATTCACCACAGAACAAGGTCTTGCCGACAACACTGCCAACTCTATCGTCATGGACAAGAAAGGAGATCTGTGGGTGGGCACAGACTACGGACTGTCACGATTCAACCGGAACACAGAACAGTTTACCAACTATTTTTTTGCCAATGACAAATTAGGAGAGATCTACAGCGAGAATTCTGCATGCATGCGTACTGATGGCACACTGGTCTTTGCCACGAACAACGGTATCGTATGCTTCCATCCTGACCAAATCACGGTCAGCAACACCGATGACGTACTGGTAATCACCAACCTCCTCGTAAACGGAAGTACACCAGTATTCAATGACCAGGATGCTCAGGACATCCATGAACAACGCTATTCGCTTTCACACCGTCAGAACTCGCTCACCTTCCGCTTTTCTGATATGAAGTTTGACTTCCCCCATAAAACGGAATACATCTATTGGCTGGAGGGGTACGACCGTGAATGGAGTCAGCCCACCCGTTCGAACGAAGCCATCTACAAAGACCTGGAGCCTGGTCGCTACACCTTCCATGTGAAGAAACTTGACAACAAGGAGAACAAGGAAGTGGTGATGAAGGTTACCATCCGTCAGCCATGGTGGAACACCTGGTGGGCATGGATCATCTACATCATAGTGATTGGAGGCATTGCCTGGTATATCTTCCGTTTGCTGCGCATCACCTATCACATGAAAGACCGCATCCGTATGGACAGGAAGATCAGTGAATTCAAGCAACGCTTCTTCATGGATGTGAGTCATGAGTTCCGCACCCCTCTGACCCTGATTAAGGGATCTATGGAGCGTATGCAAAAAGCTGGAGACCTTCCCACTTCCCTCAAGCAGCCCATCAGTAATATGAGCAAAAGTACCGACCGTTTGCTACGACTCATCAACCAGCTACTGGAATTTCATAAAATGGAAAGTGGTAAGCTGGCGCTGAAACTGCAAGAAACAGACATCATCAAGTTCTTACGTGATGCGACGATGAGTTTCACCGACATGGCACATAACCGTCAGGTGAACCTCCAGTTTATCCCCTTCACCCAGAAATACATGCTTTATGTGGATCGCGACTATCTGGATAAAATCATATATAACCTCGTCAGTAACTCTTTCAAATATACTCCCAAAAGAGGGGATATCACCGTAAGGATAAGATGTGAAGACCCCGAAAAGGCTGATTTCATCGAGATTCTCGTTGAGGATACGGGTGTTGGTGTTCCCAAGGATATGCAGCAAAAGCTGTTCACCCGTTTCATGCGAACCAATATGAGTACCGACAGTATGGGCATCGGTCTGAATTTCACGGAACAGCTCGTTCTTGCCCACCACGGAGAGATCAGCTACCATGACCGCGAGGGAGGAGGAAGTGTCTTCACCGTGTCACTTCCTAACAAACAGGATGTCTATCAGCCAGAGGACTATATCACCGACAGCGAACTCGATGAAGATCTGAAAGAAGAAGAGGCCGACATGCTGTTGAAAAGCTATAAGGAGCTGGCACCAGTACCGATGAACAACCGGAGGGTATTGGTTGTGGAAGATGATGAGGATGTCCGCGATTATCTCAAGAATGAGTTGGCACCCTATTTCCATGTCACCACGGCCAACGATGGAGTGGAGGCTTTGGAGATGATCCACAAGAAGAACTTCGACCTTTTGATCAGCGATATCAAAATGCCACAGATGGACGGTCTCGAACTGCTGAAGAAAGTAAGGGCTGATGATGACATCTTTGACATTCCCGTGATCCTGCTCACGGCCATGAACAGTATCGAGAAGCAGTTGCAGAGTATGCGCTATGGGGCGGATGACTATATCCCGAAGCCTTTCAGTCCTGCCCTGCTCATCGGACGAAGCATCGCACTCATCCAGCAGCGTGACAAACTCCGGCAAGCTTATACCCAGACCAAAGGAAAGGATGATGAAACACTACACCCTTCCGACAATAACCAGCAGGAAGCAAATGCTCCGCTTATCTCCAGTGAGCGCGACCGCAAGTTCCGTGAGATTATCGACATGAAGATTCAGAAGAACTTGTCGAATCCCGACTTTGTGGTGGATGACCTCGCACAAAGCACGGGCTATGGACGTTCACAGTTCTACAGTAAAATGTTAGAGATTACGGGCAAGACACCCAAGGAGTATATCCGGGAGCAGAGAATGACAAAAGCTGCGCAACAATTACGTTCCGGTCATCAGATTACTGTTGCCGAAGTTGCCTACCAGGTAGGCTTTAGTGACCCCTTGTATTTCAGTCGCTGCTTTAAGCAGTACTTCGGCATGACACCATCAAAGTATCAGAAGGGATAAGATATGGCTTGCACAGGAAGAACGAAATAGCTTGATACTCCTGCTGAATCAAGTTCCGCTATAGATAAGGGTGAGCATACGTTCTGGGGAGAATAACTCTTGTGCCACTTCCTGCAACTGCTTTGCAGTAACGCTATCGATATCGTTGAACAAGCGGGTGATATCTTTTTCCCAGCCATAATGGAGGAAGCTCTTGCCGAAGTCAAGGGCAAAGTTCTCACGGTTATCACAGGCCACACCGATCTGTCCTTTAATCTGCTGCTGGGCACGATGGAGCTGGGCAGCAGAAAGCGGTTTCCGCATGACCTTGTCCAACTCATGCCGTACCAAACGGAGGCATTGCTTCACATCGTGGGGATCACAGCCGAAATAAGTGCACCACAGACCCGTGTCGCCATAGCTCACCATACTGCTCTCCACTGTATAGACCAGTCCGTTCCGTTCCCGCAAAGCGAGATTCAAACGTGCATTCATGCCAGGACCTCCCAAAATATTGTTCAGCAGATAGAGCGGGATACGCTTCTCGCTATGGATGTCGTAAGCACGGCTGCCCAACATGACATGTGCTTGGTGGGTACCTTTGTCAAAGGAATAAATGCCCACCCTATCTCCCTCCCAAAAGGAGGGATTTTCATTACTTGTAAGGGCAGAATGCACATCAGACCTTCCTCCCTTCGGGAGGAATTGAAGGTGGTTTTCCAACAACCTCACCAACCTCTCGAATCTCACATCCCCATACGCAAAAAAAATAGTGTTCTCTGGCGTGTAATACTTTCGTGTGAAACGAAGGGCATCGGCGGTGGTATATTGACGAAGGCGATCTGCGTTACCTAAGATATTATGCCCCAACGGATGACCGGCAAAGAGGATATTCTCGAAATCATCGAAGATCAGCTCGGCGGGAGAGTCATTATAGCTCTCTATCTCATCGCAGATCACCTCGATCTCCTTGTCAATCTCGTGTTGGGGATAGGTGCTATGGAACACTATATCAGTGAGCACATCGATGGCTCGCGGAAGATGTTCTTTCAACACTGCAGCATAGAACACGGTATCCTCCTTGTTGGTGAAGGCATTCAAGTCACCGCCCACCTGCTCCAGACTGTTCAGAATCTGTAGGGATGAGCGCCGTTCGGTTCCTTTGAAAGTGACATGCTCACAGAAATGAGCCAATCCTTCATCCCCCGGCTCCTCATGCCGGGTGCCCGCAGCTATCTGGTAGCCACAATAGACAACCTGTGAGCTGCTGGGCAGATGGATAATCCGCAGTCCGTTGGGAAGCTGCCATGTGTTGTAAGCCATAACCTACTCACTCAACAGCCGTTCTGCCATGGCCTTACCTAAGGCCTCGCACTGGGCGAAGGTGTCGGCATTCACGCTCTGCTTGATCTCTACGGGTGTACCCACAGCCTCGAAGTGCAGGCGCTCTTCATTCCATTTGGCAATCTCGCCCACAGCCTTGCTTGCCCATCCGAAACTGCCAAACCATCCTAACAAGTGGTTACCCTTAATATCCTTACCTGCCAACTCCGACAGCAACACATCCATCTCGTGATACAGTCCCGTGTTATAGGTGGGAGCTCCCACGATGAGTCCACGGTAGCGGAACACATCGCGGATGATATACGAGTGGTGGGTCTTCGAAACGTTGTACATGACGATGTTCTTGATGCCAGCCTGGGAAGCAGCACGGGCAATGATCTCGGCGGCACGCTCGGTGTTACCATACATCGTACCATAGCAGATCACCAATCCTCTCTCCGTCTCATAGCGGCTCATCTTGTCGTACATGTCAATCACCTTACTGATGAACTCATGCCACACCGGTCCGTGGGTGGCACAGATATAGTCGAGCTGAATGCCAGCGAGTTTCTTCAGGGCATTCTGCACGGGTGTTCCATACTTACCTACGATATTGCTGTAGTAACGCACCATTTCCAGCCAGAAGGTGTCGCAGTTGATCTCACTGTCAATTATGCCACCGTTCAGAGCACCGAAGCATCCAAAGGCGTCACCTGAGAAAAGAACATGACTGGTGGTATCCAGTGTCACCATAGTCTCGGGCCAGTGCACCATGGGGGTGAGCACGAAGTTCAATGTATGTGCGCCCAGTTCGATGGAATCGCCATTCTTCACTTCTATGGTGCCGTCACCGATACCATAGAATCCCTCCATCATCTGAAATGTTTTCTTGTTACCGATAATCTGAATGTCGGGATAGTATTTCTTTATCAGGGCGATGCTTCCACTGTGATCAGGCTCCATGTGATTGATCACCAAATAGTCGATAGGACGATCACCGATGACCTCCTGGATATTCTTCAGATAAGGTACGAAGAAATCCACCTCTACGGTATCTATCAAGCACACCTTCTCATCATCGATCAAATATGAGTTATAGCTCACTCCATTGGGCAACGGCCACAAGCCCTCAAAAAGGTTCTTGTTACGATCGTTCACACCCACATAATAAATTTTGTTTGTAATCTCAATCATATAATAGATGTTTTAAATTTTTGAATGGTAGAGAATTAGAATTTGGGGAGTTAGAGATTAGAGCTGAGGAGAAGCCCCTTTTTCATTTTGTTCCCGAACTCAACACTCACTGAATTGCTGATTCCCTGACAGCAGTTTGCCGAGAACTCCTGAGCACAGCGGATCACCTTGTCCCACTCCTCTTCCGTCAGTCCACGGTTAATGACCTCACGGGTTATATCATATTTCACCATGCCATAGACAAAGCCGGCATTGAAATTGTCGCCCGCACCGATGGTGCTTACGGTTTCCGTGCTAAGGATGGGATAGTCTTTCTTCACAGTGTCGGAACGAAGGGCCACAGGCTCGGCTCCTCTCGTGTAGATAAATTTCTTGCAATAGAAAGAGATCTCCGCATTATAGACCTTGTCGGGATCATTCTTTTTGAATAGTACTTCGAAGTCCTCTTTCGAGCCACGCACGATGTCTGCGTATTCCAAATTCTCCAGGAAGTTCGGTGTAATCTTCATCACATCGTTACGATGAGCCGCGCGGAAATTCACATCATAATATAAGATGGCACCATGCTGACGGGCATAGTCAAGGAAGCCGAACACCTGTGGACGAATCACGGGGTTCACAGCATAGAACGATCCGAACATGACGATGTCATCGGGCTGGATATCAGGATAGACGAAATCGAGCTGATCATGCGGATGATCCTTATAGAACAGGTACTCTGCATCGTTGTTCTCATCCAGGAAGGCCAGCGAGATCGGTGACTTCGACTCGGGGAACACATTGATATTATCTGCATTCACTCCATTTTCCTTGGCAAAAAGGATGATGCTTTCGCCCACCCTGTCATTGCCGGTCTCACTGATAAATGAAGCGTTCACCCCCGAACGACCTAAAGAGATCACCCCGTTGAACACACTACCACCTGGCACCGCACCGACCGGTTTCCCATCTTTGAAGATAATGTCGAGCACGGTCTCGCCAATTCCAATTACTTTCCGCATACTTCTGTAGATTAATCAAGCGCAAAATTAAGTATTATTCGCGACATAGCCAAATGTTTTGAGGAAAAACGATGTTCGCCACTTGGGTATCACAACAGGAATTCCTATTCATCGAGAATGCTTTGTATGTCCGCAATGCTATTGGCCACTTTGATGTAATCCTTCCACTGTTTCCGCGTCACCTTACGGTTTGTGAGGTCGTCGAGAAGGGAAATGAGTGAGTTCCAGAATCCCTTCATGTTATAGAGAATGACAGGCTTCTGGTGGTAGCCGATGGTGAAGGAAGCAGCCACGGAAAAGATCTCATCAAGGGTTCCTATACCTCCCGGCAACGCGATGAACACATCACTCTGTGCCATCATCAGTGCCTTTCGGTCGTTCAGGTTGTCACAAGGGATATGGACATCCATGTGCCCACTGACATGCCCGTTCTCCTCTACCCTCGAGGGCACTACACCGATGACTTGCCCTCCAGTCTCATGAGCAGCCTTGGCCACACATTCCATCAGTCCCATATCGGTACCGCCAAATATCAAGGTGTGCCCGTTCCGGGCTAAGAACTGCCCTAACTCCCATGTCATCGTATAGAAATCGCGGTCGATATCATTATTAGCCGAACAAAATACACATACTTTCATCTTTCTTTTATTTTGCCGCAAAAATACAAATAAAATCCCATTTGGACACCGTTGATAGTTCGTTTTTTCGTGTAATGATGTTATTTTCTTGTAAAACTCTGTGTATTTGTATCTTGTGTTCAAAAATTATTCGTACCTTTGCAACCGAAACAGATTATAAGAACATTGAAGACATTTGAAGAATTAGGCGTGAGCAGTGAAATACTGCAAGCCATTACAGAGATGGGCTTTGTTTCGCCAATGCCCGTCCAAGAAGAAGTGATCCCTTATTTATTAGGAGAGGGGAATGATGTGATTGCCCTAGCCCAGACGGGTACAGGCAAGACAGCGGCGTTTGGTATTCCGCTATTACAGAAAATTGATGTGGAGAATGAGGAGACTCAGGCTCTGATTCTGAGTCCTACGCGAGAGTTGTGCTTGCAAATCACTGATGACCTGCGAGACTTCTCCAAGTATATGAAAGGAGTGCATGTGGTGCCCGTCTATGGCGGTGCAAGCATCGAACAGCAGATTCGAGCTCTTCGTCATGGAGCACAGATTATCGTAGCCACCCCAGGACGTTTGATCGACTTGATGCATCGCGGCAAGGCGCAGATCGGTAATATCAAGAGTGTGGTGCTTGACGAGGCCGATGAGATGCTGAACATGGGTTTCTCGGAGAGTATCAATGAGATCTTCGAGAATGTTCCTGCCGAACGGAACACCTTACTGTTCTCAGCAACGATGAGCAAGGAAATTGAGAAAATTGCCTTGAACTACCTGCACGACCACAAGGAGATTGTGGTAGGCAGCCGCAACGAGGGTGCCGAGAACGTGAATCATGTCTATTACATGGTAAACGCCAGGGACAAATACCTGGCACTGAAGCGTATCGTGGATTTCTATCCCCGTATCTTTGCCATCATCTTCTGTCGAACAAAGATCGAGACACAGGAGATTGCCGACAAACTGATTAAAGACGGATATAATGCTGAGAGTCTGCATGGCGACCTCAGTCAGCAGCAGCGCGACCTCACGATGCAGAAGTTCCGTCAACATCTCACCCAGTTACTGGTAGCCACCGATGTGGCAGCCCGTGGTTTGGACGTAGATGATCTCACCCATGTCATTAACTATGGTCTGCCCGATGACATTGAGAACTATACCCATCGCAGTGGCCGTACGGGTCGTGCCGGTAAAAAGGGCACTTCGATCTCCATTGTCCACAGCAGAGAGAAACATAAGATCCGTAACATCGAAAAGGTCATCGGCAAGGAGTTTGTCGAAGCGGAGATTCCATCAGCCCAGGAGATTTGCAAGAAGCAATTATATAAGGTGATGGACCAAATTGTGAAAACCGATGTACTGGAAGACCAGATATCTCCATTCATGGATGACATTAACCGGTTCTTTGAATATATCGACAAAGAGGATATCATCAAGAAAATTGTGAGTGTAGAGTTCGGGAAATTCCTAAGTTATTATGCCAACGCACCTGAGATTGAGAAGCCGAGTTCCAAAAGGAGCAAAGAGGAGAGCAGCAAGAAAGGAACACGTGAACGGGGCTCCCGGAAGGCTGAATCTGGCTATCGTCGTCTGTTCATTAACTTAGGAAAGAAGGACGGCTTCTACCCAGGTGAGCTGATGCAATTCCTTAACAAGAACGTGAGAGGTCATGTAGAGGTGGGACATATCGACTTACAGAACACGATTTCTTTCTTTGACGTCTCAGAGGAGGATGCGGAACGAGTGATGAAATACCTCACTGGTGCACGTTATAAGGGTCGTGAGGTTCGTTGCAATGATGCTGATGAAGGTGGAAAAGAGTCTGCAGGAAGAAGGAAAGAGAACGGACCACGTAGGACAGATGCTGGAGCCAGAAACACTCGGAGTGGCTCAAAGAGAACAAAAGAATCCGATGACACTGCTAGTTTTAGCCGTTATGAGAAAAAGAAGAAAACGGAGAGTAAGCGAGGACAACGGGGGGCTATGCGCAAGGAAAGCGGCAAACAAGACGATTGGCGCCAATTTTTCCAAGACGGTCCTATCCAGTTAATAGGTGAGGAGCCTGACTTCTCAGAAGAAGGATGGGCTCGCAGAAAGCCAAAGAAGAAAGGCAAA
>OCTX012257758.1_pt1 | contig 19074 bp, 9 predicted proteins | sample 1539691 | NCBI WGS metagenome assembly OCTX01 (sample SAMN02144231, study PRJEB22623) | gut metagenome | biome: sheep rumen | host: Ovis aries | place: New Zealand | reverse complement strand
CTGGCTGGCAGAAGAAACCGGTGAGCAGCACTTCAGCCAGATATGCGACATCATAGCGTCGTCGCTCTGTCAGTTGTTGCCCACCCAGGATCGCCTCTGTGGTATTGCCGTTCCTGGCTTCAACCCCGAAGTGGTGCAGCATACCCATTGGGACTATGGCAAGAATGGCAAGGGATTCTATAACGACATCTTTGCACCCGGATGGACCATTGCCAGCCTCTGGGAGCTCTATTCACCGCAGCGTACGGTAGGTTTTTTAAACAACACGGGTCTTTTCCAGACGTCAAATGTGGCAGATAAGCGCTGATGGCAAGCAGATAACCTTTATACAAAGTACCAAGGCTGCAAATGTAACTCTCTGATATTCAGGACTAATAGAATTGTATAACTGAAATACGGTTATACAATTCTTTTGTTTTCTACGCGGGTGAAGAAAACACCGTAATTTTGCAGCAGAAAACTACAAAAACAATCCAAAATGAACAAAAACAAAATGACTGACATGAAGAAACAACTATTAGCAAGCTTCAGAACCGTCATCGGAGTATGGACCCGAACCGCCTGTCTGGCGGCAGCCCTGGCATTGAATGTGCCTTTGGCAGTTACTGCTTCAGCGCAGCAGTCGACCGGTGAAGTCCAGGTGACAGGTTTAGTGACCGACCAGCAGAAAGAACCGCTGGTGGGTGTGACAGTATCCGTTGTCGGTGGACAGGCACGTACTATTACCGACCTCGATGGTATGTTCCGTCTTAATGTGCCTCAGAAAAGCACTACCGAGTTGGAACTGACCTACATCGGTTTCAAGCGTAAGACGGTGAAGGTCAACGGCGCTCGACTCATCAATGTGATGATGGAAGAAGAAAGCAACGAGTTCAACGAGGTGGTGGTGACAGGTTATAGCAGCCAGAAGAAGGCCTCTATCATCGGTTCTATCGAAACCATCAATCCTGGTGAACTGCAGTTTGGTACTACGCGTACCTTATCAAACAACCTGGCAGGTAAGCTCAGCGGTGTGATTGGCGTACAGCGCTCTGGTGAGCCTGGCTACGACGATTCAAACTTCTGGATTCGTGGTATCTCTACCTTCTCAGGCAGCAACAACCCGCTGATTCTTATTGATGGTGTGGCCCGCGACCTGAACAATGTCGATGTGTCTGAGATTGAGTCGTTCTCTATTCTGAAGGATGCCTCGGCATCAGCCATGTATGGTGTGCGTGGTGCTAATGGTGTGATTGTTATCACCACCAAGCGTGGTAAGATTGGCGCACCACAGGTACGCTTCCACTTAGAGCACAGCATCAACGAGCCCACTAAGTTGCCCGAGTTCCTCAATGCTCCCGACTATATGTCGCTGCTCAACGAGCTGGCCCTTCAAGATGGTGTGGCACAGCCCTTCACGCAACAGCAGATAGACCGTACCCGTTCGGGATATGACCCCGACCTCTATCCCGATGTCAACTGGGTAGACGCTATCACCAAGGACTACGCCTATACCACCCGTGGTAATCTGGATATCAGTGGTGGTTCCGACTTCCTGCGCTATAGCATCGTGGCCTCTTACTTCAAAGAGACCGGTATTCTGGAACAGGACAAGAGTCTGATAGTAGACAATGCCACCAACAACCAGCAGTTTAACCTGCGTACCAATATTGATATGGATGTGACCAAGACCACCATGCTGCGCGTCAATATCGGTGGCTACCTGAACCGCTTCAAGAAACAGCGTTGTAACACAGACGGCGCTTTTGGCGAGGCCTTCCGCACGCTGCCCTTCATCCATCCTGCCCGTTATAGCGACGGTGCTATCCCCTTGATTTCCAACCGTGCAAACCCCTGGCGCACAGTGACCCAGCAGGGCTATGACTTTACCACTTCCAGCAAGATACAGACGCTGTTCAGCGTAGAGCAGGACCTGAAGATGTTTACCCCTGGTCTGAAGGCCAAGGCGCTGTTCAGTTTTGACCGCTGGAACCGTAGCCGTCGCAGTCGTACCGCCAAGCCTGCCACCGTCTTCCCCGCCACAGGCCGTGACGAAGAAGGTAACCTCATCTATACACAGTTTGAGACGGGTGACGACTCTATGGGTTCTGAGCAAGGCACGGAGTATGGTAACACCAACGTGTACTTTGAGGCAGACCTGATGTATAACCGCCGCTTTGGCAAGGTGGATGTAGACGCTATGCTGCTCTACAACCAGCAGGCATACGACGACGGTAGCATCCAGGACTATCGCAAGCAGGGTCTTGCCGGCCGTCTCTCGGCAACCTATGACAACCGTTATGTCGCAGAGTTTAACTTCGGTTACAATGGTTCCGAGAACTTTGCCAAGGGTAAGCGCTTCGGCTTCTTCCCCTCGTTTGCCATTGGTTGGCTGCTCAGCGAGGAGCCCTTCATGGAGTCACTGAAGCCCATCTTCCACAAGATTAAGTTCCGTGCCAGCATCGGTCAGGCCGGTGATGACAACATCGGTGGTCGACGCTTTGCCTACCTCGGCACCTTGTATACCGAGCAGGAAGGTTACAGATGGGGTACCAACGGCCAGCGCGACTATATCAAGAAAGGTATCACCGAGGGTGAAATTGGTGTCGACAACCTGACCTGGGAGACCGTTACCAAAAAGAACTTCGGTGTGGAACTGGGACTCTGGAACATGCTCGACTTCAACTTCGACATCTTCCGTGAAGACCGTAAGGACATCTTCATGGAGCGTACCATTATACCCACACAGACTGGTTTCGTCAAGGCTCCTTGGGCTAACTTCGGTAAGGTGAAGAATCAGGGTGTCGAGATGACGCTGAACTTCCATAAGCAGTGGAACAAAGACCTCTTCACCTCAGCATACGCCAACTTCACCTATGCCAAGAACGAGGTGGTAGAGAAAGACGAACCAGAATCACTGAAGGGCACCCACCGTTCGCAGACAGGCCGTTCGATGAACGAGCTGTGGGGTCTGACCGCTGAGCGCCTCTTCACCTACGACGACTTCAATGCCGACGGAACCCTCAAAGACGGCATCCCCTCACAGGAGGGCGTTGGTGCTGTGAAGCTCCATCCTGGTGACATCAAGTATGTCGATGTGAATGGCGATGGTGCTATTACCGAGGAAGACGAAGGATTCATCGGTGGTACCGTTGACCCACGCATCGTCTATGGTTTCGGTGGTGTCATCAGCTATAAGAACTTCGACCTGAACTTCTTCTTCCAGGGCACTGGCGATATGTACCGCGTCATTGGCGGTCAGCCTTACTTCCTGCCTGGTGGCGGAACAACCACAGAAGGAAATGCCTATTCCTATAATCTCAGTGACCGTTGGACAGAGACCAACCAGGATCCCTATGCTTTCTGGCCCCGTCTGACCTATGGTCCTAACAAGAACAACTACCGTGCTTCTACCTGGTGGAAGAAGGACATGAGTTTCCTGCGTTGTAAGACGATAGAGGTGGGCTACACCTTCCCCAAGTCATGGTTTGAGCGCTTCTACGTGAAGAGCTGTCGCGTCTTCATCAGTGGTAACAACCTCTTCTGCTTCTCGGATTTCAAGCTGTGGGATCCCGAGCTGGGTACCGACGACGGTCTGAAATATCCGATGAATCGTTCAGTGATGTTTGGTATTGACGTTAATTTCTAATTTACTGCAAATCATGAAAAAGAAAGTTTTATATATTATCAGTGCAATCTGTCTGACCTGTGGTCCACTGGTATCCTGCTCCGACTATCTCGACAAAGAACCCGACACGGAGCTCACCACGGAGATGGCTTTTGAGAACCGCGATAAGGTCTACTCTTGGCTCAGCTATGTATACAATATCATCCACACCCCCGATAAGTGGCAACTCATGTCTGACGGCTATGAAGTCTTTGCCGACGACCTGACACCCTCTGCCCGTTGGCAGCAGTGGGACTGGAACCGCGTCATTCCGAAGATTCTCGGACAGTGGACCATCAACTCACAGTGGGGTGGCGACCTCTGGCATATGATGCCACGCTATATCCGTCATGGCTACATCTTCCGCGATATGGTGAAGGCCATGCCTGACAACGACCTGCCACAGTCGGAGGTCGACAACATGAAGAACGAGGTGAAGTTCCTCTGCGCCTATGCCTGGTGGCAGATGGCCGAGAACTATGGCGGCATACCTTTCAAGCCCGACTATATCGCACCTACCGACTTCGTACTCGATGAATTGATGGTCGGTCAGTCGAAGTTTGACGACGTGGTGAACTACTGCGACCAGCAGATGCTGGAAGCTGCTATGGCACTGCCTGCCGTCTATGACGACCCCTCAAAGTATGGTCGCATCAACCGCATCATGGCACTCACCGTACGTTCTCGTATGTTGCTCTTTGCTGCCAGTCCCCTGGTGAACGGCAATCCTTGGTATACCAACTACGTCAACGACAAGGGCGAACAGATCTTCAACCCCAATTACGACCACACAAAGTGGACCAAGGCTGTAGAAGCCCTCAAGCTCTGCATTGACGAGGCTGAGAAGGCAGGCTATGCCCTCTATACCGAACCCGGTCCCAACGGCGGTATCGACCCCTTCCTCTCTACCTATAACGTGCATATCAAGCGCTGGAGCGAAGGAAACCACGAAATCACTTTCCCCGTTACCAAGAACAATAGCTATAAGGACGTCTTCCTCCGTGTCGTTTCTGTACGCGACTACGGCGGTGGTAATGGTCTCGGTGTTTACCAAGGTCTGGTCGATGCCTTCTTTATGGCTAACGGTCTGCCCATCAACGACCCCAACAGCGGCTACGTAGAGGATGGTTTCTCACGTGTCGTAGAGAGTCGTCCTGACGTCACTTCTTGGGAGTATGGTACGGGTAACCCTGGTGAGATTACTGCCCGCGGTACCTATAATATGTATTGCAACCGTGAGCCACGCTTCTATAATGCAGTCAGTTTCCATGGCTCATGGCTCGCCGTCGCCAAGCGTAAGTACAGCTTCTTCAAGAACGGTCTTGACAACGTGCAGAGTTCTTCTCCTCACGATGCCCCACAGAATGGCTATCTGGCTCGCAAGGGCTTGAACGTGCTCGACAACTACCTCACTGGTGCTGTCACCGAGCGTCAGGGCTTTACCTACCGTCTGGCCTTCACCTATCTCGATTATGCTGAGGCACTCAACGAGGCTAACAACGATGCTGCTTCACGTGCTGAGGCACTCATCTATCTGAACCGCATCCGCGAACGTGCAGGTGTCCGCCAGTATACTTTCAGTGCGGTAGATGTCAGCGATCCTGACTACATCCAGGTTCAGAATACGCAGGAAGATATGCGTCGCGTGATTCGTGCTGAGCGTCGTGTAGAGCTCTGCTGCGAGAACAACCGTTGGTACGATATCCGCCGTTGGATGCTGGCTGAGAGTCTGCCCGAGATGTGTGGCGATGACTACGGAATGAACTTCCAGGGCACCAACCAGAACGAGTTCTTCAAGCGCACTGTCTTCCAGACACGTGTATGGAAGCGCCAGTACTACTGGATGCCTATCTACATCGATGAGTACGAGAAGAATCCCAACCTCCGCGAGGCTCCCTTCTGGCTTGGCGATAAAAGTGAAGATTGAATATTGAAAAGAGTATCATTATGAAAAAGAAACTATTATATAACATCAGCCTCATCTGTGCGATGTGTGCTGTCCTGGCGTCTTGCAACAAAGACCCGGAATACTTCTCTCTACCCTACAATGCCGACGAGATGCACGTGCGCTGCTCTGTCGAGGATATCGTGTTGGACAAGAGCAAGGGCAACCAGTCTGCCGTCACCTTCTCGTGGGACAAGGCAACCAGTCCGGTATCTGCTTCTGACGTGGTTACTTACAAGCTGTGCATCTATCCTTCTGCGCAGAAGGACCAGAAGTCTGCTTATCTTGATGCAGGTACCAACCTTAGTCTGACGCTGACGCATGACGAGCTCAACTCCATGATAGCCCGCTGGGTATTGCCTGGACAGTCTGTCCGTCTCACCGCACAGGTGGTCAGTGCTGTCAACAATGAAACGCGTTATGTCCGTCCGGAGGTGTCGACCATTGAGTTCACCGCTACAGGATATGAGAAGTATCCAACCTATCTCTATATGATTATGACCGACAGCGAGACAGGTACTGTGACTAACCAGCGCCTGGAACAGCGCCAGCTGGGTACAGGTATCTATGAGGCTACCGTTAATCTGAAGGCATGCTCTTACCACTTCACAACAGGCGAGGAGGCCTATCCGGTCTACGGAATGGCTGCCGATGGTGACGGTCAACAGATGCAGTATGTCACCGATGGCGAATACACCGAGTTTGAGAATAGCGTCAATGGTCGTCGCACTATCATCGTCGATACCAATCCTGAGTATAACGACTGTCGTGTTCTCGACATCGTGACGCTGCCCACGCCGGGTGTTATCTGGATTTGCGGTAACGGCTGTTCAGTAGGTTGGAATACCAACACCCCCGACGGACACATGGACATGGTGGGAAGTGCTCGCGAGCCTTACTACTACGCCTGGACGGGTGAGTTCATTGCCGGTGGTGAGCTGAAGATTGGTCTTGGCGGTGGCTGGGGCGACTACTTCTTCTACGCTCCTGAGAACAACGCAGACCCGTTGACCGACCACCGTCTGAACATGTATCGCAAGCAGGATGCCGGTGGCGACGTGAAATGGGTGCCCAGCGTCAGTGGTCGCTATACCTTCACACTGTGTCTCTTGGCCACCGATCTGCATACCACCTTCGAACCCGCAGAGTGAACCATCAATAGTCAACAATATGAATATCAATAGAATTGTAACAATTGCATTATCACTGGCCTGTCTGTCTTGTACAGTCAAGGCCGGTGATACATACCAGAATCCGGTCATTCGCTATAGTCTGCCTGACCCCTCTGTCATTAAGGCGTCCGATGGATTCTTCTATGTCTATGCCACAGAGGATACGCACAATGTGCCCATCTACCGTTCGAAGAACCTGGTAGACTGGGCGTATGCCGGTACGGCTTTCAACGACCGTACCCGTCCGATGGACTTCGTTCCGAATGGCGGCATCTGGGCTCCCGACATCAACTACATCAACGGCCAGTATGTCCTGTACTATTCCAAGTCGGAGTGGGGAAAGACGTGGGAGTGTGGCATCGGTGTTGCCGTCAGCAACCGCCCCAATGGCGGTTTCCACGACGCTCACAAGTTGTTTATCTCTTCCGAGGTCAACATCGAAAACTGCATCGACCCCTTCTTCATTCAGGAGGGCGGCCGTAACTACCTCTTCTGGGGCTCATTCCACGACATCTACGGCGTAGAACTTACCGACGACGGCCTGAGCATCAAGGAAGGATGTACTCCCCAGAAGATTGCAGGCGGTCTGATAGAGGCCACGATGATTGTGAAGCACGACGGATTCTTCTATCTCGTCGGTTCTGCAGGTTCCTGTTGTGAGGGTGCCAAGAGTACCTACCGCCTTGTTGTTGCCCGCTCGCGCAACCTCTTCGGACCTTATGTCGACCGCAACGGTCGCAGTGCCATCGGCGACAACTTCACTACGTTGCTCACCAAGAGCAATGAAGTATATGGTCCCGGCCACTGTTCTGAGTTTGTCACTGATGACGCCGGTCAGACGTGGGTGCTCTATCATGGTTTCCAGTCTCAGGATGTGGAGGCAGGTCGCGTGGTCTACCTCGACAAGGTGGAGTGGGGTGCCGACGGGTGGCCTACCATCAGCGATGGACATCCCTCTGTTGAAGCCGCTGCTCCTCTCTTCGGCGGGGCTGCCGGTGTAGAAGAGTCAAAACTCGACAACAGCTTTATCTTGATGCCCACCGAAGACCGCAATATGTTGCGTGTTGAGGCTGACAACGACGATGCTTTCAGTTGGCAATTGCTCACGATGAGTGGAGTCACCATGAGCAAAGGTCGTGCTTCGCGCACAGCCATTATCGATACCAGCATGGTGGCGCATGGTCCGTATCTCGTACAACTCAAAGGCAAGAATGGTACCCGAGTTGAGAAACTTCTGAAGCTGTGACTCCTTTGTTTTTTGGGAACTATTCCGGCAGATAATTATTAATATTCTCTAAATAGTGTTTTATTCATTATTTTTTTTGTTACTTTTGCAAGATGAAATGAAATAGAACACTATTTAGAGAACACTATATGAATGTGAGATTATCATACCTTATTCTACTATTATTATTCACTTGCCAGTCCGTATCAGCTACTGATACCAAGACTTGGCTCGACAAGCTGGACAAGAGCCTTGACCGGCGTGAACATTTCAACCGGATACATGTAGACCGCATCGAGCATTTGCGCCAGAATATGGACAAGGCCCGTCAGAATGGACGGGAGTATGAGCAGCTCTATGCTTTGTTCAATGAGTATAAAGCCTACTGTTACGACTCTGCCCGCTACTATGCGTCAGCCTGTCTGGAGAATGCCACCGCCTCGGGCAATGAACAACGGATTGTCAAGGCGAAGAATGCCATTGCTTTCTCGCTGATATCCGCCGGCATCCTCTCCGAAGCCCATGACTTGCTGTCAACCATCAACAGTACCCGCTTGGAGGGTGCACTGCTGAAGGACTATTATGAGCAGAACTGCAACCTGTGGCGCTCTATGGCCGACTATGTCAGAGAGGAGCCCTACTATACCAAGTATATCTCGCAGAGCAATGCCTATCTGGACTCCATGAAACAGGTGGTGCCCGAGAACAGTGTGGAGTGGTGGGCATGTACGGGTTCGCACCAGATGCGTGATCATCAGTATCATGAGGCGTTGGCATCTTTCGAACATGTGCTGCAGCTCTGCGACTCTGACCTGCACCAGCGTGCCAAGACCACGGCAGAGATGGCGTGGGCCTATATCTATCTGGACGATGAAGACAAGGCCATGAGCTATTTTGCCCAGTCGGCCATTGCCGACAATGAGGCAGATACCCGCGAAATCACGGCTCTCTACCACCTGTCGCGCCTGATATATAAACAAGGAGACTATGACCGTGCCAGTCGCTATGTCCATCAGGCTTTGGAGGATATCAACTTCTATGGCACGCGTCTTCGCAAGGTGGAGATCAATGACATTCTGCCGATTATTGAGCAAGACCGCTATGTGGCATTGGAGAGTCAGCGCAACTGGCTTTTTGCTGCTACGGGAATGGCAGTAACCATGCTGTTAGGCATCCTGGCAAGCTATTGGTTTATCCGTAAGAAGAACCGCAAACTCACTGAGGCCCGTGAGACGATTCATCAGCAGTTGGACGAGTTGCAGGCCAAGAACGAACAACTCTCTTCAGTGATACACCAGCTGAAAGAGGCTAACAAGATTAAGAATGAGTATATCGGGCGTTCCTTCTATACCAATGCGGAGTTTATTGCTAAGTTAGAGAAGGTCTATCTGGCCCTTGACCGTAAAATTGTGGCATGTCAGTATGAAGACTTACGCACCACCTTGAAGCAGTCGGCACTCAATGCAGAGCGTGAAAACATGTTTGAGTCCTTCGACCAGACATTCCTCAAGCTCTTCCCTCATTTTGTGAAGAAGTATAATGAACTCTTTGAAGAGAAAGACCGCAAGGAGCCTGCTGACGACCAGTCGCTGACCAGCGAGATGCGCATCTTCGCACTCATCCGATTGGGCATCACCGACAGCGACCGCATTGCCAACTTCCTTGACTACTCTGTTCATACCGTGAACACCTACAAGACGCGCATCAAAAACCGTTCGAAGGTCGACAACGACCAGTTTGAACAGCTTATCATGGAGATATAATCGCTGACAAGACGAATATTTCCTTTATACAACGTTGCGTTTTTGAATACTTAAGCCACTGATTTTCAGTGGCTTTTTATTTGTATAACGAAATATGCGTTATACAAAACCTTGCAAACTTCCTTTTGCTTGCAATTCACCCTAACTTTGCACCAGAAAAATTTCCAAAACGTATGAAAAAGATATTAGTACTTCTAACCCTTTTGTTCTGTATGAATGGTCTTTCTGCTCAGGAACCCAATCCGATGGCTCATCCCGATGCTGTCGTCACTTCGGGTAAGGCACGCTTCACCGTGCTGACTCCTGAGATGATTCGTATTCAGTACAGCGACCGCGCACGCTTCGAAGACCGTGCCACCTTTGCCATTGTTAACCGTCGTCTGCCAGTACCTGCTTTCACCGCTGAGGAGAAAGATGGCTGGTTAACCATTACCACTGATGCACTGACACTAAACTATAAAATAGGTGGCGTCATCGATGGACGTCACCCCTCGTCTGATGTGCTGACAGTCAGCATGTCGCTCAACGGACGCCGTGTGGTGTGGTATCCTGGCAAGGACGATGCCATGAACTTAAAAGGAACGACACGTACACTCGACGGTCAGATAGGCGACAACAAGCGTCAGGAGATGGAGAACGGTCTGCTGTCGCGTGCTGGCTGGAGCATTATCGACGAGTCTCCTCGCACCAAGCGTGGCGACGGCTCAACGACCTTTGCCTTCGACAAGCAGGTCGACGGCATCGACTGGCTGGCAGAACCTGTTGACAAGGATGCCATCGACTGGTATTTCATGGGCTATGGTCATCAGTATAAGAAAGCCCTTGGCGACTATATCAAGGTGGCCGGACGTCAGCCCATGCCTCCACTCTTTGTGCTGGGCTACTGGTACAGTAAGTACCAGCGCTATACCAGTGACGAGTTCATGGAGATTGTCAACGATGTGAAGCGTTTCCAGATACCTATGGACGTGATGATTTTCGACATGGACTGGCACACCCAGGGATGGACCGGCTGGACATGGGACCGCACTGCTATCCCCGATCCGGAGGGACTCATCGACTGGATGCACCAGCAGGGGTTGAAGGTCAGTCTGAACCTGCATCCTGCCGATGGCGTCGACGACGATGAAGACTACTTCAACGAGTTACGCGAGGATATGGGCATGGGCAAAGATACCAAGGTAGTACCCTGGAATCTGAGCGATGGCCGCTTCTATCACAATATGTTCAACCGTATCATCCGTGCCCGCGAAAAGCAGGGCGTCGACTTCTGGTGGCTCGACTGGCAACAGAACCTGACCAGCAAGTATGTCAACGGACTGGGCGAGACCTTCTGGTGCAACCACGTGTTCTATAACGACATGCGCCTGAACCGTCCCAACCGTCGCCCCCTCATCTTCCACCGCTGGGGTGGACTGGGATCGCACCGCTATCCTATTGGTTTCTCGGGTGACTCCTTTACCACCTATGGCACGCTGGGCTGGCAGCCTTACTTCACCGCCACGGCTTCTAACGTCTGCTTCGGCTATTGGGGCCACGACCTCGGTGGCCACCAGCAGACAGGTCCTAACGACGGCAAAATCTATCTGCGCTGGATGCAGTATGGCGTGTTCACCCCTGTGTTCCGCACCCATGCCACCAACTGGGAAGGCATCGAGCGCCGTATCTGGAAATATGACAACTTCCAACAGCTGTTGCAGACCGTCAAGCTGCGCTATGCCTTGATGCCCTACATCTATACCGCTGCCCGCCAGGCCTACGATACGGGTGTCAGCATCTGCCGTCCGCTCTATTACGAATGGCCGGAAGACAACAACGCCTACCTCTTTGAAGATGAGTATATGTTTGGCGACGACATACTCGTAGCTCCTATCGTTACTGAGGCTGGTGCTGATGGTTTGACAGCGCGTCGCACCTGGCTGCCCGAAGGCCGTTGGTTTGACGTGTGTCGCAACAAGGTGGTCAACGGCAACCGCATCTTCACCGACCGCTACACCATGGAGGAGATTCCTTATTTCTATCGTGCCGGTAGTGTGATTGTCAACTATCCTCCCGTGATGAATCTGAACAAGCGTCCTGAACGCCTCATCTTGAAGGTGGTGCCCGGTGCCGATGGCGAGACATCGCTCTACGAGGACGAGAACGATACCGAAGGCTATAAGCAGGGTGCCTATACCACCACGCGTATTTCCCACCAGGGCAGTCAGTTGACGATTCATCCCCGTGAGGGTCGCTTCCCGGGTATGCCCGACAGTCGCTCCTACACCGTGGAGTTCCTGGCTCAGCAGCGCCCGTCGGCCGTGCTGGTCAACGGTCAGCCCGTGGCTGCCGACTCCTGGAGCTACGACCAGACACGTCGCGTCGTTACCGTGAACATCTCACGTACTTCGTGCCAGCAAGTAATTAGTATTAAGTTGAAAGGTTAAAATATGATGATACGTTCTTTATTATTCGCAGTATGTTGTTTTGTATGTAGCCACATGGCTGCACAAGACCTATGGATTACAGGCTCGGCAGTGCCGGGTGGAGCCCAAAAGTTAGAGAAAGTGGCCGACAACGATTACAAGTATGCCGGACGTCTGAATGCCGGTGAGCTACGTGTGGCCACGGCCAAGAAACCTCGTAAGGGCACCCGCTTCTTCTCGCCGGTGTTGATGGATGCCAATCTGGTGAACAAGGGCATAGCCTATTGTGAAACCACTGATGCCAAGGCACCCGCCTGGCAGGTGGTGGTCAGCGAGGACCGCTATCGTCTGCATGTCTATACTGACCGGAAAGAACTGCGTGGTGAGATTTTCCAGCCCTGGGGTGAGCTGTTTATTGCCGGAGGTGCTACCGAGGCAGGATGGAAGGAAGGTAAGATGCTGCTCATGAAGCAGGACCTTAACAATCCGTGCCTCTGGACCTGGGAGGGTGAGCTGAAGCGCCATCCGGAAGTAGAAGAGCCTACGAGTTTTAAGTTCCAGGGTCAGGACCGCTGGTATCCCAAGAACTTGCATCCCTACCGCCAGGGTACCGACGTCCTTCAGGACCGTCGCCTGCGCATCGGTGGTGACGATACCAAGTGGGAAATCAGCCGCGACGGACGTTATCGCATTACTGTCGACCTGTTTCATGAAACCATACAGGCTGACATCGTGAAGTGAACAGTAATAGTTAGTTAGTTCAATAATAAGTTAGGTTTATTAAGATGGTAAGGAGATTTATATTCATCCTTCAAGGTCTGGCCGTCGCAGTGATTGCGATGGCTCAGGCCTCTTTTATGTCTGACGACAGCATTGCTGTCTTCATTCCCGCTAACTATGACGCTTCTAACCATCAGCCGTCGCCGGTCTTTGTCAAGGAGTTAGGCTTCCAAGGTGGAATACCCGCCAATTGGCGTCTCAAACCCGTCTTCTCGCAGCGTGACGGCAAACAGATTGCTACCATACACGTTGGCGAAGGTGTAGACCTCTACGGCACGGGCGAGGTGACAGGACCGCTGAAGCGTAATGGTCGGAAAATCTCTCTATGGAATATTGATACACCTGCCTACGGTGTCGACGGAGGAACACATCTCTACCAGAGTCACCCGTGGGTGATGGGACTGCGCAGCGATGGCTCTGCCTTTGGCATCATCGCTGACAATACGTGGCGACAGACCATCAGCACCGATCAGAATGTCGTCTTCGAAAGTATGGGCCCCGCCTTCCGTGTCGTCGTCATCGAACGTCCGGACGTAGTCCAGCTCATGCGGGCGCTTGCCGACCTTACCGGGCACATGCCGTTGCCGCCGCTGTGGTCGCTGGGCTATCACCAGTGTCGCCATACCTACTATCCTGATGGTCGTGTCATGGAGGTGGCCGATTTACTCAGGAAACATCAGATTCCATCCGATGTCATCTGGATGGACATCGACTACATGGATGGCTACCGCATCTTCACCTTCGACCCCGATGGATTCCCCAATCCTCGCAGGTTGAACGACTATCTGCATCAGCAGCATTTCAAGAGTGTTTACATGATCGACCCCGGTGTGAAAGCCGAGAAGGGCTACTTCGTCGACGACCAGGGCAGGGCAGGGGACTACTTCGTGAAGACTGCTGACGGCAAACTCTTTGAGGGCAACGTGTGGCCAGGCGCCTGTCATTTCCCCGACTTCACGCGTCCTGAGGTGCGCTCGTGGTGGTCTACACTCTATCGCGACTTCATGGCGACAGGTGTCGATGGTGTCTGGAACGACATGAACGAGCCTGCCATCTTCGGACAACCCGAGCAGACCATGCCCCTCGACAATCGCCACGAGGGTGGCGACGGTATAACTGCCGGTCCGCACCTGCGTTTCCACAATGTCTATGGCATGAATATGGTGCGCGCCAGTCGACAGGGCTTGTTGCTGGCTAACCCGCAGAAACGCCCCTTCATCTTGTCGCGCTCAAACTTCCTGGGCGGTCAGCGCTATGCTGCCACGTGGACGGGCGACAACCTGTCGCATCCCGACCACATGAAGCTGAGTGTACCGATGACGCTGACCCTTGGACTGAGCGGACAGCCTTTCAATGGTCCCGACATCGGTGGATTCTGCGAGAACTCCAATGGCGAACTCGTCGCACAGTGGACAGCATTAGGAGTCTACTTCCCCTTCGTGCGCAACCATAATACAAAGGGTACGGTGGCTCAAGAGCCGTGGGCTTTCACCCCCGAGGTGCTCGACGCCTGTCGTACGGCCATCAATCGCCGCTATCGGCTGATGCCCTATATCTATACGCTGTTCCGTGAAGCCAGCGAGACGGGTATGCCTGTGATGCGTCCGCTCTTCATGGCTGACCCCACAGACCTGACTCTCCGCAGTGAGGACCGTGCCTTCCTGTTGGGTGGCGACCTGCTGGTGCGTCCTCAGTGGGCCGACCGTACGGCGATGCCCAAGACGGCATGGCAGCCGTTGACGCTGGAAGCCGCTACCGACAGTTTCCAGTGTGAGTTGCGCCAGCGCCCGGGCTCGGTGATTCCGCTGGCTAACCTCGCTCAGAGCACCACCGACCTGCGCACCGACTCGCTGACACTGCTTGTATGCATTGATGGTGAGGGCAAGGCTGTAGGTCAGCTCTACGAAGACGAGGGCGACGGCTTCAGCTATCGGGAGGGCTGCTATCGCCAGACCTCCATCGAGGCTACGCTGCGCAAGAAGCAGCTCACCGTCCGGATGCGCCAGGTGGGTGGCAAGATGCCTGCTCTCTCGCGCACGGTGCGCATAGGCTTTGTCGCTGGTGGCCGTGTGCGCTATTCAGCATGGCAACAAGGTAACGAATTCTTTTTTAACATTAAATAATTATTAACCTATTTAACAAAGTAATTATGAAACAACGATTTACTTACCTCTGCATGTGGGTGCTCTGTTGCCTGACATGTACCAATGCCTTCGCATTGGAGAAGAACACCGACGGCGTGTACGAGATTGGTACAGCAGCCCAGTTGGTAGAGTTTGCTAACATCGTAAACGGTGGTGAGACGGAAGCTAATGCCGTGCTCACAGCCGACATCGATTTCACTAACGATGACTATGTTGTTATTGGTAATGATCAGGCTCGTTACAAGGGTACGTTCGACGGTCAGTTCCACAAGATAGACAACATTATGTATATCGGCTCTTCAGACATTGGACTCTTTGGTGTTGTCGATGGTGGCTGTGTCATCAAGAACCTCATTGCAGGTTCTGGAAATTCTTTCATAGGCGATGCCCACATCGGTGGAATCATTGGTGTCAGCAACGGCTCAGGCTGGGTAACACTCGAGAATGTAGGTCACGAGGGCTATGTAGAAGGACAGGGCAACAACTGCTGCGCCTTGATTGGTGTTGTTTGGAACGGTGGTCCTGCTACTCGCATTATCAACTGCTACAACACGGGCGATGTGAAGGCTGGTGGCGAGAGTGCCATTATCACTGGTTGGTTCGGTGGCCACAGCAGCGTAGAAGTCAAGGGTTTCTGGAACATTGGCCACATGCTGTCTGGTGGCGACAACGATGGTAAGGATCTGTGGCGTAACAATGCCAAGATTACCACTGAGAACATCTTCAACCTCTACGATGCACAGGGTGCTGAGGTTATCGATGTCGAAGGTGGCGACCTCACCTCTGGCAAGCTGGCCTTCATGCTGAACGGCAAGCAGGACGCTGGTGTTTGGCGCCAGAACCTGGAGGGCAACAACAAGGATGCTATGCCTACCTTCCTGCCAGACCATGCTTTGGTCTATGCTAATGGTGCCCTTCAATGCGACGGCATTACTCCGAAGGCAGGCACTGATGTTACCTTCTCTAATCACCAGGGTAGCTCGGTCGACGAGCACCAGTATGCTCATGGCTTCTGCACCGTATGTAACAAGTGGCAGGAGGACTTCCTGACAGCTGACGAAGAAGGTTTCTATAGCCTTGCTGACGGCTACGAGCTCAACTGGTTTGCCTATATGATTAATAGTATCGGTCAGGGCGCTTCCAATGCCAAACTGACTGCTGATATCGACATGCAGGGTCTGGCCTTTACTCCTATTGGTCAGGATGGCATGGACTTCAAGGGCCACTTCGACGGACAGGGTCACCGCATCCTCAATCTGAAAACCAATGCTGACAAGGTCAACCAGGCACTGTTCGGCCAGGCTGTTGGTCCTGCTATTATTGAGAACGTCATCATCGACAAATCATGCACCATCGTTGGTACCAAGTGGACTGCCGGTATTCTGGGTCACGTCTGGGGTGACGGTGTTATCGTTCGCAACTGTGGTAACGAAGCCAACATCAATGGCTCTGATGTGAACTCAGCAGGTATCATTGGCTGCTCTGAGCGTGAGGTTCACATTCTGAACTGCTACAACCTGGGTACTATCAGCGGCTCTATGGAGAGTGCTGGTATCTGCGCATGGATGGGTAGCTCTAAGTCAACCATCAAGAACTGCTACAGCACAGGTCTTGTCAACGATGGCGAAGGTTTGTGGCGTCGCGACGATGTGCAGGGTGAGAACGTTTATCAGATTGATGGTTCACAAGGTGAGGCCTTCACTGAGAACGATATGACAAGTGGTGCGCTGGCTTACCTGCTCAATGGCAAGCAGAGCGACGACGTAGCATGGTATCAGGTTATCGGTACTGAGGACCACCCCGTACCCTTCGGCACCGCTGTGGTCTATGCCAACGGTAACCTCGACTGCGATGGCATCACACCTATTGCTGGCAGCTCTGTTACCTATAGCAATACTGCTGGTGGCAACATTGCTCCTCACACCTTCACCGAATGGGGTCTCTGCGAGAAGTGTAACGCTGTCAACCCCGACTTCCTCACTCCCGTTGAGGGCTTCTATCAGCTGTCTGCCGACAAGCACCTCTTCTGGTTTGCTCACTATGCAACCAAGCTGAATCAGAGTGCCAACGCACAACTCATGGCCGACATCGACATGGCTGAGGTTATCGACTATCCTGGTATTGGTGACAACAACCATCCTTATGCCGGTATCTTCGAAGGTCAGAACCACCTCATCAAGAACCTGACCATCGACATGCCCGAGGAGGCTAACGTAGGCTTCTTCCGCGATATCACTGCTGGTGCTCAGATTTCTGGCATCACCATCGACAATAGCTGCAGCATCCGTGGTAAGAACTTCGTAGGTGCTTTCATCGGTCGTGCCAGTGGAAATGGTGAAGCTTTCCTTTCTCAGCTCGGCAACGAGGGTAACGTCACCTCTGTCGCTCAGAATGCTGGCTCTATGGTGGGCTGCAACGTTTCTGGCGATTTGAAGCTGACCCTCATCAACTGCTACAACGTTGGCGATATCACCTCTGGCTGGGAGGCTGGCGGTCTGTCAGGCTGGTTTGGCAACGACGCTATTGTCACCAACTGCTATAACATGGGTGCTGTCACCAATGGTGAGTCCTTTGCCCGTGGTAACAATATCCAGATTACCAACTGCTTCGACCCTGTGACCGACTGGCCCGCACTGCCCGTAAGTCCTATCGAAGACTTCACCAACGGCATCATCTTCCAGGCACTCTCTGAGGCTGCTCCTGGCGTTTGGTACGAGGCTGCCGACGGTCATCCTATCCTCTATAACCCCAATGGTACAGGCATCAACGAAGCTAAGCGCCAGCAGACTGTTGCTGACGGTCAGTACTTCGACCTGCAGGGTCGCAAGGTGTCTGCTGCCTCTATGCGTAAGGGTATCTATGTCAAGAACGGTAGAAAGATTGTTGTAAAGTGAGAACGTTTATTCTTTTGACGGCTCTGCTGACATGCTGCTTCGTGCGGCTGTCGGCAGAGACCGTCGTTTCTGATCCTGTCGCTGATCCTGCCGCAGTAGTCACTGCAGGAAGGGCGCGCTTCACTGTGCTGACGCCTGAGATGATACGTATCCAGTACAGCTCGTCGGCGAAGTTTGAAGACCGTGCCACCTTTGCCGTCATCAACCGTCGACTGCCTGTACCTGCCTACAGCACGCGCGAAGAGAACGGCTATCTCTATATCGAGACCGAGGCGCTGACACTCTGCTACAAGAAGAACAGCATCATATCACCGCAATACAAGAAACCCGACAACCTTCATATCACCATGAAGGTGGGAGGTCGTCAGGTTGTCTGGTATCCTGGCAAGGAGGATGCGCTGAACCTGAAAGGCACCAAGCGTACCCTCGACACAGCCAGTGGCGACAACCAGCGTGGAGACCTGGAGGATGGTGTCATCTCGCGTGCTGGCTGGGCGGTTGTCGACGAGTCGCCTGCCACCAAGCGTGGCGACGGGTCTACGACGTTTGCCTTTGACAAGCAGGTGGATGGCATCGACTGGGTGGCTGAACCCATTGACCGTAATGCCCTCGATCTCTACTTCATGGGCTATGGTCATCAGTACAAGAAGGCCATTGGCGACTACATCAAGATTGCCGGACGCCAGCCCATGCCGCCCCTCTATGCGTTGGGCTACTGGTATAGCAAGTATCAGCGCTACTCGCAGAGCGACTTCATGAACCTCACCAACGAAATCAAGCAGAACGATATCCCTATCGACGTGATGATTATGGATATGGACTGGCACTTGGACGGCTGGACGGGGTGGACGTGGAACCGCAACCTGATATCCAATCCCGATGGATTGATACGTTGGATGCACCAGCAGGGATTGAAGGTCAGCCTGAACCTGCATCCTGCCGACGGTGTAGCCAGCTATGAAGACCATTTCGCCGAGATTCGCGACGACATGGGACTCCCCGCAACGACCGACCGCGTGCCCTGGCAGTTGGAGGACTCTACCTTCTACCGCTCTATGTTTAAGCACATCATCCGCGAGCGCGAGCGTCAGGGCGTCGAC
>OCTX012262980.1_pt1 | contig 19075 bp, 14 predicted proteins | sample 1539691 | NCBI WGS metagenome assembly OCTX01 (sample SAMN02144231, study PRJEB22623) | gut metagenome | biome: sheep rumen | host: Ovis aries | place: New Zealand | reverse complement strand
GCCGCCGCTACGCCGCCGAGACCATGTACACGAACGGCGAACTGAAGGTCATCCGCGAAAGGCAGACGTTCGAACAGCTTCTGCAAAATGACAGGGTTATTGATCTATAAGCTTTGCATAGCTGCGTTACTCATAATTAGAATCAACTTGTTTTATAAAACAGCCTATGGAAATTATTCCATAGGCTGTTGAATTTTTTCAAAATGTTTTGCTGCGCTTGTTTTTACATAAATTTACCATAATGTCTTTTATACAAGGTTATTTTAATTAGAACGGATTTGATTTATATTTATCGCATGATAAAGGATTGGGGGCAATGAACAAGTTTTTGACGTGGTTAATTGGAGCAAGCTTGATAGGCCTTTGTGCTTGTGGCGACGACTCTAGCAGTAATGCAAGCGACAATAGTGATGTCGGTGGTGTAGTTGCGTCAAAGCTGTGTTTGCCAGACCCGCTAGATGGAAGCGATGCTAAGTGTGGAAATTATGTTTTGAATGAATCGGACAGTACATTTTCTTTTTCGCAGTGGATTGATTATGGTTTTTGTGGTGGGCCGGATTCGCTTAACATGTCGTGGCATTTGGAGAAAATTAAAGCCCTGGTTTCATCCAAGTATAGTATTCGGGGTGATTCGCTGTATGTGCGTTCAAATGAAATTTATGCGATGAGTGAAATGCCTTTGGATTATTCGTCTATTGAAGATGAACATGCCATTGTGACGACATTTTGGTCTCCGAAACATGAAGGGATTAAGGGAACTTGGCGTTATGTAAGCCAGTATTTAGATAGCCCTGGGGGTTATGTCAATTCCCCATTTGAAAATCACGCTGTTTTTTGGACTTTTTCGGAAAACCGACTTTTACAAGATACCGTAGAAAATCCCGGGTATAATTTTTTCCGGACATCCTTTGTGGAAGACCTGCTTTTTTCGATTTATTACAAGGAAGATGGGGCCCCGAATGCGATTCATGCAGGGTATTTCTCCAAATTTTATCCGTACAATTTGTCTTCACTTGACATCCAAATGGATTCAAGATCCGAAACGGAAGCGACTTTTACGGTGGGAGGAGAAAAAGTTGTTATATCGAATGTCGATTTCGAATTGATTTTTTTTAGCCGGTTTAAGGTTTTTCTGGATGTAGAATATGCTGGAAAGAAATGCCCCTACAGATATCATGTAGAAAATATTTCAGAACAAACGTGCCGTCAGGAAAATGTGGACTTCATGTATCTTGAAGATGGATGGAATAGCTATACTCTGGATACCACGGTCAGAGTGTGGTCAAGTGAAATACGTTTTGAAGACAATCGAAGAGAGTTTAAAGAATGCTTAGGATTTTCGGAATAGTTACATTCTCCGTATGCTTGCTTGTTGCTTGCACGGATGACTCTAGTGATAGCACTGCACCGTCAGGAACTTATTCGGAGTGGTTTACGGGCGATGAGGTGAAAAGTTCTCTTCTTGAACCGTGCCGGACTGCGACGGAAGACAATTGTACCTATGGTACACTTGAAGATGCCCGCGATGGCCAGGTTTACAAGACCGTGAAAATTGGTGACCAGGTTTGGATGGCCGAAAACCTCAACTTTGCAACGGAAGGTAGTTTTTGCATAAAGGCGAATAACTGTAAGGGGAATGGACGCCTCTATGAGCGAAAAGTGATGTTCGATACGGTTCCTGCTTGCACGACTCGTGCTGAATGTGATGCAATTTTGCCTGTGCAGGGTGTTTGCCCTGATGGGTGGCATGTTTCCACGGTGTCGGATTGGGAGCGTCTTTTTGCGGCCATTGGTCGTAAAATAGCGCCTACCTTGTTGGCAAAAGATGGTGCCTGGAGTCATGCAAAAAGAAATTATCGGGATGCGTTTGGTTTCTCTTTGGAGCCAACGCCGGCTCAGGAAGGGGATGGAATGGAAAAGAATTTCTCTTATGTCCCGTATCCCGATGATATGGGCAACGATTCCTATTCGGATGTTTATTCGCTCAGTCCCGATGGACTTAGTATTTATGGAAGTGCTTTTAGTTTTTACGTCGTTCTTGGAGTCGGTGTCCGGTGTGTTCAAAATGAGGAAGGGACTGTGGGTACCGTGAGCCACATGACTCCCATTGTAGAAAAGAAAAACTTGTCGGATTTTCTGAACCCGAATATTCCTTATGGCGAATTTGTGGATGAACGCGATGGCCAGACCTATAAAACGGTCGTTATTGGCAAGCAGACCTGGATGGCTCAGAATCTGAATTTCAACACGGGTGACACGTTGAGTATGTGCTATGATGGCAGCGAGGAATTCTGCGACAAGTTCGGACGACTTTATTACAAGGATGTGGCTATGCGTGCCGACATTTGCCCGACGGGGTGGCATGTTCCGTCTCCCGAAGAAATGAAGGTTCTTCTGGATGCTACTTGTTTGGATTCGGCGACTTTCACATATAATTATGAGCCTCTAATGGCGGTAGACGCATGGAGTTTCCATACGTACCCGGGTAATAAATCGCGGGTAAAAGATGAATACGGCTTTTCCATGATGCCGTCGGTGAATCTTTATACGATTGGCATTATTTGGAAAAATGATGGCTCGAGTCTTATTGCTATAGAACATAGCCGAGATATAAGGATGTCGGATACTCGCGGTTCTATACGCTGCCTGATGGATTCTGTCGCTACTCCCGAAAATGGCGAAGAAATTGGGGGTGGCACCGAACAGACGGGACTCTGAAAACTTGAAACATGGTGCATTTCTAACTATATTTGTGCCAACCCTAAAGGTTCAACCCTCAATTTCAAGGCACAAAAATGTCAGATCGTTTTATCGTAACTGGAAACTTTACCGATGATCCGTTTGCCATCGACATTGCGCAATACATCGGTCTCCGCGAAGACATCTCCGACGTGGTCTCTTTGAAGACTTTCGCCAACTCCGAGTTCTGCCCCCGCTACGGACTTGATGTGGATGACATGGACCATATCGGCAGGCGCTTGGAAGGCAAGATCGTTTTGATTTGCTCGGTTTCGAACCACGACCGTAGCCGCAACGACTACGCCATGCGTAACTGCATCCTCGCCCGCGCCGCCAAGGACAACGGTGCCGAGCAGGTGGTGCTCGTGGAACCCGACCTCTTTTACAGCGCCCAGGACCGCGGTCCGCACCGCGTAGGCGAACTCGAAAAGGACCGTCCGGTGACCGACCTCAAGAAGTTCGACGGCCAGGCTTTTACGAGCCTCCTTTACGCCCAGCTTTTGAAGACCGCCGGTGTTGATGCTGTGGTGACCTGTCACAACCACAGCATCAAGGTGCAGAACCTCTTCAGCGAAATTTTCGAGGGCAACTTCCACAACCTCATCCCGACGGATGTTTACGCCCACTACATCAAGAGCAGCAACTTCGTGCAGACCGGCAAGGACGGCAACAACCTTGTGATCGTCTCCCCCGATAAGGGCGCACGACCGTTCATGAACGCCGTTTACGAAGCCCTAGGCCTCCCGGAATGCAAGCGCGTGGTGATGGATAAGGTCCGTACGGGCGAACGCGAAATCAGCATGACCTTCAACCCGGAACTCTCCGACATCAGTATCGAAGAAATCGAGGGCAAGGACGTGATCGTGTTTGACGACATGGTGCGCACGGGTACGACGATCGTGCAGTGCTGCGAACACATCAAGAAGGGCCACCCCAACCGTGTGTGCTTCGGCGTGACGCACTTCCACACCAGTGCCGAAGCCCGCGAAAAGCTCAACAGCCCCGCCATTGACGAAATCCTTACTACGTCGACGCTCCCCGACATCATGAACCGTGACTGCCAGGGCCGCCTCCGCAAGAAGCTCACCGTGCTCAAGCTCGGCAAGTGGATTGCCCGCCACGTGATGCAGATGTACGGCCTCGACGACGGACGTTTCGAGAAGGACTTCTACAAGATTGACATGAGTTCCAAGAACCCGCGTTGGCCGCCTGTGTTTTTCTAGTAAATAAGAATATGTAAAACGCCTCGGCGAAAGCCGGGGCGTTTTTTGCATTTAGAATATATATTTCTTTGTGGAGAAATGCCTATGCGCATTTGTTTTATAAAGAGCTTGGGCGCCGTTGCCCTTACGCTTGCCGCTGCGGCGACTGTCACCTTCGCCTTGGAGCCGCCCCAAAATATCATCGTCATGCCGCCCAAGGACGGCGGTTACACGCTGGTCAAGGCGATCGAGTCGCGCCATAGCGACCGCACGTTTGTGGATTCGGATTTTAGTTCGACGCAAGTCGCTGAAATTTTGTGGTGCGCCTCGGGCGAGAACCGCGAAAACGGCGGGCTCACCGTGCCCACTGCCCTTGGCAAAAAGGAAGTCTTTGTGTATGCCGTTACCAAGCAGGGTATATACAAGTTTTTGCCCAACGAAAAAAAAGCCCTCTTTGTGAACAAAGGGGACTTTCGTAAGGACGCCGGCATGCAGGACTTTGTGGGCAAGGCTGCTGTGAACCTGGTGTATGTCATCGACAAGAACCTTTCGGGCGGCAAGACCGACGCCGACAAGGTGCGCATGGGTGCGTTCAGTGCCGGCGCGATGTCGCAAAACGTGGCGCTCTTTGCGGCGTCCAAGGGTTACGGCAATGTGGTACGAGGATCCTTTGACAAGGTAAAGCTAGGCAAGGCACTCAAGCTTTCCCCGTCCGAAGAAATCCTTATGACACAATCGGTGGGGCCTATTGCCCCAGCGAAGTGATGCGAGCTTTTTATGGCATCGGGGCGCAGCCTATGCATGCGCCGGTCTTCATGACCCACTCGCCGCTTTCGCAGACAGCGTAGCGTTCCGAGCCTCCGCTAGGAATGGAGAATGTCCATGTTTCGCGGTGAACTTCTTCGCCCTCGGAGCAACTTTCAGAGAGAGTCCATTGGTTGCTTTTGCATTGAATGACCATGTTGCCATCAAGAACGAAAAGTGCTTCGTCATTTTTTGCATTGCATTCTTCAATGACTTGGTCAAGGTTGAGGTCGCCTTGATGGGTTATTACCCATTTGCCTTTAGAGTTGCATTTTGCGGTGGGTTTATCGTCGCCCGGATTGCCGCTAATGATGAAAAAGCTGCTAACGCTTTCACCTGTGAACGCGCAATTCTCTGCGTATTCCCACTGTCTGTCCTTGCACTGTACGATTTCGGTGATGTCTTGGTCTATGGCAATATAGACGTTGCCGTTTTTCTTGTCAGTGCATTCTTCTGGGATTTTTGAGAGGTCAATATGGAGGTTCGCTTCGGAAGACGAGCTCACGTCGGCGGAAGAGGAGCTTGCGACCACAGAAGACGAACTCACGACTGCGGAAGAGGAACTTGCAACCACAGAAGACGAACTCATGACTGCGGAAGAGGAACTCGCAACCACGGAAGACGAGCTCACGTCGGCGGAAGAGGAACTTGCGACGGATGAACTGGAGCTCTCAATCGTCGAAGAGGAACTCCCTTCGCCACCCTTTGTTTCGGACGATGAACTGGTTTCGTCGCTCTTTGATTCGGAAGAAACGCCATCAGTCGTTTCGGACGATGTCACGGTGGATTCTTCGTTCTGGTCAACGGGAGCATTGGTTGAACTGCTGTCATCGCCGCATGCCACAAAGGCGAGCGATGTGGCGAACATCAATGCAGCGTATGTCTTTTTATTCATCTTTGTTCTCCTTTTTTTTACTTTATACTAATAACGCGTGTAATGTTTACGCCCTCACCCCGAATAAACAACATATAGCGACCACTTCGCGGAGCCATGAGGCGGAGGCTGTTGCCCTGCACGGTGCCGCGGCTGAGTGTTTGGCCCATGCTGTTCACGAGCGCAAATTTCTTTCCGTTAAGGCTTGCAAGCCCATCGACAGCAATAAGCTTGCCTTGGGTCGCAACACTGATGTTACTTGCATTGCTTGCGATGCGGTTTTGCTTCTTGATAGAAACCGGCGGCGTAACGGGGGTATAGTTCTTAACGCCCTTGATGCACGAAAGCCCGGTGACTTCGAGTTTGTTGTCAAAGGCTTCGTCACGGATGGCGAAGCGGAGCCCTGTAGTAGCTTCGAGGTTTATACCTTCGGGGAGGCCTGCCTGCCAGGCGTTACGACGCATCCAGCCTAGGTCCACGTAGACGGTGGTCCATTCAGGGCTGTAGGGCATTTCTACAAAGGCGTAGTCCCAGGAGCCCTCGCCGTAAACGGTCTCCGACAGATTCCATTCCTCGAATGCGGTGAACTGGTGGTTCGTGCCCTTGTACTTGTAGCTCACCATGTCGCAATATCCGAGCTCCGTAGGATATTGAGGACCGCAATCCACTTCTGGAGGGCAGGGTTCGTATGCGAGCTCCGGAAGTTCAAGGGTCACGTTCACGTAAGGCGCGTAGGCGTAGCCCGTGCCTGCGGTATCGAGCTTGATTCCGTTGAGGGAGAACTTGAACTCCGTAGCGCCAGCCGTGCCCGGTGCGCCGTTTCCGTTGTCAGCCTTTGCACCATAGAATTCCGCTCCGGAATGTCCGTATTTGCCGTCCCCGTCGGCGACAGTGGAGTCGGTTTCGTATTTCCATTTGCCAAGGAGCAGGTTCGCGGAGTTGTAATTGATGATTATCGGGAGGCTGTCCTTGATTTCCGTTTCCCAGTTGAAGTGCTTCTGGTAGGTGTGGAGTTTCGGCATCAAGGTATTGAGGGTGTACTGGTCTACGTCGCTGTCGGTGAGGAAGGGCTTTTCCACGTCCCACTTGGCGCTGGAAAGCTTGTTCTTGTTGCGCCAAGTGAGGAATTTTTCCAGCTGTTCCTTTTGGCTTGCGTTCGAGAAGATTTTGTCAATGCCGCCCCATTCGGTGATGAACACGGGGAGCCCTGCATCAATAGCCTTTTGCGAACTTGCGGTGTGCTCGTCGGTCTTGTGGATATCGGCATAGAAGTGGTAGGAGTAGGCGACATTCTTGTCTTGGATGGGATTCTTGATAGCATCGCCTGCCTGCGAAGACCATTGCGGAGTTCCCATGATGACGAGGTTGTTGGAATACTTGCGGATTTCCGTAATGACGGTGTCGGCGTAGGCCTTGAGGTCATCCCAGGATTCGGCGACGGGTTCGTTGTAGATTTCAAAAATCACGTGCGGGTACTTGCCGTAGCGTTCGGCCATTTTGCCAAAGAACTTGGCGGCGTCGGCTGCGGTAAAGCATTCCTTGTTGTCGTTGAACTTGAGCTTGGGCGTTTGACCGGGGTGGATGCAGTTGAAGTAACCACCTTCGGAATGCCAGTCAATGAGCACGTAGATGTCGTTACGGATAGCGGCCTGTACCACTGTATCCATTTGCGATTCAAAGTAGGCGGGGTTCTTCATGTAGCTGAAATGGCCCCAAGGCGGCACAACGCCCATGGCGGCGCGAACGAGCTCCACATGCCAAGCACCCACGAGGGTGTCGATGTAGGAGCCGCCGTAAAAGCTGCTGCCGTAGGGCCAATACTGGCTCCAGGTGAGGCTCATGCCCTGAACGCTTACGGGGCTCCCATTCCAGCTGCCCAGAATGGCGCCCGGGGAAGGAAGCGGATCGCATACCTCAGTGCTGCTCCCGCAGCCGTCATTAATGATGTACCCTGCATGCAAGGCGCCGTATTCGCTTACGGGTCCCACGCGGGTGGGCTTGATGGTGGCGAAGACCGATGTGGCAAGGCCCGCTACGAGCGCGCCTGCCATCGCGATGCTGAATAACCTTTTTTTCATATAACACTCCGTTGTTAATTATGCCCGAGCCCTTCCCACTCAAAGATGGAGAGCCCGTAAATCCTGATTTCGTCGAGCATGATATCTGCGTTCTCCTCGGCGACGAAACTGATGCTGTTCACCTCTTCCAGGTCAACCGACCCGTTTGCGGCGATAAAGTCGGCAGGCGTTATGCGGTATTCCTGGTACTTGTCTTGCAGTTCCACGGGGACACTGTAGAACGTCTTGCCCGATTCGCCCTTGCAAGTGAGCTGTAGCTTTATGGTCCCGGTACCCTTGGCGTAGAAGGCGATACTCTCCATGCTGCTCAAATCGTAGAACGCGGGAACATCGGCGGTTACGTCTTCGTAATCTGCGCCCAGGTTGAACCCGATGCCCGCGAACTTTTGCGCAAAGGAAGAATCCGCAAAGAGGCCCGTGTAAATCCCGGTTCCGCTGTAAGAGCCGTATGTCGGGAGGAACACGTGCTCGCTCCAGATGCTCGGTTGAATATAGCTGCCGCCGCCCATTGAGGAATCGCTGCTCTCGAACCAGGAGCCGCCTCCGTAGATTTGCCCGATGAGTGTCTTGCGATTCCCCCAGTTCTCAAAGTCTTCGACGCGGATGAACTGCTCCGTGGAAATCTGCTTAGAAACGTCGAAGGAGTTCGGGAATGCGCTTCCGGGGGATGCTTCAACGCTTCCCTGCGGGGGATTGGTAATCCCGGGCTCTTGCGGTTCTTGGTCTGTGGTATCGACGGCTACAGCGCCGGCGGTCACCTGGTACATTCCGCTGCCGTAGGAATCGGCATCCACGTAGGCGAAGTGCACACCCTTCGGGAGCCCGGTGAGAGTGTAGCTACCGGAGCGGGCGCTCGCTGTTTTCCCGAGAATGCGGACTTCTGCGTCGACACTCGCCATTCCGTCGACAATGCGGCCAAACACAACACCTGCCTTTGCAAGCGTGACGCTTTTGGGGAGGGCTCCGCCGTTTTCGAGGCGCGTCATTCCGGCGAGGCTGTCGCCTGCGTAGGCGGCAAGCATGCGGTAGGCGGGCTTCTGCAAAGCGGGCGCGTCGTGATTCGCTGCGGGACTCGCTTCGTATGTGATGACCCCAGTGGAATCCGCCACGAGGGTACGGACGAGCGTGGGCGCGCTTTCGTCGAGTTCCCAGATTTCGGCGGTGCCGTTCAGGAGGGCGTTGCCGTTTTCGTCCACGAGGGCGAGCGTGTCGATGCATGCAATTTCCGTTTCGCCGGCGTTAGACCCGGTGCCGTTCGCCACGCTTGGCGAGGAACCGTTGTCGCTGCAGGCAGCGAATAAAAGCGCGAATAAAACAAGCCATAGCTTTTTATTCATGGTCGCCTCCTTCGGCAATCTTGCGTGCACGCGGCACTAATTGGAATCCGGCGTGGCATACCATGGTGGGGTTCGTGTCTTCGCGGGCGATGGCTAAAATGCGTTCACGCATGTCGGCGATTTCCTTGCGGATTTTTTCAAAACTTTCCTTCGAGAGGCTGCACGTGACCGAAGTGATGCTGCGGTCGTCGCCACCGAGCAGGTCGTAGACTTCCTCGTTGATTTCCAGGTTCTTCTTGTGATATTTGCGAAGCACCGCGGAACGCACACGCGGTGGCGTCGCGACAATCGGCTCTGCCACCGTATAGCGACCATCGCCCTCTTTCAAAATAAAACCATTTTTTAAAAGGTAGTCGATGGCGTTCTGCACTTGCGATTCCTTGAGGGCGGGGACCATCATGCGGCCGATCTTCTTTGCGCTTGTGTTTGCGGGCAAAAGTGGCAGCAAGTCGCGGATTACAGGGATGTACCACTTGCCAAAAAAGTTCAGCCTGGAATCTTCAAGGGCGTATTCCGCGTTCTTGCCGCGGATGGCGATGAGCTGTTTCAAAAGAGCGTCGCGCTTATCCACGTCCTTTTCGTTGCCGAACTTCACGAGGAGCAAAAAGTATTCCGCCTCGGTATCGCCCATCTCGAGCGAGGCGGCGAGCGTCTTTGCATTTGCAAACGAGAGTGGGCGGGAACGGTCCAAAATGCGGCTGAAGAAAGCGGAACCCTTCATGCCGAGCGTCTCTTGCAGGCTACGCATGGAGCTGCCCGGGACGGCCAAAAACTCCTTGACGACCGCGTCCAGGTACTCGACGTAGTCGAAATACATAAAGACATTTATTTTGGAAACGCATTTCATATCTGTAAATATAACACTTTTTTACAAAAAGTGAAAAAAAATTTATAGAAATTCCATTTTTTTTGGAAACACTTGAAAATGAGCAAAAAATGCGTATTTTTGGGCAGTTTTCGCCAATTTTACCGCTTTACGCTTCTTCCAAGCAGGTCGAAAAAGCGCGCCTGGTAGGGAGCGCCTACGGCGCCGTTCACGCGTTCGCGCGTGCCGGTCCTGCGTTTGCCGATGCTGGTGGAGCCCTCGTCTGCGGGCCATTTCTCGAATTCGTCCATGGCGATGACGGGTGTCTGGCTCCCCAGAATCTTGATGTAGTCGAGGTCCAAAAATCCCCAGCCGCGGGTAATGTCGATTGTCGTTTCGCCTTCAACGCGGATGCTCGTAGAAGTCGTGCTCCACACGTGGCTGCTGCCTGCTGGGCCCGTACGCAAGAAGCGCACGGGGTTCAAGGTGATACCATTCACCGAGACGTTCTGTTCTTTGTAGGCGGTATCCTTGTCGCTCAAAAAGTTGTAGCCGAACATCAGGGTGTAGCGGCCACCGCCCCGTACGGTAAAGCGGAGGTTGCCGTTTTGCATGGCCACGTACTTTCCGCCCGAGGCGTTTTCGTCTGTGCCGATTTTTGCGGGATTTTCGGAATAGCCCTCGGCGAGTTCTGTGAGAGTCGCATCTTCGGCCTCGTATTCTTCGAAATGGGAGCTTGCCGACCACGGATAGGGTTCCGCGTTGGGGTACTCGCTTTTGTACGTAATGGGCTTGCCAGGGATGGTGAAAAGTTCCTTGCAGAGGTTGCGCACTTCGGCGACGTGGTCGATGAAGATGTTGTCGCCCATGCTGCAAACGTTGCCGTCGGTCTTGCTCTCGTCGCACCAGAACTTGTTCGACTTGTCGGCGGTGAGTTCTGCGGGCACGTTCCCGGTGTAGGTGCGGCTGTCTTCGTCAATGTAGCCCGTAAGCTTTGGATTGTTGGCGGTGTACATGTAGTTGCCTGCGACAACCGCGTGCGTGCCCTTCACTTCGATAAAGGAGTTGTCGCAGTCGCGGGGCTCCGGCTTGCTTTGCAGACCATCGGCGGTCAGCATGTTCTGCGAGATGGTGGTGTAGCTTGCGCCTTCCTTGATGTCGACATTCTCGGCGGAAATGTCCTGGAACAGGTTGCACTTGATGGTGGTGCGGCTCACGCGCCAGTCGTAATAGGTGAAGCGGTTGTTGCTTTTGTCGGTCTTGGCCTGTTCGCCCCACAGGGAATCGGGCTCGCCGTCCACGCCCCATGCTGCATGGTCGGTGCCCACGTAGATGCCTTCGCCGTAGGTCCCCTTCACGTTCCCGGAATTGTGGATAAAGTTGCGGCGGATGTTTACGAAGGTGCTGCTGTCGCGCACGTGCACAAGTTCCTGCCGCGTGTTCGAGATGTCGCAGTCCTCGATAAGCACGTGGTGTGCGTTGTCGAGCACGATGCCTACGCCCGATTGGCTGAGCTTTAGGTTCTTGAGGATCACGTAATCGTTTTCGATATGCAGCACCTCGTTGCCCTCGCTCATGGTGCCGTGGATATCGGGCGGGTTCGCAGGGTCGCTGCCTGCAAGCACGATGGGTTTCTCGGGCGTGCCGTTGTTGCGGCCGAGCCACAAAAGGCCCTTGCCCCAGCCCGCGTCGTGATTCCCCGGGTCATACGTCTTTTTGCCTGTCAGGTCGTACTCGCCCGCGGGCACCCAGATAGTGTCGCCCGCCTTGGCCTGTGCAGCCTGCAGCATAAGGTCGTTCGCGTTGCCTGCGGCAACGTATACCTGCGCGGCGTGCGCCTGCATGCCCGCCGCAGTTAAAAAAGCGACAACAAAAAACGATGGAATCAGCGAACTAGATACCGACATAAACAACTCCTTAACACAATTAATATATACTCTTTTCTCCAAAATAGGGAGAAACCCGATAAAGCAGCTTTTTTGAGGTTTAAAAGGGGCTTTTTTTTCGCGGATTTCAAAAAAAGATATTTATATTGTTTGTATATGTCGATACGAGTGACCAGCAGCGATAAAATCGAAGAAATGTTCCCGGACACCCCGGTGCGTAAAATCATAACCCCTGTCGAACGTTTGATGAAGGTGGAGACCACCGGAGGCATTGTCCTTATCATCATGACGCTCGCGGCGCTTTTGTGGGCAAACCTCTCCCCGTCCACCTACGAGCATTTTTGGCATTTGCCGTTCTCGCTCACCATTGGCAGCTGGATTGGCCATGGCGACTTGCACTGGTTTATTAACGACGCGTTGATGACGGTTTTCTTTTTTAACATCGGCCTCGAAGTCAAGGGCGAGATGACCTACGGCGAGTTGCACGACCCCAAGGCGGCGAGCCTCCCCATTATTGCGGCTGCCGGTGGTATGCTGTTCCCTGCTTTGATTTATTTGGCGCTTTGTCCGCATGGCGCGGACAGTGCCGCCCACGGTTGGGGGATACCTACGGCGACGGATATCGCGTTTGTGGTAGGCTGCATGGCTATCCTCGGCAAGCGGGTGCCGCATGCGCTCCGCGTGATGATTTTGACTTTGGCCATTGCCGACGACATTGGTGCGATTCTCGTAATCGCGATTGGATACCCGAGCGGTGACGGCATCAACTTTGTGGCGCTCGGCACGGCGTTCGCGCTGCTTGCCCTTATCAACGTGCTGTTCCGCATTGGGGTTCGTAACCTGCTGTTGCACGGCGTTATTGGCGTCGCCATTTGGGCGTTCTTTGTCAAGAGCGGCGTGCACCCGACCATCGCAGGTGTGCTCCTTGGGCTCTCGGTTCCCGCCAAGGCGGTCGTTTCGCAGGGCAAGCTCGCCAAGTTCGCGAACGGCGTGGGCAACGTGCTCTCGGGCGAGACCACGGTTTCGGGTGAAGAAAAGTATCGCGTGTTCAGCCTGCTCAAACGTGGCGCCCGCGAAAGCCTCTCGTTGCAAGAACGCCTGTACAAGCCTTTGGTCCCGTGGGTCAACTTTGCCATCATGCCCTTGTTTGCGCTTAGTAACGCGGGCGTCGAGATTAAGCTTAACGGCCTCGAACTCCCTGTGATGAGTGCAGTCGCCCTGGCTCTGGTCTTTGGAAAGCCCATCGGCATTTTCCTCTTCAGTTTGCTTTCTGTGAAGGTTGGCATAGCCAAGATGCCGAGCTACAGCTGGAAGGTGCTGTGGGGCGGTGGCATGCTCGCAGGTATCGGATTCACCATGGCGCTCTTTGTGGCAGGGCTCGCCTTTGATGTGGGCGCTCGTCAGGATTCCGCAAAGCTCGGCATTTTGCTCGGGAGCTTTACCGCGGCCATCCTTGGTACGATTTACATGAAGATCGTATCGAAACCGGAGAAGTGAACATCGTGAGCGTCCTCAAACCTCTATGCCCCATTTCGTTTACATGCTCCGCTGCAAGGGCGGTCGAATCTATACCGGTTACGCCGTAGACGTGGAGGCGCGTTTCGAACATCATAAAAGCGGCAAGGGTGCGAAGTTCACGAAGGCTTTCCCGCCGGAGTGCATTTTGCGCAAGTTCGAGTTGCCCTCGTACGAGCAGGCGCTAAGGCTCGAGGCGCGTATCAAGAAACTTGCCCGCGAGCAGAAGGAGCTGCTTGCCGGCGGTGACGATGCGATTGCGGCAGAACTGCTTGCGGGGTTGAACGAGACACTCGAGGAAAAGTCCGCGCGGGAACGGAAAGAAAAACGCGCTAGGAAACAATCAGGTCAATAATCAGGTACACGGCCATCACAATGCTGCACACGCTGATGAAGTGCTGTATGAACTTGTTGCCTTTCTTGCGCTGTAAAAAGCTCCCGCAGTAACCGCCGAACCATGCACCCACGGCCATCACGATGGCGATGGGCCAGTCGATCTTGCCTGCGATGCCGAGCGCGGTGGTGCTCACGATGAGGAACACGTTGGTGAGCGCGTTCTTGAGTGCGTTCACGCGGATGGGGTCAAGCCCGGTGTAGCGCGTGAGCCCGAAAATCTGCACGAAACCCACGCCCACCTGCACGATGCAACCGTATATAGAAATCAATGCGAACCCGACGGCGCCTTTCCACGTGAGTTTTTCGGGCGGGGTTGCAGGCGGCTTGCCGAGGATATCCTTGCGCAGGTTGCTCATCACCACCACAAGGCAGATGACGACCGCGAGTATCGCCTGGAAGGCGCGGTCGCCGATGCGTACCAAAAAACAGATGCCGATGGCGGTACCGACGATGGTCGGGATAAGCAACTGCAAAAAAATCTTCTTGTTGAGGTAGCCGTGCTTCATCAGGTTGTAGGCGCTGCTGCAGTTCCCAATGATGAGCCCGATTCGGTTGGTGCCGTTCGCGACGGTCGCGGGCATCCCGAGGAAAATCATGATGGGGAGGCTCAGCGTGGAACCGCCACCCGCGATGCTGTTGATGAGGCTTACGACTGCACCCAGCAAAAAGAAAGCCGGGTACTGGGCGTATTGCCACCAGTCTGAATTGAGAACCGCGTCCATTACTTTTTAAGCTCGCTTTCGAGGAAGGCCTTGTTCTCCAGCACCTTCTCTTTTTGTTCAAAGTCCGGGTAGTTGGCGAGGCAGCGGTCCAAGGCGTCAATGGCCTTGAGCAGGTAGTTTGTCGACTGCTCGGGGTCCTTTTTAGAACGGGACTTTTTAAACAAGACCGAGGCTGTTTTGCGCTGTTCATTGCAAAACGCATCGCCAAGGACTTTGAGCATTTGAACGGCTGCGCCACGCTTGGGGCTGGACTTTAATTTGTTCAAAAGATCACGGGCGGTATCAAAGCGCTTTTCGGTAATCAAGGTGTCTGCGCGCGCCAGGGCCTCATCGGGGTCATGGGACTTCCAATAGGCGGCGGCTTCGTCATTGCTTTCTTTGGCGAGGTCACGAATTTCGTCAATCAGCTTTTGAAGCCCCAAATCGGCTTCAAAGTCGCGGTAACGCAACTGAAGCTGCACGGCATCCTCTTCGGCGGCCTTGAACTCGGCCTTTTCAAAAGCCTTTGCGCGAATGGCGTCGCGCTCCTTTTGCGCCTTGGCGAGCGTGTTCTTGTAGGCGACTTGCTTTTGCGCGGTGGCCCAGTTGGTGAGCGAGTCGCCCGGCTCCAAAGCAATCAGGCTGTCGGCGGTACTTGCGACCATGCTGTACGCTGCCTGCGCGCGGTTCATATTCTGGATTTCTAGAACGAGTGGCTCGAACTTCTTTGCCTTTTCGGCGCGCTCCATGCCGAACTTGTTGAGCATGGAATCGGTGCGCATTTCCCAGGCGCCCCATAGCGGCTTGATGATGCGGAAGCGTTTGAGGTACATGGTCGCCGAGTCGGCGTAGCCCTGCTTGTAGAGTGAGTCGGCGTAAGCGAACACGGCCTCGGCGAGCGCCGGGAAGGCAGTGTAGGGGTCGATGGGCGCCTTGGAGGCGGTACCCGATGGGGCCTGCGCCTCGGAGGGCGTGGGGGCCGCGGGTTTAGAGTCGCCTTCGCTGAACTTGGTGCTGGGCGTGTTCAAACGGTAGCTGTCGAGGGTCGTCGAAACAAAGATGGCGGAATCCGCCTGCGGGTCCTGTGACAACGAGTCGGTTTTTGCCGAGGGCGTTTGCTCAACGGCGACATCCGTCGAAGGGGCAGGGGCGTTGCCCGCACACGCAGAGAGCGTGAACGCGACCGCGGCAAACCCAATCAAAGAAAAAATCTTGTTCATACTATTCTGCCTCTATAGGCACAAAGGAATTGCCGTCCAGGCCTTCGGGCAAATCCCAGTCGTCTTCCTTGGGCATGGCTGCTGGGGCGGCTTGCACGGGGGCTGCTTGGGCAGGGGCGCTTGCGGCGGGCATGGCGTTCTCGGCACTGGCGGGTGCGGTAGGCGCGGCATTGGAGGCCTCTGTTGCATTGGCGGCATCGGGTCCGGCCATTCCCTCGGTCGGGGCGCCCGGGGTTTCGGCGCCGGAGGCGGGCATGGGCATGCTGGTCAAGATGCCTATTTCGGCGACGCTCTCGGCGGCCTTCTCCTGCACTTGCGGCGGAGTGTAGCCCGGCACGTCTAGCCATGGGAGCGGGCGTCCGTCTTCGGGTCTTCCGCCGGCCACGGCGGCACCGGTCATGGGGTCCACAATCAGTTCGCCGCGTTCGTTCGAGAGCACCAGTGGCACCTCGCCGCTTGCAATCATCGAGATGTCGAGGAAGTCGATTTTTTGGGGAAGCCCGAGAATCGCGATTTCCTCCTTGGCGAAGGCGGCCCACTGCGGCAGGCCACCGCTTGCACCTGCAATGCGCGTGCGTCCGGACTTGAGCGGTTTGTTGTCGTCAAAGCCCACGTAGCTGCCAATGGCGACGACCGTGTCGAGCGCGACGCCGTTTTTCTCTTCGACGTATGTCGGGAGTGCGCCCATGAAGGCCACGTTCCTGTAGTCGTTTGTCGTACCCGTTTTGCCGAGGGCGGGGTAGCGCAGCTTGCTGGAGTTGTCGGGGCTGCTCACCGAGAGCGTCGCCACCTGGCTACGCGCCGTGCCGTTTGTGAACACCGAGCGGAGCATCGCTCCCATCTGCGTGGTGACGGTGTCGTCGAGTACGGTCTTGCTCGCCATCTCGTTTTTGAAGATGGTGCGGCCGTCGCGGTTCCTAATGGAGCTTATAAAGCAGGGTTCGGTCCAATCGCCGTCGAGGCACTTGAACACCTTGCCGGTGAGGATGGTCTGGTAGGCGGTGCTGATTTCGGCGAGCGTAATGTCGTTCACGCCGAGCGGCATGCTGAACACCTTCTGCAGTTTTTGGTGGATGCCGATTTCGTTTGCAAAGCGGGCGTAGTCGGCCATGGCGAGCGCCCTGCGGAAATCGGGCCAATAGCGGAGGTGGGCTGCGTCCAAGTAATCGCTCTCGGGGTCCACGGGCTCAATCATGATGCTCAGGCGCTTCATGTCGGCCATGCTGAAGCCGGGGAAGAGTTCCACGGCGTCGAGCGGCGGGAGCATTGCAGCCACGTCGGGATCCAGCTCCTGGGCTTCACGGGCGCGGAGTTTTTCGGAATAGTTCTTGTAGTTGTGGTTCAGGTACTTGATGAGTGTCGCATCCCTCTTTGCCTGCTTTACGCCCACGTCGGTGAACGTTCCGTAACGGAGCGCTTGCATGGCGCGAGCCTGTCCCATTTTGCCCTCGTTCCTGTATTTCTCGGCGAGGGCGTCGCGTGCACGGGTGAACTCGATTTCGCGTTTGATTTCATCCTTCATGATGAGGCCGAACTTGTCGCGCAGGCGTTCAAAGTAGGCCTTGCCCTCTTCGTCGGCACCGCGGGCCATGCCGTTTTGGGCGGCGACTTCCTCGAACTCGCTTTCGCTCAGCTTGTCGTGCAGGTGTTCCAAGAGCCAGATGCTCGAAATGTTCTCGGAGCGCGTGGCCGCCCAAGCGATGCTCACCACGTCTCCCTTGTTCTTGTGGTCGGGGCGCGGGAAGTAGAACTGGTTCACATACTGGAACACGTTGTACTCGTTCTCGAGTTCGTCCATGTAGTTCCAGTGGTACTGCAGGGCGAGTGCGTAGAGCAGCGGCTTCCAACTGGAGCCCAGCTGGCGGAGCGCTTTGAAGCTGCGGTCGAATCCGGTGTTGTGGAATCCGCCCTGCGTCGCGACGACCTTGCCGTTTTTGATGGCAAAAAGTGCGCCCTGCAAAACGGGTTCCGTTTCGATTTTGCACGGGGCGTAACCGTCAATCTGGTTCTCGTCAATGATGCTCACCAAAAGGATGGCGCCGGGCTTGAGCTGCGCCGCCAATATTTTGTTCACGTCGCCACCCACCTGCTTGCCGAATTCCTTCACGGCTTTCTCGGTCACAATGCCCTTGAGCTGGCCAAAGCTCAGCTTGAGGGACTTGAGTTTGCCCGCGTCGTCAAAAAACACGCTGTCGACGGCGCCGTACAGGTAGTCGCCTTTGCGGGCACTCTGGGCGCGGTTCGCGAATTCTGCCTTGGGGAGCACAAAGCCGCCCAGCTGCATTTGCAGGTTGCTGATGTTTGTTTGCAGGGCGCGCTTGGCGGCGTCCTGGCTCTTGGCGTCGAGCGTCGAGATGATGGTCAGCTGCGCCTTGCGCCAGTCCTCGATTCCCTCCTTTTCAAAAAGGTCGTGGAAAAAGTCGCTGTCGAGCTTTTCTTCGATGCGCTCGAGGATGGTGCTCATGGTGAAGCGGAAGTTGCCGTGGTTGAAGGCGAGTGGTTTTTCGAGCGCCTTGTCCATGTCCTTTTGCTCTATATAACCCTCCTCGACCATGCGGCCGAGCACGTACTTGAGGCGCTCGGCGCCGCGGGCAATAGCTTTTTCGCGGCGTTCCACGGTACGCTGGATAAACGGGTCGTAGTTCGAGGGCCCCTTGACCGAGCCTGCAATGAAGGCGCACTCGGCGAGCGTCAAGTCCTTGAGGTCTTTGTTAAAGAAGTACTGCGCGGCAATGGCAACGCCCTTGCCCGAACCCGAGACGTGGAACTGGTTCAGGTAGAACTCCAGGATGTCTTCTTTGGAAAAATGGCGCTCCATGCGCAATGCATTCAAGAGTTCCTTGCCCTTCTCCTTGATGCTTCGCTCTTCGCGGCCAAAAATGTTCTTGACGGTTTGCTGCGTGAGGGTCGAACCGCCCTGGCGCATGCTGCCGCTCTTGAGGTTCGAGGCCATGGCGCGGAAAAAACCGTGGAAGCTGAACCCGTTGTGCTGCCAGTAGCCGGCGTCCTCGGCGGCGATCAGGGCGTTCACGATGTTGATGGGGATGTCGCCGTAGGGAACGTAAATGCGGTGGTTGGCGTCAAAGAAGGCGCCCAAAAGTTCGGTGCTGTCGTTAAAATAGACGCGAGTCTCGCCGCTCAGTGCCTGCAAAATGGTGTCGCGGTTGAACTGGTTGTCGGGATCTTTGTCGGGAAGGACCTTGAATACAATGATATAGACTGGGATGCAACAGATAAGCGCGACTAGCAAAACCGCTGCGCACATTTTGAAGAGTTTTTTCAAAAGTCTCATATATTAAAGTTAGAATTTTTAAAAATCCGCCGCCTGGAGTGTAAAAAAAATGGGCGTTTTAAGGCAATTTTGGGGCTTTTTGGGGGCCACCCCTTGAAAAAAAGGCAAAAATTAAGTAAAATTAGTGTCCCAAGATTGGGAAGATGGCCGAGCTGGCCGAAGGCGCGTCCCTGCTAAGGACGTATAGGACTTAATCCTATCGCGAGTTCGAATCTCGCTCTTCCCG
>OCTX012053974.1_pt1 | contig 19081 bp, 16 predicted proteins | sample 1539691 | NCBI WGS metagenome assembly OCTX01 (sample SAMN02144231, study PRJEB22623) | gut metagenome | biome: sheep rumen | host: Ovis aries | place: New Zealand | reverse complement strand
TAAAGAATACATATCAAACTATAGGAATATTAAATTTAATAACCAATATTGCAATAATCTTATTTACATATGTATATGGTAAAAAATTAGATACAACTAAAAACAATTTTTTGACTTTAAGTATATTAATTACTGTTAGCATTTATTTTATGAAAGCCAATATAATGGGGTACATTTTAGTAATAATATCGTTTTTAGAAGGTGTAGCTACAAAAATGTATGAATTAACAATAAGTAAGGAGTTTTATACTTTAAGCAAAAAATTTGAATATAGCAATTACAATTTAATATATGAGTTAATTCAGAATGCATTTAGAAGTATCATTGTTTTAATTTTGTATGTGTTTAATATGGATTTGAGAACTATGATTTTTGTTACATTGTTCTTTATACTTATAGGTGCATTTTATAGATTTAAACAATTAGATATAGAAGATTACGAAGCTAGAAAAGATGAAATAGAGAAAAAAACAATGAAAAGGTAAAAAGATAGAGGAATAAAAATGGGAAAAGTAAAATATTTAATAACAAGAATTGCAAAAATGGATAAGAAAGCTATGTTAAGAAAAACTAGTGAAATCCATAAGAAAACAGGCAAATCAAGAATTGGATTATTCTTTGATATGATCAAATGTGGAAGAAAATATGGAGCTGGATACATGGATTATGATTTATATGAAATGTATAACCTAACTCCTGAGCAAAGAGACACATATTTAACTCGTGGAAGAAATAATGATATCGATAAAAGATTTAATAACAAAGAATATAAATGGAGACTTGAAAGAAAAGATCAATTCAATACAAACTTTAATAAGTATTTGAAACGTGATTGGGTAAATGTTTCAGGTGACAACAAAGAAGAAGTTATTAAATTCTTAGAAAAACATGAAGACTTCTTAGCAAAGCCAATTAATGGTTCATGTGGAAAGAATATCGAAAAGATTCATACAGCTGACTATAAAAGTTTAGATGAATTATATGACCATCTTGTAGGAAAAGAGTTTGAACTAGAAGAAATCATTAAACAACATGAAGATGTTAGTAAGATTTATCCAGGTTCTATAAATACTGTAAGAGTAGTTACAATATTAAAAAATGGCAAAGCTCATGTAATGGCAACATATTTTAGAATTGGAAACAATGGAAAATTTGTTGACAACTTCAATTCAGGAGGAATGGTTGCACCAGTTAATGAAGAAACTGGAGAAGTAATGCAAAGTGCAATAGATAAAAATAAAAACTTATATGATGTTCATCCTGCTACAGGAGCTAAAATTAAAGGATTCAAATTCCCATATTGGGATAAAGTTTTAGAAATGGTAAATGAAGCTAGCCAAGTAATTCCAGAGATGGGTTATGTAGGATGGGACGTAGCATTTACACCAAATGGTCCAGTATTAGTTGAAGCAAATGACTTCCCTGGACATGATATATATCAATTACCAGAACATACACCAGATAAAATTGGAATATACCCTAAATTTAGAAAGGTTATAGAAGGTTAACAAAGGAGAAGATTATGAATTTAAGAAAAGTTGCAATAATTGGATGTGGATTTGTCGGATCATCAATAGCGTTTGCATTGATGCAAAGCAAATTATATTCTGAAATGGTTTTAATAGATGTTAATAGAGCAAAAGCAGAGGGAGAAGCATTAGATATTTCTGATGGACTTCCATATGCTTCTCCAATGAATATCTATGCAGGTGATTATGCGGATCTTGGAGATGCTTCATTAGTAATTATCACAGCAGGTTTAAATCAAAAGCCAGGCGAAACAAGATTAGAGTTAATCGATAAGAATAAAAAAATTATGGCAGATATTATAGGTAATATTAAACAAACACCTTTTGAAGGAATACTACTAATTGTTTCAAATCCTGTAGATGTTTTAACACATGAAGCATTGAAATTATCTGGTTATCCAGAGAATAGAGTTATTGGAAGTGGAACTGTTTTAGACACAGCAAGATTTAAAGATATTATTTCTCAAAAATTAAAAGTTGATGCTCGTAATGTTCATACAATGATAATTGGAGAACATGGAGATAGTGAAGTACCATTATGGAGTATCACTAATATTGCAGGAGTGCCATTATCTAATTTTGCAAGTCTTAGAGGAATAGATAATTGTGAACAACAAATGCAAACTATATATGAAGATGTAAGAGATAGTGCATATAGAATCATCGAAAGAAAAGGTGCAACATATTATGGAATTGCAATGGCTGTAACAAGAATTGCAAAATGTATCGTAAGAGATGAAAAAGCTGTATTAACTGTTTCTACAGGACTTCATGGACAGTATGGTTTAAATGATGTACATCTTTCAATTCCTTCTGTTGTTGGAAAAGATGGTGTAGAACAAGTATTAGAAATTAAACTAAATGAACAAGAATTAGAAGCATTGAAAAAGAGCGGCGAGGAGCTTAAAAAGTACTCTGAGTAGATGACATTAAGAAAGAGAGTATCATGAAAAAGAAGATTTTATTCAGTATATTATTTGTTTTAGCATTTTTAGCGATAGTACAATTAAATAGCAATGCGAGTAGCATCCCAAGAGTAAATATCGAGGGTGATATTTCTAACATGCAAACAAAAGCAGATGTTAGAAAAGTAAAAATAACATATTCAAGTGATGAAGTAAACTTTGAATCTTATATTGAAATTAAGCTACAAGGAAGTACTAGTTTAAGTTTTGAAAAGAAAAACTATACAATAAAACTATTTAAAGATAGCGAATGCACAGATAAGAATAAAATTGAAATAAAGCCAGAATGGGGAAAACAAAGTAAGTATTGTTTGAAGGCTAATTGGGTTGACGATGTTACTCAAGCTAGAAATATTGTTTCAGCAAGAATAGCAGCTAAGGTACAAGCTAGATATAACGTTTTTACAAACACTCCACATAATGGAACTGTTGATGGCTTTCCAATTGAAATTTATAATAATGATAGTTTTCTAGGAATATATACATGGAATATTCCAAAAGATGATTGGCTTTGGAATATAGACGACAAAGATGAAAAACAATATGTAGTAGAAGCTGAACATCATACAATGGCTACATCATTTAAGGAAAATATTACAAAATTCGATGAAGATGTTTTTGATGTAGAGGCAGGAACTAAAAGTGAGGCAGCATTAAAACATGTTCAAGACACGATAACATTTGTAAAAGATAGTTCAGATGAAGATTTTAAAAAGAATTTTGGAGAATACTTTGATTTAGATTCTACTTTAAACTATATAGTTTGTTGTTTCTATTTTGGAGCAGTTGATAATCTTGATAAGAACATGATGTTTGTTACATATGATGGAAAGAGATTTTTACCATCATTATATGATTTAGATACAACATATGGAGCTTATTATGATGGAACAAAGAAGGAAGCGTACGATACAAGATATGATAATGAGGATTCATTATTATGGTATAGACTTTTTAAGAATTTCCCAAATGAAATTGCTCAAAGATGGTTTGATCTAAGAAAAGACATCTTTACAAAAGAATCAACAATGACAGAATTTAGAGATTTTTACAATTTAATTCCAGAAGAATCATGGGCAAGAGAAAAGGCGAGATGGGGAGAAGAAGAACTTCCAGGCTTCGGATTAAGCCAAATCGAAGAGTTCTTGGATTATAGAATTCAGTTTGTGGATGGCATAATGAATGAAAAATTTACACCGGAATACAAAGCACTTATAGAAAAACAAAAGCAAGAAATTAGAATAAAGTCAGAAAAAGAAATAGAAAATTTCAATAAAAAAATGATACCAATGCTTGCAATAATAGCAGGAATCATTGTAATATTAGTAATTATAGAAAAGATGTCTCATATCAAAAAGAGAAGAAAATAAGATTGACATATTAAAGGGAATATACATGAAACGAAAAGTGTTCTTGAAAATTAAAAGTGTAATTAAATATATTCTTATATTTGCTGCTTTAATTGCTTGTTATAATGGATTATTAGTTGCAATTTGCAAAATTCCATCTAGCATGATGAAAGCAACTGTAGAGAAGTCTTCAGAAATTCTAAATGGACAAGGAATAGGTTATTATTTTCAATACTATGCATTCAATGATAATGAAACAGATGCGTTGATGGTAAATAATGCTTATTCTATAGATAGTGAAAAGCCAGTTGATTCATATATGTGGGTTAGAAAAAACTACAATCCAATGATAACAAAAGAAATATATGATGAAACTTTAGGTGAATTGATTTCATATAATAAGATGGATGCAATAAATGAAGAAACGTATAATACACCAGAAGAGTTAGAAGGTTTTGTAAATGGGAAAATAACTCACTCAATATCAGACCAGAGATATTGGCATGGATATTTAGTATTCTTAAGATTGTTACTACTAGTGTTTAATGTTACAGAATTGAGAGTTGTAAGATTATTAATATTAGGAGTGGTTGTATTATACTTCTTGAAACTATTGAGAAAGACAATTGGATTTAAGGCAGTGTTTGGAATAATTGCTATTTTGATAGCATATGAAGTGTATGCGGTTGCTGCTTCTCTAGCAAGTTATCCAGTATTCTTAATAACTATGTTGTTCTCAATATTCTTATTAAAGAAAGTAGAAAAAAACGGAAAGGCTATTCATTTTGAAAAGCTCTATAAGTATTTCTTTATAGTAGGATCAATAGTTAACTTTGTTGATTTCTTATCTATACCACTAGTTTCATTAGCAATGCCATTGTTATTTATATTAATGAAGTATAATGAAACACAAAGAAAAACTAATGCATTAATTAATCCGAAAAAGTGTGTAAAATTTGTTATTTCAGCATCATTAATATGGTTAGCAGGTTATGCACTAACATGGGCAGCTAAATGGATAATATTTATGATTTACACAAATCAATTTGATTTATCAAATGTTATTTCACAAATTTTCTTTAGAATGTCACATCCAATTAAGGAAGGCGATATAGGGCAAGATGTTGGTTATGTATTCTATATTGTAGGCGTTATAGCAGCTTTTGCATTCATATTGTCTGCATTGAGATATAGAAAGCTTAAACCATGGAGAAAAATCAGAAATGATACTATAGCCATTGCTTTAGTTGGCTTATTTCCAGTAATTTGGACAATGATATTATTGAATCATACATCATATCATTGGTTCTTTACATATAGAATTTCAATGATTTCATCACTTGCTTGTGAAATGATTGCCGTATATATGTTTGAACCACGAAAAAAGAAAAAGAAACAAAAATGGGAAAAATGGAAGAAGTTAAAAGCTTTAAAGCCAACTAGAATAATATAGTATAACAAGTAAAGGTCGTAGATTGTTGAATCTACGGCCTTTTTGTGATATAATGTGGCGTACAATCTTTTGTATGAAAAGTCTAGAATAGGATTTTTCAAGATTTGTTTTCTTACAATAAAATTCGAGAGGAGGTACATTTTTAGGAAAAACAGCGAAATTTTGTTATAAGGAGGAAAAGATCATGAAAAGATTACAAACAAAAGACCCTCCGGACAAAAAACGGACGGGAGCGACAAAGACAGGCAGAGACATCATCGAAAAACCGGCAATTGAGATTCTCAATCGGAAGCAGAAAAAAGAGGCTGAGTTTCAATTTTGGTTCTCGGTATATAACGAGAAAGGCGAAGCTAAGCGTCTTAGTAATCTGATTTCCATGAGAACCACTAAGCTTACAATATCAGATTTATCTGATCTATATAAAGAAGAGGAAAAAGAAATCATCCGAATCTTTAAGCGAAAAAGCAAAAACAATTGCTTGCTCGTGGGAGACCAGATCCAAATCAATGATCTTGTAACTAAAATCCAGTTAAAAATGGAGGCCACCAAAGACTATTATGGAATTGGTAAGTACTACGTTTTTTATTTGGATGCTAGTGTGTTCAAGAAGTCGGTTGAAAAAACATCAGTATACACCCTGGTTGATGCTATCAAAGTACTCTTTGCTGACTTGAAAGTAATTCTGGTAATAAACAATTTCGACTTGCTTATCGATTCAAGAACAAGTCAGGAAAACGTCAATTCTCAAGTTGCTTATAAAATGATAGAGCTGTTCCAAGCTCCGAATTTTAGAATTCTTGCAACCATAGATGAAGACAGTTATGACTATACTTCTTATGAAGAGAAAGCAATTGAGGACAGTTTTTACATCGAGAATATTGCAGAGTCAAGGTATGATCAATTTGAGAAGTTTATCACACCATCGATAAAGAGAATTCTACCAAAGAGTTCATTTATTGATGAAGCGGGCTTCGAGAAACTGAGAACATACGCCGGGTTGTATGAGTATGACAACAAATTCAAACATGCATATCAACTGATTGAAGATGCTGCTATTATAGCTAAGGAGCATAATAGAAGAAAGATTACTGCTCAAGACTTCAATGACGTGTATGCAGATGCATTCAGAGAACTCAAGACTTATGATAAAAAACAAGTCCACGCAACGGCTATTCATGAGGTAGGACATTATATTGTATACTGGTGCTTGAAGAAACGCAGGTATAAGTTACATGAGGTTGTCACCGTTACCATATTGCCGATTTGGGATGGAGCACTAGGTTTTAATCAATCAAGTTTTGAAGCACCAATCGATTTTGATGCAAAGTACTGTGATGCTGGAGTATTAATATCTTTAGGTGGAAGGGCAGCAGAAGATTTATTCTGCCATACTTTATCTACGGGGTGTAGTACTGATATGCAGAATGCAGTAACCTCTGTGCAACAAGGATTGACTTATGGTGTTTTCGATGAAGAGTTTAAGTATGTTTCCATGATTTCTGCAGACATGGATAGTGTTCTTGTTTTAACTCCTGAAGAAAAGTCTGACTTACATAAGGAAATTACAAACAAGATTAATACACTATACAAGAAAGTAAAGGAAATACTGAAGGCTCATGAAAAAGAGGTCATGGCTTTAACCGCAGCTCTTGAAGATCAAAAGATACTTTCAAAGGCAGAGATTGAACAAATCTTAGAGCCTAATAAGAAGAGATCTAAGAAAAAGGCTAAGGCTAAAGTGGTCAGAAGTAAGAAACCAAAGCCTGTTATTTCGGAAGAGAAACAGGTAGAGGACTCACAGACGACTATGCAACCATCAGAAGAAGCTAATTCAGCGGAAACAACTCAGTCTGAAGAGCAAAAAGAAGAGTAATTTAAATTCATGTTCAAGGTGTGCTGTGGAGTAATTCCACAGCACATTTTTTGTGCATTTTGTTGCTTGAAAATCTAGAATATGTAGTGATATAATACGTTGGAAGGAATATAGACAGGAGAGGTATTATGATTTTTACAAAAAAACAAATCGAAGAAACAAGAGATAAGAAGAAACCCGATTTAAGGGTTTATACTTCAAGAAGAATCAAAAATTACAGGGAATTAGTAGATTACAGTATTGAAAACTATGCTGATCATATTGCTTATAAATATAGAGAAAATCCAGATGATCAAATGATTATTGAAAAGACATATGAGCAAGCTGGTAATGACATCAAATCTTTGGGAACAGCTCTATTAAACAGAGAAATTAAGTCAAAGAAGGTAGCTGTTATTGGAAAGAATAGATATGAATGGTGTATGACATATCTAGCAGCAACAACTTCAGGATTAGTAATTTGCCCACTTGATAGAATGCTTCCTGAAAATGAAATCAGCAATTTAATTAGAAGAAGTGGAGCAGAAGTAGTTGCTTGTGATAAGCAATTTATAGATATATTCAAGAAGTTAAAAGCATCAGACGAAAATGAATTGAAGACAATTATTTGTTTCGATGAAATGGAAGAAGCAGATAAAGATGTCGAATACTGGTATGATGTAAGAGACGAAGGATTTAAGTTACGCTCAAATGGCGATGATAAATACGATAAAGTAGAAATTGATGAAGATAGAATGTCAGTTTTACTATTTACTTCAGGAACAACATCAGAAGCTAAAGGCGTTATGCTTTCTCAAAAGAATGTTTGTACAAATATCGAAGATATGGCGACATTTTCTAAAATGTACGATAATGATGTAATCTTATCAGTATTACCATTACATCACACATTTGAATGTACAATTTCATTCTTATATGGTTTCTATAGTGGTGTTTGTATCGCTTTCTGTGATGGACTTAGATACTATGCAAAGAACTTAAAGGATTATGGAGTAACAATCATAGTAGCAGTTCCATTACTATTAGAGACAATGTATAAGAAGATTCAAAAAGGAATTCAAGAATCAGGAAAAGAAAAGACTTTCAAAAAAGGAATTAAGATTTCTAGATTCTTATTAAAATTCCATATTGATATAAGAAAGAAGTTATTCAAACAAGTTCTAGATTCATTAGGTGGCAAGGTAAGAATTCTTTACTATGGTGCTGCTCAAATGGAGAAGGATACAACAATTGGATACTTCAATTTAGGTATCAATTCAGTTCAAGGATATGGTTTAACAGAAACATCCCCAATTTTAACTGCTGAAACAGATAAGTTACATAGATCAGGAACTGTAGGACTTTGTTTCCCAGCATTAGATATGAAAATCATCGACAAGAACGAAGATGGAGTTGGTGAAATTTGTGCAAGAGGTGCAAGCATAATGCTTGGATACTACAAAGATGAGAAGAGAACAAAAGAAGCATTTGATGAAGAAGGATACTTCAAGACAGGAGACTATGGATACTTCGATAAAGATGGTTTCTTACATCTAACAGGAAGAAAGAACGATATAATCGTTTTAAGAAATGGAAAGAATATTTATCCAGATGAAATTGAAGGATTAATTAATAAAATCCAATATATAAATGAAAGTCTTGTTTTTGCTAGAAACGAGAAGAAAACAGATACATTGTTAGCAGCTAAAATCGTTTATGATCCAGATGAATTAAAGAGAATTCATGAAGGTATCAATTTAGACGATCAAAAAGAAGTTGAAAAAGTTGTTATGGAAGACATCAAAAATGATGTAAATACAAAATTGTCAGAATTCAAACATGTAAAGAGAATTCTATTAACTACAGAACCTATGGAAAAAACAACAACACAAAAAATTAAGAGAAACATCGAGTTAAAGAAATTAGAAGATGTAAAATTATAATTAAAAGTACTAAAGAAGAAGGAGAAGATTGTTGACCGCAGAAGAAAAGAAAATATTAAATGAAAAGAGAACTGCGATAAACCGTAAAAATAATATTAAGTTATATCCTATCTATAAAGCATTAGGATTTGATACTTGGTTTTATTTTGCAATCAGTGTTAGTTACTACATACACAAGGGTTTAAGCTCATCAGAAATCATGCTTAGATCAGCGTTCTTTGCATTGTTCTCAATATTATTCCAACCGGTAGCAAATTTCTGTACTGAAAAATTCGGTAAGAGAAACACAATAATTATTGGAAACATTATTGTTATTGTTTCTATGATTGTGTTGATTCTTGCTCAGCATTTTTGGTCAGTATTGATATTTGTTATACTGAATGCGCTTGGCTTTGATATGAAGTATATTGCGGAATCTAACTTACTTTATGATTCATTTGCAGAAGGACCTCATAGACGTGAAGCATATTCAAGAACTGAACAAAGAGGATATACAGCATACTGCGTATTTCAAGCACTTTCATCAATTGCGGCAGGTTTCTTGTTTAATATAAATGCGGATCTTCCAATATATTGTGGCTTAATAGTTATGGTAATAGCAACATTAATATCATTTAGCTTTACTGAAATTTTACCGTTAGATAAAAAGCCATTTACAGAAACAAGAAAATACTTTAAACATTTATTCAAAAAGTATAAAAAGATTAACAAATCAAATAGACTTAGAGCTTTGTTATTGATTACGGGAATTGGATTTGGTTTGTTGTATGTATCAGAAGGATACGAACTTCAATTGTTTGATAAAATTGGAGTAAACCCAACTATTGTCGGAATACTTTATGCTGTAATGATTGCAATGCGTGGTATCGGTGCAAAGATTGCAGGGTTAATGAATAGAAAAGCTAAAAATAGAACCCTTACATATATACTAGAAGCATATGCAATTAACTTTTTCTTAGGAGGAATAGTCGCGCTACTAAATATTCCAATAGAAGTTAAAATAGCATTATTAGGTATCTTATATGCATTTTATTCAATTCACGAAGGTGCACAGCATGTGTTAGAAAGAAGATATCTATTTAGTTTTTCTAATGACAGTGTAGAAAGTTCTATATCATCTATAAAATCAATTACAGACAATATTATCAGAATGATAGTTTCTGTTATTGCATCAGGAATTTTATTATTTGCAGATATTAGATATGCATTCTTAATTATGGGTGTAATAGCAGTAGTATTAATTTTAATTGGTACTGCATATGGCAAAACAAGATTAGGATTACAACCAGAGGAATATACTAAAAAAGATAAATACGAATAGAGGAAATTATGAGAGCGGTAGTTCAAAGAGTTTCACATGCACAAGTGAAAGTTGATGGCAAAGTAGTTGGAAAAATTGAAAAGGGATATTTAGTTTTACTAGGAGTTAAAGAAGGAGATACAACAAAGGAAGCTGACTTTTTAGCAAACAAAGTAGTAAACTTACGTGTCTTTGAAGATGAAAATGACAAGATGAATCTATCAATAAAAGATGTGGGAGGGGAGATGTTGATTGTTTCTCAATTCACATTATATGGAGATGCATCACATGGAAACAGACCATCATTTACTGAGGCAGCTAGACCAGAAGAGGCTAATTCTTTATATGAATATTTCTGTGAAAAAGTAGGCCAAGAAGTACACGTAGAAAAGGGTGTTTTTCAGGCAGAAATGAAAGTAGATTTGCTAAACGACGGACCAGTTACAATTTTACTAGAAAAAGAAGCTTAAAGCACTGAAAATAGCGACTTACAACGACATGCAATATTACCTAAAATAACCCTAAAAATATGGACAAAATTGGTAAAATATGTTACAATAATGGTGTATTGATTTTTAAGGAGGTTGCTATGAATAACGAAGAAAAATTTAAATTTGATATCGCTAATTTAAAGACTGATTTTGCCGTTGAAAACATGGCAATCACTAATGACGATATCAATATGTTAAGAAAATTAAATAATAACGAAATTACAATGAATGAAACAATAAACAATATTAAGAAGACGTATATTCAAGGAGTTTAAATATGGCGGATGATTTATACGAAGCACGAAATTCTATTTACTGTTATCCCGGTTCTGATGTCTTGATTAACAAGTTAAACATAAAAGACAATCAGTTGCTAAGTGAAGCGGAAAGAAAGATTGTTTTAACAAAATCTTATGAGCTTAGAAAAAACAGCAAAATAGGAGACTTCGATTTAAATCATTTTTTGGAAATCCATAAATTTTTATTTGAAGATATATATCCTTTTGCTGGAAAGTTCAGAAATGAAAACATAGCAAAAGGATATTTTTCTTTTGCGGAATGGCAATATATAGAGCCTGAAATAAAGAGATTATTTGATAAGCTAAAAGCAGAAAACTATCTACAAGGCAGATCTAGAGAAGAATTAGTAAAAGGATTAGCTTACTACCTAAGTGAGCTTAATGTTCTTCACCCATTTAGAGAAGGAAATGGCAGAACAATTAGAGAGTTTATTAGAGAATTAGCCTTTTTTAATGGTTATGTACTAGATTTACAAAATACAACATCCGATGAATTATTAAAGGCTAGCGTCGATTCAATAGCAGATACAAAAGAACTAGAGGAGACACTAAACAGATGCCTAATTAAGACTGATTTTTAAGTTTTGTTATGGTATAATGCAAAAAACTAAAGATAATAAAGGAATTAGTATGAAAAGTGATAACACTTTAAAAAGTATAAATATAGAAAATTCTGAAATCTTAGATGTTGAAAAAAAGATGAGCATCTCTAAGGCTATTGCTGCATTAATGGTGGATGGAATATATGAAATTCCATATAGCTATGATGAGTTATTTATCAGGATTTATAATAAAGAGTATAAAGTAGCGGATTTTGCGGAAAACAACAGCACAATTTACTATGATGGTGCAAATGATGTTATATATTTAGATAGAAATTTACTAGGTAAAGAAGATAGTGAGATTATTGACGAGTTCTTCATTCATGAGATAATCCACGCTTTACAAAAGTTTGGAAGTGACAACAAAAACCGCACAGGACTATGTTGTGGTAGCAAAGGTTTAGGACTAAATGAAGCGGTTATCCACTATATGGCATCAAAAACAATGAAGATGCAAATAGAAAGAGTACAAGACGACAATTTAATCTACTACACAAATAATGCTGAATACTATGGATATATGATTGGATTAGTAATTGAATTATTTGAATTCATTAATCCATTGATTACATACGAAAGTTGTATTTCAAGTAATGAAAAAATAACATTGTTAATGGCAGACATTTTTGCAGATGATGCAGATAAGGTTATAGATAGTTTTGATGAACTATATAAAGAATATCAAAATGCTGACTTCAAAAAGATGGCTGATATTTTTATAAATACTCAAGAACTAATGTATAAAAGATTCTTTTCTATTAACTATAAAAAAGCAGAGGATGCTGATCAACTAAATATGGTTGTTCAAAAAATGGAAGACTTTGCAAAAGTACTAGCTGTAAGAGTTAGTGATGGAAAGGAAGTTGCAGAAGATAAAGAAGATTTTGAAAATTTCAAAAGCGAAATGCATAAAGATTATTTTCAAAAATACCTTGAAGTAGATAAGCAACAAAAGAACACACAACTTGTTGTAGTTAAAGAAGGTATACTTGCAAGATTTTTTAGATGGATAAAGGAAAAGTTTAATGAAAAAAATTCTACTAATTGATGGTAACTCAATAATGAACAGAGCATTCTATGGAATCTCTGCGCCTATGACTACAGATGATGGAAAGCAAACCAATGCATTATATGGATTCTTAGCTATCATGTTTAAAAATATGGAAGAAGTTAATCCGGATTATATGCTTGTTGCTTTTGATTCAAAGACTGCAGCAAATGTGAGAAAACAACAATACGCAGGATATAAAGCATCACGTCATGGAATGCCAGAAGAACTTGCATATCAAATGCCAGAGATTAAAGAAATTCTTGATGCAATGAATATCAAGCATTTAGAATTACCTGATTTTGAAGGAGACGATATCTTAGGAACAACCGCCAAAAAGTTTGCTTCTAAAGATGTTGAAGTTTTTATACTATCAGGAGATAGAGATTTATTTCAATTAGTTCAAGACAATATAACAATCAGAATTCCTAAGACTAAGATGGGAAAAACTGAAACAGAAATATATGATGTAAAAAGAGTAGAAGAAGAGTATGGTTTAATGCCATCTGATTTAGTTGATTTGAAAGCATTAATGGGAGATTCTTCTGATGAAATACCAGGAGCTCCAGGTGTTGGTCCAAAGACAGCAACAACATTGCTTCAAAAATTCAAATCAATCGATGGAATTTATGAAGCATTAAAGAATGAAGAATATGCAAAAGAATTCAAACCAAAAGTAAGAGAAAGTTTAGAAAACAATAAAGACTTAGTTGATATATCAAAAGTATTAGGTGCAATTAAATTAGATGCAACTATCACTGATAATATTGACGATATAAAAGTTACTGAATGGAATAAAGAAGAAGTTGTAAAACAATTCAATAAATATAAATTCAGAAAATATTTAAACAAATTTGGACTTGATGGAATAGCAGTAACAAGTTCTGATGAATCAAGCGAAACATTTGTTGATGAAAAAGAAATTGAACCATTCTTAGATGTAAAAGAAATCACAGATTTAGCAGAGGCTAACTTAGGTGATAAAACAATAATGTACATTGAAACAAAAGCTTCAGACGATGCAACTAGAATTATTAAGAAAGACATTGTGGGAGTTGCTTTATATAATGAAAAAGAAAATAAGGTAGTTTATCTAAGTAATCCAAGTGAAGAACAATTAAAAGAAATTGCAGAAAGTGATTCTGAAAAAATAGGATTTAACTTAAGTGAAAATTATGTTTTATTAAAAGAAAAAAATATTGAGTTAAAGAATATGAAGTTTGATGTAGAGGTTGCAGCATATGATATCAACCCAACAAACATCAAACACACATTAGAAGAGATTGCATTCCAATACTTAGAAATAAATCTAGAGCAATATAAAGGTGAGAAACAAACTTCATTATTCGAAGAAAATGTTTCTGGCGATAGAAAAGAAATTGGTGCATACATTTTTGTTATCAAAAAATTCTATGAAATGGCAATTAAAAAGTTAGAAGCAGAAGGTGCACTAAAACTATTTGATGAAATTGAAATGCCATTAATCAGAGTTCTTGGAGATATGCAATTTAATGGAATGATGTGTATCGAAGAAATCTTACAAGAATTCGGAAATATGTTAAAAGAAGAAATTAATCAATTAACTCGTGAGATATATGACGATGCTGGAGAAGAATTTAATATTAACTCAACACAACAATTAGGAGTAATACTATTTGAAAAACTTGGACTACCAGCTCCAAAGAAGAATAAAAAAGGATATTCAACTGATGTTGATACACTTGAAAAGATTTCTTATATGCATGATATTGTTCCAAAGATTTTACAATACAGAACACTATCAAAATTAAATTCTACTTATGTTGATGGATTAATTCCATGCATAAATCCAAGTGATAACAAGATTCACTCAACATTCCACCAAACAATCACAGCAACAGGTAGAATTAGTTCAACAGATCCAAATTTACAAAACATCCCAGCAAGAGATCAACTAGGCAAGAATATTAAGAAAGCATTCGTTCCAAAAGAAGGATATGTTTATATAGATGCTGACTATTCACAAATTGAACTTAGAGTTTTAGCTCATATGTCTCAAGATGAGAATATGCTAAATGCATTTAGAAATGATGAAGATATTCATAGAGAAGTTGCTTCAAAAGTATTTAATACACCATTTGATGAAGTAACAAAAGAACAAAGATCTAGAGCAAAAGCAGTTAACTTTGGAATTGTATATGGTATTACCGGATTTGGACTTGCTAATCAAATTGGTACAACTAACAAAGAAGCAACAAATTACATTAATAGCTACTTAGAAAAATATAGTGGCGTTAATGAGTATATGAAAAAACAATCTGATAAAGCAAAAGAAGTTGGCTATGTAGAAACACTATTTGGCAGAAGAAGATATATACCAGAATTAAAATCTTCAAATTATATGGTTAGAGAATTTGGTAAGCGTGCTGCTATGAATTCACCAATTCAAGGAACGGCAGCAGATATCATGAAAATTGCAATGAATAAAGTTTATGATGAACTTATAAAAGCAGGCATCGATGCTAAGATTGTTCTACAAGTACACGATGAGCTAATCATTGAAGCAAGCGAAAAAGATAAAGAGCAAGCTAAGCAAATTTTACAAAGTTCAATGGAAAATGCAGTTAAGTTGGATATACCATTAAAGGTAGAAATTCAAGAAGCAAAAACATGGTATGATGCCAAATAAGACAAAATATGGAAAATAATGTTACAAAAATATAATACTACAAAGGTTGAAAAGCAAGGTGTTTTAGTATAATATCAAGTTGTGTTATACATATACAAATGAGAGGAGATTTAAAATGGACAACGAAAATATAAATGAAGAAAATAATATAGTTACTTTAAAAGACGAGAAAGGTAACGATGTACGTTTTGAATTTTTAGATTATATTCAATACTTAGGTGAAAACTATGTAGTTTTATTACCAGCTGATGAAGACTCTACAGAAGTTTTAATTCTTAAAGAAGGAAAACAAATCGTAGATGGAACAGAAGATGTTGAATATACAACTATAGATGATGAAGCTGAAACTAAAGAAGTTTTCGAAATCTTTAAAGATAAATTCAAAGATGAATTTGATTTCGAAGATGATGAAGATGAAGAAGAAACTGAAGAATAATTAAATAATTAGTAAGGCCTTTTGTTTCGTGCAAAAGGCTTTATTTGGTGAAAGAGGATAAGTATGAGAAGTTTAATGAACTGGATGATTGCATTCTTTATGGGTGCATTTCTTATTTTCAGAACAGTAGTATCTTTAATGGCTGCAAGAGGTGAAGAATTCTTTGTAAAACCACTTGATCAAAATGTAGAGGTGGTATTATTATTTGTGGCTTTAGCATGTATGATTATGGTATTCAAGAGATTAAAACTTGGTGGAATACTATACTTAGTTGCATACTTAGGATACTTCGGAGCAGATATTTTAAATCATATTCAACCAATAATTGATGGTGAACCATTAGCTCCTGGAATTCCAATGCAGTTGTTTTGCTCAGCACTTGGATGCGTTTTAGCTGTTATTGTTATGATTGATTTATTAACAGATCATGTTAAGAGATCAGATGATACAAAAACATCATGGTTTTATAATAATGCTGACTTAGATAGAAAGCATGACGAAAGAGAAGATACACATAATTATAAAATCTATTAATAATTGAAAATATCAAATTTAATAAATTATACAAAAGACACTTTAATTTAGTAATTAAGGTGTTTTTTTATTTTCATTTGGTATATAATACAAGGTGATTTTAACGGGGAGAAAAGTTGTTATGAAAATTTTATTTGCAACAGGAAATCCATCAAAAGCTAAAAGATTTTCAATAGGTCTAGCTAAATATGGAATAGAAGTAATTTCATTAAAAGATATAGATGTTAAAGTTGATGTAGTAGAAGATGGCGCTGACAGAGTCGAGAATGCTTTGATTAAAGCAAGAGCATATGCACAAGCAACCGGAATGCCTACTATAGGAATGGATGACAATCTATATTTAGTTGGCGTACCAGAAGACAAACAACCTGGTATGTTTGTTAGAAGAATAGATGGGAAACATGAGGCTACTGATCAAGAATTGATTGACCATTATGTAAAAATAGTGCAAGAATATGGAATTGATGGAAAATTAGATGCCTTATGGAAATATGGAATGGCTCTAATTAATAATGGAAAAGAATATACATTTACTTGGGAAAAAGGTGATTTGTACATGGTTGATAAGCCAGCAGCTAAAATAAACCCAGGTTATCCATTAAATTCGATTCAAAAGAATAAAACTTTAGATAAATACTTTGTAGACATGACTGAAGAAGATAAAGAGAAGGTAAAGCAAAACGAAGATTTCGTTGTTGATTTTATAGTTAATAGTTTAAAAGATAGTGAAGAGGAGAAATAAGGAAGGTGTTTAACGACGAGAACGAGAATCAAAAATCGATCTCACTTGTGAGTATTATAGCAATTATACTTGCAAGCTTATTAGTCGTGGGCGCTATAGCATTAGATATACATGCTTCATTGACGGTATCAGAAAGAATTGGAGCAAATCAACAAAATGCAGTTGTTGCACAAAAAGAAGATACTATAAAAAATGAAAACGCTAATGAAACTGATAAAAATAAAAATCCGCAGCAACAACAACCGGTTCAACAACAAAAGAAAGAAGAAAAAAAGCGAGAAAATACGGTTGTTGAAAATAAGAAACAAGAAAATACGACACAAAAAGCAGAAGAAAATAAAAATCAAACACAAGAAAATAAGGCTCAAGATCCAGTACAAGTTCCAAAACCGGTTCAACCACAGCCAGAAACTCCAGCTCCAGTTGAGGCTAGTTATGGAAAGATTTTCTTAACATTTGATGATGGTCCAAGCAATGCAACAACGGGAAGATTACTGGACATTTTAAAGAAATACAATGTAAAAGCAACATTCTTTGTAACTGGAAATGGAAGCGATGAATTGATTAAAAGAGAATATAATGAAGGACACAGCATTGGATTACACACGTATTCTCATTCATATAAAACAGTTTATGCATCAGAAGAAGCGTTCTTCAATGATTTGGGAAAAGTCGATCAACGTGTTTTCAATGCAATTGGAATACATCCAAAGATTACTAGATTCCCAGGAGGAGCTTCAAATACAGTAAGTAAGTTTAATCCAGGAATTATGACTAGACTTGCAAAACAATTAAAAGAAAAAGGTTATAAATATTGGGATTGGAATGTTTCTTCCGGAGATGCAGGAGACACTAAAGATCCAGACAAAATAGTACAAAATGTAACGGAAGGGTGTAGTAAAGACAAGAGAAACATTGTTTTAATGCATGATATCCATGAATATACCGTGGATTCAATAGAAAGAATAATTATTTGGGCTAAAGAGAATAATTATGAATTCTGCAGAATAGAAGAAAATATGGATCCGGTACATCATAGAATAGCAAATTAAATTGCTATAAATTACCAATCGACACATCAGTTAAAAGTGTCTAAATTTAACAAAAATATTATACTATTACGAACTTGTAACACCAGTATTAAAAGGTGTTTACAAGTTCTTTTTTTGTGTTTAAAAAGGATTGGGGTTTAATGTATAATTAAAAGGTATACAAGCCAAAATATAAGGAGAAAATATTATGGTAAAGAGCAAGAGAGAAAGAGTTCTGCTAATAATTTTAATTATACTTTCAGCAATAACAATAGGAATAGTTAGAGCCGATACTAGAAATATAGTATTGGATAATATTGCTGTTAAGGATAAGAGTGGAACAATTACAGTAGATCCAAAAATTGAAGGAAACAAAGTAACAAGTAATCTAGTGTTCAATCAAAAAGATGACTACGTTACTTTTGAAGTAACTTTAAGAAATAAAGAAGAACTAAGCTATCAAATAGATTCTATAACTGATAATAATAAAAACGAGAATATCGGAATAGAGTATAAGTTTAGTGAAGATTATATAGAGACAGATCAAATCATAAAGATTGAAATTAAAGTTTCTTATAAGAGTAAGTTAATAAATCAAGAACAAATATCTTTAGATGATTTAACAATCACCTTAAATATGTTGTGCGAAGATGACGATGAAGAGAAAATCATAATATTTCCTATTACAGGCAATGAAACAGAAGAAGAAAAGAGTATTGAAAACCCACAAACAAGAGATAGAGTAATAAGCTATGTATTAATAGTAGTAATAGCAACATTAGGATTAGCATTAATTAGAACTAAAAGAGGAAAACAAGGAGCTATTAAAACAATAACAA
>OCTX012175059.1_pt1 | contig 19100 bp, 17 predicted proteins | sample 1539691 | NCBI WGS metagenome assembly OCTX01 (sample SAMN02144231, study PRJEB22623) | gut metagenome | biome: sheep rumen | host: Ovis aries | place: New Zealand | reverse complement strand
GGTTTTACTTCTGGTTTAGCGACCTGAGCCTGAGCCGGAGCAGCCGGTTTTACCTCAGGCTTAGCAGTCTGAGCCTGAGCCGGAGCAGCTGGTTTAACTTCCGGATTAATTTTAACTTCCGGTTTTAACTCTGGCTTCTTTTCGGTGACTGATGTCACTTTCATGGCAGGTTTCAGCTCCTCAACAGGTGCTGACTTTACCTCAACTTTATCTTCTGTCACTTTTACCGGAGTTATTTCCGGAGCTAACTCCTTGACCGATTTTGCAGCGGTTTTAACTGCATTTTCGCTCTCATGACGACGACCGACATGAGCAACAATAACTCTCTTTTTGACTTTAATATTTTCTTTTTTTGATAGTCTTATTGCTTTTTCAACTATAAAGGGTTCTCCGCAAGCCGGACAGATCCAAGCGTCTTTTTCACTTTTTACCTGAACCGGTTCTTCGCAATAATAACATTTAACATTCACTAAGCTCATAACTGTCCCCCTATAAGAATACTTTGCATAAAAATTATACCATTTATATCCAGATATGTCAAGACAATGAGATGAAATGTCACGTTTTATACATAGAATGTTTTAAATTTTTGTTATATCTACCAATTCTACGTCGTTGATAGTTCTGCCTGACTCTAAAACCTTTGCAAGTGCTTTTGCAGTATCTATAGCGGTCAGGCTGCATATAGACCTCTCTATTGATTTACGTCTCATTTTAACGCTGTCACGCTCAGGGAGTCTGCCCTTTGCGGAGGTCGATATTACATAGTGTATCTTTCCGCTTTCAAGGAGTGTTACTGCATTTGGTTCACCTTCAGATATTTTGCGGACAAGATGTGCTGCTATCATATTTCTGTGGAGCACTGACTGTGTACCTGACGTTGCGTAAAGTTCAAATCCCATACGCTCGAATTTATCAGCGATAGGAAGTATCTCCTGCTTATCCGTATCACGTACTGATATGAGGACTCCGCCCTCTTTCTTTAGGTCAAAACCAGCGGCGATAAGTCCCTTTAATAGAGCGTCTTCAAGGTTTCTGCCTATACCAAGGCACTCACCTGTGGACTTCATTTCAGGTCCGAGCATAGTATCAACGTCTGTGAGCTTTTCAAAGCTGAATACAGGAACTTTAACAGCTACATAGTCGCCAGCCGGATAAAGTCCGCTTTCATAGCCCATATCTTTAAGCTTTGCACCGAACATGATCTTTGTTGCTATGTCTACCATTGGTATTCCTGTTACCTTGCTGATGTAAGGTACTGTTCTTGATGAACGTGGGTTTACCTCGATGACATATACCTCATGATTGTAAACAACGTACTGGATGTTGACAAGTCCTATAACGTTGAGTTCTTTTGCGAGCAGACGTGTATACTCAACGATTATACGCTTTATACGGTCTGATAGATGCTGTGCAGGGTATATTGAAATGGAGTCTCCGGAATGAACTCCGGCTCTTTCGATATGCTCCATGATACCCGGGATAAGGAAGTCCTCGCCGTCACATATAGCATCAACTTCTACCTCAGTACCCATCATGTACTTATCGATGAGGACAGGGTTTTCTATCATATGGCTTGTGATGATGCCCATGTACTCGATAACATCAGCCTTTGAGTGAGCGATTATCATGTTCTGTCCGCCAAGAACGTATGAAGGGCGGAGAAGTACAGGATAGCCGAGGTCCTCAGCGGCTGCGATAGCCTCATCAGTAGTCATAACAGTATGTCCCTTTGGACGTGGGATACCGCATTTTTCAAGTATTTCATCAAAACGCTCTCTGTCCTCAGCGGCATCGATCATGTCAGCTGATGTACCGAGTATCTTTACACCCATATCAGAGAGGTGTCTTGTGAGCTTGATAGCGGTCTGTCCGCCGAACTGAACTACAACTCCGTAAGGCTTTTCAGTCTCGATTATAGCTTCAACGTCCTCTTTAGTGAGAGGGTCGAAATAAAGTCTGTCACCGGTATCAAAGTCGGTAGAAACAGTTTCAGGGTTATTGTTGCAGATAACAGCTTCGTAGCCGAGTTCTTTAAGAGTCCATACGCAGTGAACCGAACAGTAGTCGAACTCGATACCCTGACCGATACGAATAGGTCCGGAACCGAATACTATGACCTTTTTCTTGCCTGAATCAGTACGCTCGATGAACTGCTGAGCCTCATTCTCGTCATCGAAAGTTGAGTAGAAATAAGGAGTCTCAGCTTTGAACTCTCCGGCACAGGTATCAACCATTTTGAATACAGCACTCTTGTGCTTAGGGCATTTCTGTCCGGACATACGCTCTATTGTGGAGTCAAGGTAGCCGTACTGCTTGGCAATATCGTACTTTTCTTCTGTGAGCTCGCCCTCTGCAAGCCATTTTTCAAGTTCAACAAGGTTGAGGAGTTTATACAGGAACCAATTATCTATCATGGTTATCTCATGTATTTCCTCCGGAGTTATTCCACGTTTCAGAGCTTCAAATACTACAAATGAACGCTCATCGTCGATAACGTGGAGTTTCTCTCTTATTTCCTCAGTAGAGAGCTTTGCAAGCTTTTTGAGGTTCATGGAGTCAAGACCGAGTTCGATAGAACGCACAGCCTTCATCATTGCCTGTTCAAAGCTTGTACCGATAGCCATTACCTCACCGGTAGCTTTCATCTGAGTTCCGAGAGTACGCTTTGCATATACGAATTTATCGAAAGCCCACTTAGGGAACTTGATAACAACATAGTCCAAAGCTGGCTCGAAGCAAGCATAAGTCTTACCTGTTACCTGATTTATTATTTCGTCAAGAGTATAGCCTATAGCTATCTTTGCAGCAGTTTTTGCTATCGGGTAACCTGTTGCTTTTGAAGCAAGTGCGGAAGAACGTGAAACTCTTGGGTTTACCTCGATAACAGCATACTCAAAGCTTGTAGGGTGGAGTGCGAACTGACAGTTGCATCCGCCCTCGACTTTAAGTTCCTTGATGATATTTATAGCAGCAGTACGCAGCATCTGATACTCTCTGTCGCTGAGGGTCACTGCCGGAGCGATAACGATACTGTCGCCGGTATGAACACCGACAGGGTCGAAGTTTTCCATAGAGCAGACAGTTATAACGTTTCCTTTAGCATCACGGATGACCTCAAATTCAATTTCCTTCCATCCGCTGATGCACTTTTCAACAAGTATCTGTGTAATAGGTGAAAGTCTGAGTCCGTTTGTAGCTATCTCGTGGAGTTCTTCCTCGTTATTTGCGATACCGCCGCCTGTACCTCCGAGAGTGAATGCAGGACGAACAATAACAGGATAGCTTATGACTTTAGCGAAATCCAAAGCGTCCTCTACATTCTCAACGACCTTAGAAGGTATGCAAGGTTCGCCGATTTTCTCCATTGTATCCTTGAAAGCCTGTCTGTCCTCAGCTTTGTGGATAGTTTCAGGGTCAGCACCGAGAAGCTTTACATTGTGGGATTCGAGGAATCCTTCTTCTGCAAGCTGCATGGAAAGAGTAAGACCTGTCTGACCGCCGAGTGTTGAAAGGAGGCTGTCAGGCTTTTCCATTTCGATTATACGCTTGATAACATCGAGTGTAAGAGGCTCTATATAGACTTTATCAGCCATAGCCTTATCAGTCATTATTGTAGCAGGGTTTGAGTTTACGAGGACGACCTCAAGTCCCTCCTGTTTCAATGCACGGCAAGCCTGAGTTCCGGCATAGTCGAACTCAGCAGCCTGTCCGATAACGATAGGACCTGAACCAATTACGAGTACCTTTTTTATATCACTTCTCAGCGGCATATCAGTCACGCTCCTTTTCCATTGTTTCTACAAATTCATCAAAGAGATAAGAAGTATCCAGCGGACCTCCGTGAGCTTCCGGATGGAACTGTACTGTAAAGGCGTTTACAGCGGTATAGCGAATTCCCTCACAGGTCTTATCGTTAGCATTGATATGAGAAACGTGTCCGACAGAAGCATCGATGCTGTCACCGATAACAGCATATCCGTGATTCTGGCTGGTAACATAGGTAAGACCGCTTTCAAGGTCTATAACAGGCTGGTTAGCACCTCTGTGACCGTACTTCAGCTTTTCTGTTTTGCCGCCGTTTGCAAGAGCCATAAGCTGATGTCCGAGACAGATACCGAATATCGGTATGCCAATCTTTTCAATTTCCTTGATATTTTCAATTATTTCAACATTTTCAGCCGGGTCTCCCGGTCCGTTTGAGAACATTATACCGTCCGGAGCGAGCTCTTTAACCTTGTCGGCTTTGGTATCAGCCGGTACTACTACAACTTCACATCCACGTTTTACAAGTTCCTTACGGATATTGCGTTTATAGCCAAAATCGAAAAGAACTACACGATGTTTCTTTTCTTCCGGCTCATAAGTAAGAGTCTCGTTATTTGTGACGGCCTTTACAGCGTCTTTTACTGTAAAAGCGTTTATTTTCTCAAGAAGTTCATCCTTCTTTGAGTAAACATCATCAGTTGTGATAACTCCGTTCATAACTCCGACTTCACGTATTATACGTGTAAGGCGGCGGGTATCGATACCGTTGATACCGACTATGTTATGATCTTTAAGAAAATCGTTGATATTTCCTTCGCAGCGGAAATTTGAAGGTGCGTTGCACCACTCACGGACAATATATCCTGTAACATATGATTTTGCGGACTCATTATCCTGTGAATTTACTCCATAATTTCCAATAAGCGGGAAGGTCTGAGTAACTATCTGACCGTAATAGCTTGGGTCGGTAAGAGTCTCCTGATAACCGGTAAGACCTGTAGTGAAAACTACCTCACCGATGACAGTACCCTTTGCACCGAAGCTCCAGCCTTCAAATACCTGTCCGTTTGCAAGCATAAGATAGGCTTTTTCAGAATGATTGAAAAGTGACATTTTATATTCCTCCTTAATATCGACAGAGGTCGGATGGTTGGTATTAATTTCTTCTACGCACCCCATTGTACGCAAAAGTTAATATCAGCTTTTAATGAATGCCTGTATGCGGGACTTTGTCCCGCACCCTACAAGGGCTTTCAGCACTTGAACTTGATCAAAGATTGATATACTGACAAATATCGTCTCTCATGCGGATGACTTCACGTCTTGCAGCTTTAGCGAAGTCTCTCTCATCGCAGCCTTCCTTCTTGTAAGCACACATAACAGCTCTTGAAGAATTTACGATAGCACCGAGACCCTTCTCATCAAATCCGCCTTTAAGACCTTCTGCACCGCCGCCCTGTGCACCGTAACCCGGAACAAGGAACATTGTGTGAGGAAGTCTCTTTCTGAGTTCAGTAAGCATTTCCGGATATGTAGCTCCTACAACAGCACCTACAGCGGAATAGCCATATTTACCTATAGTATCTTCTCCCCACTTCTCACACATATCGCCCATTGTCTCGTAGATAGTGCGTCCGTCAGCGAGCTTCATATCCTGAAGTTCACCGGAAGAAGGGTTAGAGGTCTTAACGAGTACATATATACCTTTGTCTCTCTCTTTGCAGACTTTAAGGAGAGGGGAGATACCGTCTGTACCGAGATAGCCGTTGACTGTAAGAGCATCAGCAGCAAAAGGCTCTATTTCACTGTCTCCGATAGTAACTGCACCGAGGTGAGCGTTTGTGTAAGCCTCCATAGTAGCACCGATATCGTTTCTTTTTCCGTCAGTGATGACGAACATTCCGTTGAGTTTTGCATAGCGGATAGTCTTTTCAAGAGTTCTTATACCATAGTGACCATACATCTCGTAGTAAGCAGCCTGAGGCTTGATAGCAGGTACAATATCGTGGATCTCATCGATAATAGCCTGATTGAAGTCGAAGATAGCTTTTGCAGCAGCTTTGAGGGTCCAGCCGTCGGTATCGAGATAGCGACGCTGAATGTACTCAGGTACATATTCAAGCTTAGGGTCAAGACCTACAACTGTAGGGTTTTTCAGTTCGATTATTTTTTCAATAAGTCTGTCAAATGCCATAAAAATTTCCTCCTTAGATTCATGGGGGTGTTATTGATCGTTTCTTATGTCGTAACGTATCTCGCCTTCGGAGATAGTAACGAGAGTTTTTCCTGTAAGGGTCATACCTTTGAAAACGGTATTATGTGATTTTGAATGGAGCTTTTCCGGCTCTACAGTCCATTTCTTATTTATATCAGCGATAAGAAGGTCAGCCGGTTTTCCTTTTTCGATTGCAGGAACTTCAAGTCCGAGGATACGTCTTGGGTTAACGCACATAAGCTCGACAACTTTATTAAGAGTTACCTCGCCTGTATGGTAAAGAGCAGTAAGAGTAGCTGCGAGAGAAGTTTCAAGTCCGACCACTCCGTTAGGAGCTTTTTCAAAATCAGCTTTTTCTTCAGCAGCGTGAGGAGCGTGGTCAGTGATGATGCAGTCTATAGTACCGTCCTTGATAGCCTCAATGATAGCCTTAACATCGGAAGGAGTCCTGAGAGGCGGATTCATTCTGTAATCGGCATCACGCTTTTCGAGCAGTTCGTCAGTGAGCATGAAATAATGCGGAGCTGTTTCGCAGGTTACTTTAACTCCCCTTGACTTGGCAAAACGTATCATTGCAGCACTTCCCTCAGTGCTCACATGACAAATATGTATCCTTGCATTAACTGATGAAGCGAGTATCATCTCACGGGCAGTTATATAGTCTTCTGAAGCTCTGTCCATGCCTTTTACGCCGAGCTTTTCGGAAGTTTTGCCCTTGTTCATGATACCGCCGTTGATGATACTGAGGTCTTCGCAATGAGAAGCTACGAGGAGTCCGTTTTCGTTTGATAACTCCAGAGCTTTTCTCATCATCTCTGCATTTTCAACAGGTCTTCCGTCGTCAGAGATACAAATGCATCCGGCTTTTTTAAGGGCATCATAGTCGCAGAGACCATTTCCGCTCATTCCGCCTGTGATGCATCCTACAGGGTAAACCTTAACTCCGGTACCCTTTGCTTTTTCTATTATATAGCGGATAGTTTCGGGAGAATCGCATGGCGGTTTTGTATTCGGCATAGCAAGTACACCTGTAACTCCGCCTGCAAGAGCAGCAGCACATCCGGTTTTAATATCCTCCTTATGAGTCTGACCGGGGTCACGGAAATGTACGTGCATATCAAAAATAGACGGCATGAGTACAAGGTCAGTACCGTCAATGGTCTGATCCGCACTGACATTAAGAGAGACTCCAACATCAGCAATTACACCGCCGTCTATATATACATCAGTAAATTTGTCATTTTTTGCGTCGATCGCACGTATATTTTTGATAAGTATCGATTTAGCCATATTTACCTCCTTTTGTATCATGTATTGATTATTGCAACGCTGTCAGAGCCGTCAAGCTCTGAAACGAAAACACGCACTTTTTCATTATGGGAAGTAGGAAGGTTCTTGCCTACGTAATCCGGACGTATAGGCAGTTCTCTGTGTCCTCTGTCTATAAGCACCGCAAGCTGTATGCTTTTAGGTCTTCCACGTTTTATCAGAGCATCTATAGCCGCTCTTGCACTTCTGCCTGTAAAGACCACATCATCAACTATGACGACATTGCGTTCATGGATATCAAATGGTATATCAGTCAGCTCGCTTGTCTCTTCATTGCGGACATCATCTCTGTAAGGAGTTATATCGAGTTCACCGAAAGGGACATCGACGTTTTCAAGTTCAGAAAGTTTTAAAGCTATACGTCTGCCAAGCGGGACTCCCCTTGAACGTATTCCGACTATACAGATATTCTCTGCACCTTTGTTATGCTCAATTATCTCATAGGATATTCTTGCGATAGCTCTCTGCATTGCCTGAGCGTCCATAATAATGTGGCTGTTTTCCATACATCCTCTCCTTTCAACAAAAAATGCTCCCTGCAAGGCAAGGAGCATACTTATAGTTATGACTATGATCCGGCTGTAAATATAGTTCATGCCAGTCGGATAAGTATCTTCCACTCGCCTTGCCGACCTCTCTGGATCGAATTAAAGGGTTGTTTCATAAACTTTAATAATTATAGCACACAAAGAACTAAATGTCCAGTATTTTAGGAAATTTTATTTTTAATCGACTAATTGCATAAAAGGTTGTCAGCTTACTTTTTCTTTTTATGATTCTTTCCATAAAGCTTTCGCTTCAAAGCCCACACAGCTAAACCTGTTGCAGTCATTGCAGCATTTTTGACAACATTTACTTTATATTCTTTAGTATTTACCTTCGGAGCTTCAACAGCCTTATCGAGAGTTCCTGAACCGGCAGTTTTAGTGTAGCCGAAACCAAAGCTGAAATTACCTGATTTTTTCTCGTATTCCATTATTTAATCCTCCGTTACAGGTTCGGCGATAAGAAATTTGATCTTCTTTCCTTCCTCGGTGAACATATTCTCATGTTCGGTCACGAAATTTTCATACGGACTTTCCGCATGAAGGTCAAAAGTTTTATATTTTATGCGGTAGCCGGCTTCTGCGAAATACTCAAAGGACTCCTCAAAAAGCTCATCGTCATCGGTTTTGAACCAGAGTTCGCCTTTAAGGAATTTCTTATAATTCAGAAGCTGTCTTGTGTGAGTAAGACGGCGTTTCTTATGTTTTTTCTTAGGCCACGGATTGCAGAAATTGATATATATTCTGTCAGCACGGTCATTTTCGTCCCACGCAAGTTCAAGACGCTCGATATTCTGTATAGCTATCCTTACGTTGTCCGGAGCAGTTCCTTTTTCCTTATAAGCCTGTTCGAGCTTTCTTTTAGCGAGTACGAGCATTTCATTTTTGATGTCCATAGCGATGAAATTAACTTCCGGATGTGCAGGTGCAGCCTGAGAGATGAAACCTCCCTTACCGCAGCCAAGCTCCACATACAGAGGCTTTTCAGGCTCATCGAAAAGATCTTTCCAGTGACCTTTCTGCTCCTGCGGCTCATTTATATAGAACGGGCAGGCTTCGAGTTCCGGTTTTGCCCAAGGTTTATGACGTATTCTCATTAGATACCTCCGAATAAGATATGATGTAACTATTATACCATATTTATCTTCTGATTCCAATATCTTTTTAAAAAAATTTTTTCATCCTGATGAATAATAAAATGCGAGCGGGAAATGATATTCACAGACCTTAATGGTCAAATACTTTTAAGGAGATCGTTCACATGAAAGATCAGAAGAAAAATGATAACATTAAATGTTCCGTTTCACAGTGTAAACATAACATGGTAACTGAGGATTACTGCTCACTCGACTGCATCTCAGTAGGTACTCATGAGGACAACCCGACTGTTCCGGAATGTACCGACTGCAACTCTTTCGTAAAGCGTACAGGCTGCTGCGATTAAAAGCTTCTGCCCTATACGGGCAGTACATATTCTTTGTGCAGCTTCAACAAAACAAGCAGCTGTTTACGGTCATTTTGTAAAAAATCCCGTCACTTCCTTGCAATAATTCTTTTTTTATAGTATAATATGTTTAAGCTTCTCGGATCGTCTATTTGAGTTCCATACGAAGTAATCCACATTCAGGAGGCTGATAATAATGTTCGATAAAACTATGACTTTTTCAGTGAACGAGGACAAAGAAGCAGAGCTGAAAAAGAATCTCACTATAATTTATGATGCTCTTGTACAAAAGGGCTATAATCCTATAAATCAGATCGTTGGTTATATACTCTCGGAAGACCCGACCTACATAACCACATATAATAACGCAAGAAGTCTCATCCGCCATATCGACCGTGACGAGCTTCTTCAGGTACTTGTAAGGTCTTATCTTAATTCATAAACAGTACTGTAATTACTAATACGTCTTACTAAAAGCATCGGTAAGTTCCGGTGCTTTTTTGTATAAATGCAGTGTGCTTATAGATTTTACCTATAAGCAACTATATCTAATTCGTATAAGAGCAATAAGGGAAAATCTATTGCTTTTGGGTGAGCAATAGGTTATAATATCATTATCAGTTATTATTGCTCCCCCAACTAAACCTTGCCAACCAATGCTCGTCATAAAGAAAATTTCTCAGCGTCAGAAAAACTTGAAATGCACAAGCATTCCTGCGTTTTCCTTCCTTGATAAATTTCTTTTCTGCCTTTGCCTTTTTGGCAAAGTTTAATTGAGGGAGCAATAAACACTTAACTGAAAAGAGGATGTGTTTATGTTTAAAGCTATCTGCTCCAGGAAGGAGCTCGATTCAACGGGTTACTACAGCTGCGTTTGTGACCTGATAAACAGTAATGAACTGGCAAAGCTTAAAGACATTACTCACCATATTTCAACTACACGTTTTCAGCATTGTCTTAATGTATCATACTACTCTTGGCTGGTCTGCCGGAAATTTCACCTTAATGCCCGCTCGGCAGCAAGAGCCGGTCTGCTCCATGACCTTTTCTATTACGACAGAAAAGAGTATAATGCTTCAAGAAATAAATGGCAGCCTTCTCACAGTGCCATGCACGCTCAGCTTGCTGCCGAAAATGCCGAAGCACTCACGTATATCACAAATCTCGAAAGAGATATGATAGAAAAGCATATGTGGCCGATGACAAAGCAGCTCCCGAAATATAAGGAGACCTACGTCATAACTATGATAGACAAATACTGTGCAGTTCTTGAATTTTGTGTACCAATAATAAAAAATGCCGTACATCGTACGGAAAAATAACATCTCAGGAGGATAATTATGAAAATCGAAACAAAATGCCTTCATTCAGGCTATACACCAAAGAATACCGAGCCAAGAGTTGTGCCAATAGTTCAGAGTACTACTTATGTTTATGACTCAACTGACGATGTAGCTGCTGTTTTCGATGACCCTACAAAAAGTCTCATCTACTCACGTTTTGAAAACCCTACAGTTATGGCTGTTGAAGAGAAGATAAACGCTCTCGAAGGCGGTATCGGTGCTATGTGTACATCAAGCGGACAGGCTGCTTCTCTGCTGTCACTCCTCAACATATTAAAAGCAGGCGACAGCTTTATCTCAGCTGCTACTATCTACGGCGGTACTGTTAACCTTTTCGCTTATACACTCAAAAAGCTTGGCATAGAGTGCATTTTCGTTAACGCTGATGCTTCCGAGGACGAGATAAGAGCCGCTTTCAAGCCTAATACTAAGGCTGTTTTCGGCGAAACTCTTGCTAATCCTGCACTCGCTGTTTTCGATATTGAAAAGTTCGCTAAGATAGCTCACGAAAACGGTGTGCCGCTCATCATCGACAATACTTTCCCTACTCCTGTTCTTTGCAGACCTTTTGAGTACGGTGCTGACATAGTTGTCCACTCTACAACAAAGTATATGGACGGTCATGCTGTTCAGGGCGGCGGTGTAATTGTTGACTCCGGCAACTTTGACTGGACAAACGGCAAATTCCCTGAGTTCACAGAACCTGATGAAAGCTATCACGGTACTATCTATACAAAGGCTTACGGCAAAGCTGCATATATCGTAAAGGCAAGAATGCAGCTCATGAGAGACTTCGGCTGCTATCCTTCAGCACAGTCCGCATTCTATCTCAATCTCGGACTTGAAACACTTCCTATACGTATGAAGCAGTACTGCGAAAACGCTAAGATCGTTTCAGAGTTCCTTGAAGCAAACGACAAGGTAGAGACAGTTAATTATCCGGGACTTGCAAGCAATAAGTACCACGACCTTGCTTCTAAGTATCTCCCTGACGGCTGTTCCGGTGTTATCTCATTTGTTATCAAGGGCGGCAAGGACGCTGCTATCAAGTTTATGGATTCACTTAAACTTGCTTCAAACGAGGTACACGTTGCTGATATACGCACCTGCGTACTTCATCCGGCAAGTGCAACACACCGTCAGCTCACAGAAGAGCAGCTTGTTGCCTGCGGAATCAGCGGCGGTCTTATCAGACTTTCTGTTGGTCTTGAAAATGTTGAAGACATACTTGACGACCTCAAGCAGGGATTCGCAGCTATCGACTGATAATACATCATTAATTGTAAAAAAAAGTCCTTTCGGTTATTCCGAAAGGACTTTTTTATATACAGTAGTCATCGCCGAGTACATTTGCATTTTTATCGATTATATCCTGAAGAGTTATATTGTTAAGGTAATCTGCTATGACCTTATACAGCCCCTCCCAGACAAATAAAGTTGAGCATGAAGCTACTCTCGGGCACTCATTAGGCTCGTAATCAAGACAAGCTACCGGAGCTATACTTCCTTCTGTAGCTCTCAGAACATCACCAACTGTATATTCGGATGCTTTTTTAGCAAGCATATATCCGCCCTTGTTTCCACGGTTTGTTCTGAGTATCCCTTCTTTGTTTAAAAGAGGGACTATCTGTTCGAGATATTTTTTGGATATATTCTGACGTTCAGCGATATCTTTTAAAGAGATAAATCCTTCTTCCTGGTGCAGTGCGAGGTCATACATCATTCTAAGAGCGTATCTTCCTTTTGTTGATATTTTCATAGCTGCACTCCTTTCGCAAGTAATACGTCTATTATACCATAGGTTAAGTAGGTTTTCAAGTCCTAAAAAATATATTTAGACATTATTTTTCTGACCAAAAATTGCGGTCTTTGTGATAGTTTGAAAAAATATTGCTGTCTTATTCATTTTTTATTAACATCCGCTTATACAATGTGCTATAATATATTCGTAAAAATCCGAAAAACATTGTGTTATTGATGAATTTCAAAACACAAATATAATCAGGACCTGTTTTTTATTATCATTTTTTGGTAATTTTTTAAGGTTGCTTTAAGGTTAAGGGAATACAATGATAAAAAGCAATACGAAAGGAGTGTGAAGCTCCGGACGGAAACCCCGTTTCGGAGGAATTATGGCTATCAATACTTTTGCCCGTAAGGAAATCAAATTTCTGCTGAATATGGATCAGTATCACGGCCTTATGGATGTTATAAACGAGTACATGAACCCGGATAAGTACTGCGTGGGCGGAAAAGAATATGGCATCTATAATATCTACTACGATACACCTGACGACTACCTTATAAGAGAATCCCTTTCAAAACCTTATTACAAGGAAAAGATCAGGCTTCGCAGCTATTATTCACCGGCTGCTCCTGATGATACAGTATTTCTTGAAATAAAGAAAAAGATCGGCGGGATCGTGACAAAACGCCGTGTATCTATGACCCTTGCTGAGTCCGATGCATACCTTGCTGACAGGACTAAACCTGAAATTAACAAATACATAACTGAACAGGTATTTCGTGAGCTGGATGCTTTCCTCGACCACTATCCGATAGCTCCGAAACAGTATATCAGCTATCAGCGTGAGGCTTTCTTTGGTAAGGATAACAACGATTTCAGACTTACATTCGACAGAAAGATAACTGAACGCAGATACGACCTCGGTCTTGACCATGAAAGTTACGGAAATTATATCATCGGTGCAGACCAGCGTCTTATGGAAGTTAAGGTATCAGATGCTATACCGGAATGGCTTGTAAAAAAACTTTCAGAGCTGAAGATATTCAAAACCAGCTTCTCTAAATACGGAAAAGCATATACGAATTTCGTAAAAGAGCAGGTCGAGAATTCTTCCAGCAAGCATATTTATGTATCCGGAATATCAATGTTAAATAATAGTATATTAATGAACAGGAGTGTATGATTTATGTTTCCTAATGGATTTTTTGGCAATGTCCTCTCAAGATACTCTGAGGACTCAGATTTAGATTCAGTTTTAAACGGTTCAAGTCCTATCCTCGCAGAGATAAAAGCAGGTGAATTTTTCCTCTGTATACTCTCAGCACTTGTCATAGGATTTCTCATCAGTGTAATTTATATGATAACACACAGAAAAGAGGGCTACTCACAGAGCTATGTCATGACAATGATAATGCTCCCCACAATCGTAGCACTTATACTTCTTGTTATCAACTCAACAGCCGGTGCAATAAGCGTTGCCGGAGCTTTCAGCCTTGTAAGATTCAGGAGCGTCGCCGGCGACCCTAAAGATATTTCCTATATCTTCTTTGCAATGGCACTCGGTGTTTCATGCGGTATCGGTTATGTAGGATTTTCTATTGTATTCTTCCTGATACTCGCAGCAGTTATGTTCGTAATTGCATTTTTCAACTTCGGCGGAACAAAACGCAGAAATATGACTCTCAAAATTACAATTCCTGAAAACCTTGATTATCAGGGAGTTTTTGAGCCGGTACTCAAAAGATATACCGAATTCCACAAGCTACGCAGAGTCAAGACAACAAACTTCGGCACTCTCTTTGAACTTATCTACAGCGTTAATGTGTATGAAGATATGAACCAGAAAAAGTTCATCGACGAACTTCGTGCTCTTAACGGCAATATGACTATAAATCTTGTATTCTTCAAGTACGACGACAAGATTTATGAAAACTGATCTTGCAGGTACACTAATTATTAGATTTTCCCTCTCTTAATTACAAGATCCCCATAGAGTGGTCACACAAAATGTGTGAAGGCTCTATGAGGATCGATTTTTTATAGGCAATACCGTACAAACCGCAAGGTGTGCTTTTTGTGGTATTGCTTATATGTATGCATTCTTTTTCAGCAATGCTGTAACTGTTCTGCCTATGATAGTAAAATAGCTTATATCTGCTACCGACCATTTCTTGAATCTGCCGATATAGCAGAATGAGATCATACCTTTGATTATGTTGTCCTCAGTCATGATACACTGTACAGCTCCGCCGATATTTTGTCCGGTTAGCTGAGAAAACGCATTATCGTCTCTGCCTTCGAGCTCATTTACGTTGTCGATGACAAATACACCGTCGCCGGAAAAACGTTCGGTATAATTATTCTCGAAAAAGTAAGCCGCATTTTTGGACTGTGCATTTCCGCAGCTTAATATGAGCTCCATACCGCTTCCGGCGAAAATGCATATATCGTCTATCTCGAACTGACTGCGTATCTGCTCCAGCAGGACTGAAATGTCCGGCATTCTGCCGAGCACGAGGTTTTCAGCAAGCTGTCCGACAAAATTGAGCTTCTCGGAAGCAGCGTCTTTTGCACCAAGAAAAACTATCTTGTTTTCAATATCCTTTTCAACCGGACCGTGCTTGTCTATGTCATATATAACGTACCTGTTTTTTCCCTTTTGCTGAGCTATATACAGAGCTTTGTCAGCCTGCATGAAGAGCTCATCGAAGTCTTTGCTGTCGACAGGATAGGTAGAGACTCCCATTGAACAGGTGAGGCGGAAATTCTCGAAGCGGTCATTAAAAGCGAACTCTGTGTTAGTTCTGATTGCTCTCAGTATGCCTCTCAGGTCTTCCTCGTCACGGGTATCTTCAAGAACAATAAGGAAGCTGCTTCCGCTTATTCTTCCGGCTATACCTCTTGTGCCGATCTCCTGTTTGACTATTCCGGCAACTGTATGGATCACCTCATCACCAAAAAGGTGACCATAGCCGCTGTTTATCTCATTGAAATTATCGATGTCCAGAATAACGATGTTAACGTTTTCAGATGGATCACCGGAGATGAGTTCCTTTGCGAATCCACTTACAGCTCTTTTATTGAGAAGACCGGAAAGAGAGTCCTTGTTAGCTTCGATAGCAAGGTTGACATCCTTGCTTTTCTGCCGTGAGCTTACAACAGAAATAATTCCGGTAACTTTTTTATTATCGGGGTCATCATATCTTGTAATGCCTCTGAAAAGGCACATTTCACGAGTTCTTCCTGCTGTAAGTATAGATGATTCGAGCTCATAGTCAAAGCGATATACGCCGTTTTTTATATCACGGCAAAGGCAGTTGAAAGTCTCGATATAACGTGAAAGAACATATCCGGAATCTATTGAGGACTGTCTCCAGTTTTCAAGCTCTTTATCGACAAGGACTATCTCACGGAAGCAGTCGAACATATATATTCTTATTCTTTTTGTCTCGAAAGAGTACTCAAATGCGAGGTCGTTCACAAGACTGAGGATATGTCTGTATTCCGTTATTCCACGCTGACGGCTGTATGAAAGTCTTTCAAGTGAAAAAATATCACTGAAAGAGATACTGTATAACTGTTCTTCTTCATTTTTTTCTGGCAGTTTCCTTATTGCTGCGAGTATCCAGCGTATTTTTCCGTTTATCCCCTTCATACGTATGACAGTACGCTGAACACTTTTGTCCTCGGAAGCGTCTAAGCATTCAATAATGCGAGGATGATCTTCGTCAATTATAGTTCTTCTTATGGAGTAAGTAACATCGTTACCGAAATAGCTGAAAAAAGCCTCGTCCGCACTCTGTGTATGAAGACTTTTATCAACAACGACTCTGCCCACACTGTACATCTTCTCGTTAAATAAATCATATCTTTCACCCAATTGGATCACTCCTTTGAATCCAGTTGTTTTTTCTTTATTATATCATGTAAATCTGCATTGGTCAAGAGTTCAATATCTTGCCAAATTCATAAAAAATTAACAATATTTTTCTTGTCATTATCACATATATATTATATAATATCCTTATTAATTTATATAGGAGGTTGTCCGGAACATTCCGGAATTGGGGTCATGGATAAAAAGGAAATAAAAAGATACCTGTTTATTGCAGCTCTTGCGATAGTTTCGTGTGTTATCGTTAAACATTTTTCAGTGTTTGCGACACTGTTCATTATGTCGTTAGGAGCTTTAAGACCGGTACTGATAGGCTGTTCTCTCGCTTATATCTTCAATATAATAATGAATTTCTTTGAAAAGCATTATTTTCCAAACAAGGACACAAAAGCTATAAATTCGTCACGGCGGCCGGTCTGCCTGATATTCTCATTTGGTATAACTATCGCCATAATTTTGCTGATACTAAAAATTATAATCCCGGAAACGGTAAACGCTTTCAAGCTGATGTATTCCGAGATACCGCCGCTGTTTATCAAAGGTCGGGACTTCGTACTTGACAAGCTCAAAGAATATCCTGAACTTAGAAAAGAACTTGAACATATCGAGATAGATAAATCAAAGCTGGTTGAAAAAGTTACGAACAGTGCTTTCGGACTTTTTGGCTCAGTTCTTTCGATAATCGGTGCGGTTACTTCAACTGTGACAAATATCGTTATCGGCATCATCTTTGCGATATATATACTTCTCCGCAAGGATAAGCTTTTTGTCGACGTTAACCGTATAATGCGAATTGCTTTCAGTGAAGAAAAGAACGCTAAGATAAAAAGATTCTTCGCTATGGCTCACGAGACTTTCACAAGCTTCTTTATCGGTCAGTTCAGTGACGCATTTCTGCTTGGTTCACTTACCGCTATAGGAGCATATCTGTTAAAGCTCCCATACGCAGTAATGTGCGGTACTATAATCGGAGTTACAGCACTTATTCCAATAGTCGGAGCTCTTATCGGTGCTGCACTTAGTGCACTTATAATCTGCACTGTAGACCCTATGCAGGCTGTTGTTTTCGTTATCTTCCTTGTTATACTCCAGCAGTTTGATAACAATGTGCTCTATCCTAAGGTGGTAGGTTCTTCTGTCGGACTTCCGGGAATATGGGTACTCGCTGCCGTAACAGTCGGAGGAAGTCTATTCGGAGTTATGGGAATGATCCTCGGAGTTCCGCTCGCAGCAACTATCTACAAGCTCTACAATGAGGACCTCGAAGCTAAAGAAAAAGAGCTTGGTCTTGAACCAATCACAGTACCGGAAAGACCTGCCATAAAGAAAAAGATCAAGGAAAAAGCTGAGAAAAAAGTAAAGACTAAGGTCAATTCAAAGACTAAAAAGAAGTAAATTCATAAAATTTGCAGAGTGTTTAACGCTCTGCAATTTTTATTTATAAAAAATCTGGACATTCCATCGATTGCGTGGTATAATATTCCTATCAATCAACGAGGTGTTTAAGATGTCAGATGAGATAAGAGCCGAGGAGCTTGCTCAGCTTCCGGCTGAAAAATACGTGGTAATAGATATACGTGACCCTGCTGCTTTTGAGTACGGTCACATAAATGATTCTGTCAACATACCGCAGGACAAGGTGCTCGATTCGGAGCTTCCGGTGGATAAAACTCTGATAATATGCTGCAAAAGCGGTATAATAAGTTCAGACATAGCAGAGCAGCTCAGGGAAAGAGGACTTGATGCAGTAAATCTCGCCGGAGGTTACGCTGACTGGCTGAGGATAAAACTCGCCAACAGACAAATAACCGAAGAGGTTGAAAAAAGTCTTAGAAAGAAATTCAAGAAGAGTATCTGGTGTAAGTTCACAAAGGCTATAAACGAGTATCAGCTCGTACAGCCGGGGGACAAGATCGCAGTCTGTATATCAGGCGGTAAGGACTCGATGCTCATGGCAAAGCTCTTTCAGGAGCTTAAACGTCACGATAAATTCCCGTTTGAGGTCGTTTTTCTTGTTATGGATCCCGGATACAGTCCGGAAAACCGTCGTGTTATCGAAAACAATGCAAGTTCGATGTCGATACCGATAACAGTTTTTGAGTCTGATATATTTGACTCTGTATTCAACATCGAGAAAAGTCCGTGTTATATATGTGCAAGGATGAGGCGAGGCTACCTCTACAGCAGAGCAAAGGAGCTCGGATGCAATAAGATAGCTCTTGGTCACCATTTTGACGACGTTATCGAGACTATACTTATGGGGATGCTCTACGGCGGTCAGGTACAGACCATGATGCCAAAGCTCCACAGTACAAATTTCGAGGGCATGGAGCTGATACGTCCTATGTATCTTATCCGTGAAAGCGAAATAAAGCACTGGAGAGACTATAATGACCTTCATTTCATACAGTGTGCCTGTAAGTTCACGGATACCTGCACTACCTGCGACCCTGATACAAGGTCGGTATCCAAGAGAATGGTGGTAAAGGACCTCATTGCTGAACTAAGCAAAAAAGATCCTCAGATAGAAAAAAACATTTTCAGAAGCGTTGAGAATGTCAATCTCAGCACCATTATCGCATACAAGCAGCACGGAGAGGTACATCATTTTCTTGATACATATGACGAATGAAAAAAGCGGCTCGTTGAGCCGCTTTTAGAGTGCCTAAAAACTATAATATAAAAGGATAACCATAATAATGGGATTCCAAAGGGATTATTATTCCTTTGGTCAGGTCAAGGGCTGACAGCCCTTGTGGGGTGTGGGGCAAAGCCCCGCATATAGCTGTAAAACGCTCCGCAAGGGGTGAATTC
>OCTX012286544.1_pt1 | contig 19109 bp, 15 predicted proteins | sample 1539691 | NCBI WGS metagenome assembly OCTX01 (sample SAMN02144231, study PRJEB22623) | gut metagenome | biome: sheep rumen | host: Ovis aries | place: New Zealand | reverse complement strand
GGGATGAAAGGTTTGTCATATCACAAAAAAACACTATATTTGCAAGAAAAATATAGTGGATAGTGATGAAATGCTTATTCTCAGAACTGGCACTCCTGATGATGCAACTGGCTGCCATTGCTCAGCAGCCGATGATGCTGCAATATGACCGGCCGGCACATTACTTCGAGGAGTCGTTGCCCATCGGGAACGGAAAGATCGGTGCTCTGCTCTATGGCGGGGCGGATACCGACTCTTTGTATCTGAACGATATCACCTTGTGGACAGGACAGCCCGTTGACCGTAACGAGGATGCGGGGGCTTCCCAGTGGATTCCCCAGATCCGTCAGGCATTGTTCGATGAAGACTATGCTTTGGCAGATTCGTTACAACACTATGTGCAGGGACATAACTCTCAGTTCTACCAGCCATTGGGCATGCTGTATATCGATGACTGCAACACTGGCGGCATCGAGGACTACTATCGTACACTGAGTCTCGATAGTGCCGTAGCACAGATGACCTACAGCTGTGACGGCGTGCGCTATCAGCGCGAATATCTGGCATCGAACCCAGACAAGGTGATAGCAGTGCGACTGACGGCCAACAAGGACAGAGCCATCAACGTCAATCTCAGACTCACCTCGCAGGTGCCTCATCATGTCAAGGCCAGTCAGAACCAACTGACCATGCTGGGACATGCCATCGGTGACGAGAAGAACAGCATCCATTTCTGCTCTATCCTGCGTGTCGTGAACAAGGGCGGCAGCGTGACGGTATCCGACAGTACCTTACAACTGCGGGCTGTGGATGAGGCTACCCTGTACTTTGTGAATGCCACCAGCTTCAACGGCTACGACAAACATCCCGTGAGTGAGGGAGCCGACTATATCAACGATGCTGCTGATATGGCATGGCATCTGGTGAACTACACATATGAGCAGATCCGTGAACGCCATATCAACGACTATCGTCAGTTTTATTCGCGGGTGCAGCTGGAATTAGGCGAAAGGACAGAGCAGACGGTGGCGGGACGCACCTTCAGCCTCTCCGATGACTACGAATCGGAGGCGATGACCACCGACGAACTGCTACGAGCCTACAGCAACGGGCGTCGGAGCAACTATCTGGAGACACTCTACTTCCAATACGGGCGCTACCTGCTCATCAGCTGCTCACGTACGCCAGGCGTTCCTGCGAATCTGCAGGGATTGTGGACTCCGCATAAATGGTCGCCATGGCGCGGCAACTATACCGTGAACATCAACTTGGAGGAGAACTACTGGCCTGCCTTTGCTGCCAATCTTGCTGAGATGGCCATGCCGTTGGATGATTTCATCAAGGCACTCTCGGAGAATGGACGATATACGGCCAAGAACTACTATGGGATAAACAAAGGCTGGTGCAGCAGCCATAACTCGGATATTTGGGCCATGACGAATCCTGTGGGTGAGAAGAATGAGAGTCCGATGTGGGCTAACTGGAACATGGGTGGGGCTTGGTTGGTGAACACGCTATGGGACAGATACTTATATACACAAGATGAGGATTACCTGAGGCATACGGCGTTCCCGCTGATGAAGGGGGCGGCGGAGTTCTGTAAGGAGTGGCTTATAGAGAATCCCAAGAATCCAGTGGAGCTGATTACGGCACCGAGCACCTCTCCAGAAAATGAGTATATCACGGACAAGGGATACCATGGGGTGACCTGCTATGGAGGAACCGCTGATCTAGCCATTATCCGTGAACTGCTCACGAATACCATTGCCGCATATAAAGTCTTGGAAAAACACGATGACACGCAGAACAACTATGGCTTAATAGATGATTGCCTTCCCATGCAGATAACAATTAACAAACTTCATCCCTATACCATTGGTAAGAATGGCGACCTGAACGAATGGTATTACGACTGGCGCGACAGAGACCCACAACACCGTCATCAGAGTCATCTCATCGGACTCTATCCAGGCAACCACCTGTCGGATCCTTCGCTACTGAAGGCCTGCGAGCAGACGCTCATACAAAAAGGCGACGAGACCACGGGCTGGAGCACGGGCTGGCGCATCAACCTGTGGGCACGGCTCCATGATGGGGAGAAAGCCTATCAGATCTACCACCGACTGCTGAGGGCGGTAGCACCCGAAGGTGACCGTTCACCCGACTACCACCATGGAGGTGGCACCTATCCGAATCTATTCGATGCACATCCGCCTTTCCAAATCGATGGTAACTTCGGCGGCACGGCTGGCGTGTGCGAGATGTTGTTGCAGAGCCGTTACGATGTGTTGTCCAAGCACTACATTATCGAACTGTTACCGGCGCTGCCCAAGACATGGGCGTCAGGACGCGTTTCCGGACTCTGTGCCCGTGGCGGCTACGAGATATCCATGAGGTGGCGCAACGGAAAAGTGATGGAGGTGACAGTATTCAATCGTTCCGGTGGGAATACTCCCGTCACGCTCTCATGTCATGGCACCACCAAAACATTAAAGATCAAACAAGGAAAAACTAAGACCATTCGATCATGGAACGTATCAGAATGATAGAACTCTCCATCGCGGGAGCCAGAAAGGTGTATCACGGTAGTTGCATCGAGGACAGTATCCTCCTCATAGACGAGTTCGCTCACCTGCCGTTACCAGAAGAGCCTCGCAGGGCAAAATGTATTGTCCTGGGACTGTGCTTACGGGGTAAGGCGCAGTATTCTGTGGATACAGAGGATCACAATGTACGGGCGAACGATGCTATCCTGATCAGTGAGGGACAGATTATCGATAACTATATGCTCAGTCCTGATTTCAGCGGTATCGGTATCCTGATATCCGCTGATTTCTTCAGTGAGATTATCAAAGGAGTGCACGAACTGTCATCTTTGTTCCTTTTCTCACGCACGCATCCCGTCTTCAGCCTCAACAACGAAGAGGTGGAAACCATTAAGATGTATTTCACTGCCATCAAACAGAAGGTGGATGATGTTGAGCACCATTTCCGTACGGATGTGGTGCGCTCAATCATGATGACTATGATCTACGACTTGAGTAATGCGATCTACCGTTTGCAGACGAATAACGATAAGCGACAAACGCGTGCGGAGGCTATTTTCGCCTCTTTCATTCAGTTGGTGGAACGGCATTTCCGTGCTGAAAGACGTGTAGGATGGTATGCAGAACAGCTTTGTATTACACCGAAGTACTTGTCTGAAACGGTTAAACAAGTGAGCAGACGGACCCCCAACGAGTGGATCGATAATTATGTGACGCTTGAGGTAAGGGTGCTTCTGAAGAACAGTACGCTGAGTATCAAGGAGATTGCTCAGGCACTTCATTTCCCCAATCAGAGTTTTCTTGGGAAGTTTTTCAAGGAACATGTGGGGATGAGTCCTTCGGAGTATAGGAAAAATTGAAAAATTGAAGGATTGAAGGATTGAAGAATTGAAGGGGGATAGATTATTGGGGTGAGGAAGAGAGGAGCTGGGATGCCAGATCACACAGTTCATCATACCACTCCTTCCCGAAGCGTTGAATCAGGGGTTCTTTCAGAAAACGATAAACGGGAATCTGCAGTTCTCGTCCTTTGTCACGGGCACATTTGCAGATATCCCATTTGTTGTAGTTCAGTCCAATCAGGTTGTTACTGAAATATTTCACTCGGATAGGGTAGAGAGCACAGCTGATGGGTTTGCAGAAGGATGTCTTACCATTACGAAAAGCTTTCTCCAAGGCACAGAGGCAGCAGCTACTGATTGTGCCGCCTTCAGGATTGTCAATATCCCCATAGCAAGTAAACACACAATCCTTGCCGTTAACAATACTGGTCACCAGGTCTCCTTCCACATCTGTGTAGGCAACACCCTGCTTGTCAACGATGGCTTGTGCTGGAGCTGACAGATCGCTCCATACCAGGTCTAGTACATTCTCTATCTCCATCACCTCGTCGAGTGTGACAGGTGCACCTGCATCTCCTTCCACACAACAGGCTCCTTTGCAAACGCTCAGATCACAGCAGAACATCTCTGTCAGAATCTCTGATGAGAGGAGCACGTCACCTACTTGAAGGATGGGGGAAAGCATGTTTGGATTGATAATTGACAATTGATAATTGGTTGGGGGAGGACTTACCAGTTGATGGGGGTGAGGCCGTTCTGTTCGAGATAGGCATTGCAGCGGGAGAACTGATGCTGTCCAAACCATCCACCTCGGTTAGCACTCAGAGGTGAGGGGTGGACGGATTCCAGAACGAGATTCTTCTCTTTGTTGATCATATAGGCCTTGCCACGGGCATAACCGCCCCAGAGCATATAGACCAGATGATCCCGTTGTGTGGCCAATGCTTTGATGGCAGCATCGGTGAAGGTCTGCCATCCTAACCGTGAATGACTGTTTGCTTGATGGGCTCTCACCGTGAGGGTAGCGTTCAGCAGCAGCACTCCTTGCTCTGCCCAGCGCGTGAGGTTACCACTTGTGGGCATAGGAGTACCGAGATCGTCTTGAATCTCCTTGAAGATATTCTGGAGGGAAGGTGGAAATAGCACACCGTCCTGTACTGAGAAACTCAGTCCGTGGGCCTGTCCTGGCTCATGATAGGGATCCTGTCCGATAATCACCACCTTCACCTGATTGAAAGGGCACAGGTTGAAGGCGTTGAAGATCAGACGTCCTGGCGGATAGCAGATGCCCTGCCGGTATTCCTGCCGCACGGCATCAGTCAGCAGTGTGAAGTAAGGCTTCTCAAACTCTTCGTGGAGGTGAGCCTTCCATGAGGCTTCTATTTGTACGTCCATGGTACCTTACTTCGTCAGGTTCCCTAAGATATCGCGTGTCAGTTCCTTGGTGATGGTTCGGGTAGCGGCCGACGTGGCATTCTTCACCACTTTCTCCTTGGCGGAGGTCTTGCTCTTCGTAGTCTTTCCCGATACCTTATTACTTACGTAAGTACCGAGGATGGTGGCTAAGGTGGAGGTGACTGCAGTCATCACGGCTTTCCATACCTTACTCATCATTCCGGCTTTCTTCTTTCCTTTGGCTTCTTTCTCTTCTTCTTTCTCTGTAGCCTTCGCCTCCTCTTCTTGTGCGGCAATGGCAGCTTGTTCTTCTGCCTCTTTCATTAAGATCTCATAAGCACTCTCCCGATCGACAGGTGTGTCGTATTTACCATAGATTCTACTCTGCTTGATCAGGTCAAGACGTTGTCCATCAGTGATGGCACCGATCTGCGACAAAGGGAAGAGAATTTTGGCGCGCTCCACCATGTTGGGAGCACCTTTCTCGTCGAGGAAGCTCACCAGGGCCTCACCCGTTTCCAAGTTCATGATGGCTTCATCGGTCTTGAACGAGGGATTGGCGCGGAAGGTGTCAGCAGCAGTCTTCACAGCCTTCTGGTCTTTCGGCGTATAGGCACGCAGGGCATGCTGCACGCGGTTTCCTAACTGTCCGAGGATAACCTCAGGAATATCCGTAGGACTCTGTGTGATGAAATAGATACCCACGCCTTTCGAACGGATCAGACGAATCACCTGCTCGATCTTGTCGAGCAGTGCCTTGGATGTCCCCTCGAACAACATGTGTGCCTCGTCGAAGAAGAACACAAGCTTCGGCAACGGAAGGTCACCTACTTCAGGGAGGGTGGAGTAGAGTTCACTAAGCAGCCACAACAGAAAAGTGGAATACAACTTCGGTTGCATCATCAGTTTGTCGGCTGCTAGCACATTCATCACACCCTTGCCGCCCTCGGTCTGCATCAGGTCGTAGATATCGAACGACGGCTCACCGAAGAATTTATCTGCTCCCTGTGCTTCCAACTGCAACAAAGCACGCTGGATAGCACCTACTGAGGCTGCAGTGATATTACCGTATTTAGTCGTGTAGTCCTTGGCATTCTTGGATACGAAGTCAAGCATTGAACGAAGGTCTTTCAGGTCAAGAATCATCAGTCCGCGCTCATCAGCAATGCGGAACACGATGTTCAATACACCGTCTTGTGTCTCGTTCAACTGTAGCAGTCGTGACAACAGTTGCGGTCCCATTTGTGAGACCGTGGCGCGCATGGGATGTCCCTGTTCTCCATAGACATCGAAGAGCCGGACGGGACAGCTTTGGAACTCGGGATTCTCAATGCCGAACTCTGGCAGTCGTTTCTCGATGAAACCACTCATCTTACCCACTTGAGAGATGCCGGAGAGGTCGCCTTTCATGTCGGCCATGAAACATGGCACACCTGCCTGGCAGAACGATTCGGCCATCACCTGCAGGGTGACAGTCTTACCTGTACCTGTGGCTCCCGCTATCAGTCCGTGGCGGTTGGCCATCTTCCCGTTGATTGTCAGTGCTCCTTCCGAGCAGTGGGCAATATATAGCCCGTGTTCCTTGTCGTACATATCGGTTGTTTTTTTATGATATCTTTCTGATGAGTATGAGAGGACATACTATTTCCGAGGGCAAAGATACGATTATTCTTTGACATTTCCAAAGGATTGTGATCCTTTTTAAGGTAGCCTGTTGGTAGAACAAGGAAACTTTCATTCTTGTCTTTGTTAATTAGATTAAAAACTGTGATTCCGTGATGCAAGAACCTCCTGTCTTTTATGTTAGTATGATAAACGAAATCAAATTATAGAAAAAAGAAGATGAAGAAAACATAGATGCTATTGGCTATTGTATATGATCAGGAAGGAAAAGAGTTATGCCACTAGGATCATGTGGCTAGAGGAGGTTAAATTGATCATAGGAAAGCTCCATTGATACAGCTATACTTCTATTCGTAGTTTCTTCTACAGGAGTGTCTATTCAATACTTCATGTTTATATCGAACACAGAAACTCAGAGACACAGAGAAAAAGCATGTGCTTAAAAATAATCTCTGTATCTCTGAGTCTCTGTGTTCAATTCTTAAAACCCTGGCGTTTTCAATGATTAATCGCTAATCAGGCACTCGCCTGTCATGTCGCTGGGCTGCTCCAATCCCATGATATGCAGGATGGAGGGAGCCACATCGGCCAGACGACCGTCTTTCACGGTAGCACTATTGTTGTTCGTCACGTAGATGAACGGAACAGGGTTCAGTGAGTGGGCAGTATTCGGTGTACCATCGGCGTTGATGGCATTGTCGGCATTACCGTGGTCGGCAATGATGATAGCCTCATAGTCATTGGCCTTGGCAGCCTCGATTACCTCCTTCACACAGTGGTCAACGGCCCATACAGCCTTTGCAATGGCGTTATAGACACCAGTATGTCCCACCATGTCACCATTGGCGAAGTTCACCACGATGAAGTCATATTCCTGTGTGTTGATAGCACCTACCAGTTTATCCTTTACTTCATAGGCACTCATCTCAGGCTTCAGGTCGTAGGTGGCCACCTTCGGAGAGGGAACGAGGATACGATCCTCACCCTCGAACGGAGCCTCACGACCGCCGTTGAAGAAGAAGGTCACATGGGCATATTTTTCTGTCTCAGCTGTGTGCAACTGTTTTTTGCCTTGCTTTGAAAGGTATTCGCCCAGTGTGTCCTCCACGTTCTCCTTGGGGAAAAGAATATGTACACCCTTGAAGTTAGCATCATAGGGAGTCATGCAGTAGTACTGCAGACCGGGTATGGTGTGCATGCCCTGTTCTGGCATATCCTCCTGAGTCAGTGCGATGGTCATTTCCTTGGCACGGTCGTTACGGAAATTGATGAAGATCACCACATCACCCTCTTCAATGCAACCGTTCACGCTGGCATTGTGGATAGGCTTGATGAACTCATCAGTAACACCGTCATCATAGCTCTCCTGCATAGCCTGAACCATATCGGTGGCTTGCTTACCAGTACCATTTACAATCAGGTCGTAACCTTCCTTCACACGCTCCCAGCGCTTGTCGCGGTCCATGGCGTAGAAACGACCCACGATAGAAGCAATGGCTGCATCATTGTCGGCGCACACCTTACTTACCTGCTCAATGAAACCCTTACCAGAGTGGGGGTCAGTGTCACGGCCGTCCATGTAGCAGTGTACGAACAGTTGGTTCTTCAGTCCATAAGCTTTTCCTATCTCGATGAGTTTGAAGAGATGGTCGAGGCTGGAGTGTACGCCACCGTCAGAGGTCAGACCCATCAGGTGCAGTTTCTTATTGTTTTCCTTGGCATAGGTATAGGCAGCCTTCACCTGCGGGTTCTCCATGATGGAGCCGTCCTTACAGGCTCGGTTGATCTTCACCAGGTCCTGATAGACAATGCGACCGGCACCGATATTCAGGTGGCCTACTTCTGAGTTACCCATCTGACCATCGGGCAGACCCACGTCTTCTCCACTGGCCATCAACTGTGAGTGAGCACTCACTGCTGTCAGGTAATCTAAATACGGGGTTGGTGTGTTGTAGATCACGTCTCCCTTACCATGTTGTCCGATTCCCCATCCGTCGAGAATCATCAATAATGCTTTCTTTGCCATAATGTATATTTATTTTTAGTCTTTATTCTTTCCAAGCTGCAAAGGTAGTGAAAATGAGTGAAATAAGGAAATGAAAAGGGGATAATTTGAAGAAATAGGGCATGGCTACCCTTGAAAATCATCATTTTTAGTGATTGTTTTCATTTTCCCAGACTGATTTGAACGGTATTTCAAGAATAATTCGTAACTTAGCGGTCGAATCTTTTCATCAAACGACTATTCATTCAATAAAACAGTATAAACATGTGGAGAAGAACTATGGGAGTCGTGGCGGCATGCATGACCATGTTGGCGACTCAAGCGCAGAAGAACATCCCTTTGGTGTATGACGTAGAGAACACGGGAAAGAACTTCAAGGCACCTGCCATGCCTGGTTATGACGGACTGCGGGAATGCCGTTCGCTGACGGATCCGTTGGAATGGTCTAACGGGAAAGGCAGGGTAAAGAAGTTCAAGCAGTGGGAACGCCGCAGGAACGAGATTGCTGCTGAGATCCAGCACTATGGCATCGGACAGAAACCCGCTGTTGACCGGAAACAGGTGGCAGCACACATGAGTGGCGACACCCTTTTCGTGGATGTCACCGTGAATGGGGAGACCTTACATCTGCAATCCACCATCATGTATCCGAAAGAGGGCAAGGCACCGTATGCCTTGATGATCGGCACCAGTATGATGTCATTGCCGCGACAACTCTTTACAGGGAAGAATATCGCCATCATGACGTTCCATGAGAAGCAGGTGAACGACTACGGACAGTTCGGAAGACATCATGAGCGGGGAGAGCATAACTTCGATCGTCTCTATCCTGCATTGAAGGACAATGGCGCCTACAGTGAGTGGGCGTGGGGACTGAGTCGCCTCCTTGACGGATTGGAGATCGTGGGCGAGGCCCGTACCAAGATCGACATGAAGCATATCGGTGTGACTGGTTGTTCTTATGCGGGGAAGATGGCGCTGATGTGCGGCGCCTTTGATGAGCGCATTGCCCTGACGATTGCCCAGGAGCCCGGCGGTGGCGGTGCAGCAGCCTGGCGTGTGTCGCATACTTTGCAGGAAGTAGAGAGTCTGGAGCGTACTGACTACCACTGGTTCCAGGAGAGCATGCGCGAGACTTTCTCTGGTGACAGTGTTTATCGGATGCCCTACGATCATCATGAGCTGTGTGCGATGGTTTGTCCGCGTGCCTTGCTGATGCTCGGTAATCCCGATTACAAATGGTTAGCTGATGAGGCGGGCTATGTGTCGATGAATGCGGCCAGACGGGTATGGGAGCAATTCGGCATTGCCGACCGTGTTGGCTATTCCATCGTTGATAAGCATGGGCATTGTCAACTGCCGGAATCGCAATACCCTGAGGTATCTGCCTTTATCGATCGTTTCCTGTTAGGGAAAGATGCCGATACAAAGAATATCCAAGTGGCCCCGATGTTCAAAGACAAGGTTGACTTGGGCCGTTGGATAAAGTTTTAAATGATAGGTTACATTTGACAGGATCATCGTCTTTCTTGAAAGGACAAATCAAGAAAGACGATGAATACAAAAGACTTATTGTTGCTTGCGGAGAAGAACCGTAAGCGTTTAGTGGAAGTGGTGTATCGTGCCAAGGCAGGACACATCGGCGGTGACCTGTCGTGCCTGAACGTGATGACAGCCCTCTATTTCGAGGTGATGAGGAACCTCGACCCCACACAGCCTAAGAACCCTTCGCGTGACCGTTTTGTGCTGAGCAAAGGACATTGTGTGGAAGCTCTTTATGTTACCCTTGAGGCTAAGGGATTCTTGAAACCTGAAGTGTTGGACACCCTAGGACAATTCGGTTCAATCCTCTCGGGACATCCCACGATCGAGGTGCCGGGCATCGAAGTGAACTCCGGAGCCTTAGGTCATGGTCTGAGCATCGGTACGGGGATGGCGATTGCCGCTAAGATGGACCAAAAAGACTATCGTACCTTTGTGCTGATGGGTGATGGTGAGCAGGGTGAGGGTAGTATCTATGAGGCTGCCATGGCTTGTAATCGTTATCATCTTGACAACCTTGTGGCGATTATTGACAGGAACCACCTGCAGATCAGTGGCAACACCGAGGACGTGATGCCGATAGAAAGTATCCGGGATCGATGGACGGCCTTTGGCTGGGACGTGAAGGAGATGAATGGTGACTGCATGGAAGATATCCTGAAGACCTTTGCTTCAATCGATTATTTCAATGGGAAGCCGCACCTACTGATTTCCGAAACAACGAAGGGCAAGGGAGTAAGTTTTATGGAAGGTATTGCCAAGTGGCATCATGGCGTGCTGAATGAGGAGCAGTGTAAAGAGGCCGTAGCAGAGATCGAGGCGAGGATTAAGGATTTAGAATCGAGATAAGAAAATTCGATATGCCGAAATATCGATATAACGGTATATCGAAATATCGAAATAACGATAAATCGAAAAAAGAAATAACGAAGAAAAATATGATTGCTTGTAGAAAACAATTCACTGACACGTTGCTGGAATTGGCACGTGAGGACAAAGATATCATCGCTGTAACCACGGATGCCCGTGGCTCTGTGACCTTGGGCGACTATGCCAATGCGTTGCCAGAGCAGTTCGTGGAATGTGGTATCGCAGAACAGGATGCGGTAGGAATCTCTGCAGGTCTCGCCCACTCTGGCAAGAAAGTGTTCTGCTGCGGTCCCGCCTGCTTCTATGTGGCACGTTCCCTGGAACAGGTGAAGGTTGATCTGGCATACTCAGAGAATCCTGTCACCATCCTTGGTGTATCAGGTGGTGTCGCCTATGGCGCATTAGGTGCTACCCATCACTCGTTGCACGATATCGCCGTGCTGCGTACTTTCCCTGGTATGACAGTCTGCCTGCCCTCCGACTGGCGTTTCACCAAGAAACTCGTGAAACTGCTTGTCGACTACGACAAGCCGTGTTATGTCCGTGTTGGACGTGCCGCCGTACCTGATGTCTATGCTGACGACAACTTCGAGGTGATTCCCGGTAAGGCAATCACCCTACTGGATGGTAATGATATCACCATCGTAGCTGCCGGCGAGACTGTTTACCACGCTTGGCAGGCTGGTCTGCAACTGAAAGAGAAAGGTATTAACGCCAGAGTCCTCGACTGTTCATGGATCAAGCCCTTCGACACAGAGGCAATCCTGAAGGCCGCCAAGGAGACAGGTCGTTTCGTCACCGTTGAGGAGCATAGTCAGTTTGGTGGATTGGGTGCGATGGTCTGCGAGACTATCAGTGAGCATCCTGTACCCGTCCGCATCCTCGGTATCCCTGACGAGAATGTCGTACATGGCACGAACGCTGAGATTTTCCACCACTACGGACTCGATGCCGAAGGTATCGTTAAAGCAGTTACGAGCCTATAGTCACTATAGATACTATAGAAACTATAGGTACTATAGGAACTATAAAAATAACTATGACACGCTTAGTTGTCCTTGACGATGACCCGACAGGGATACAGACCGTTTATGGCTGTCTGCTGATTACCCAATGGGATGAGGAAAGCGTCAGACTCGCTTTTGAGGATGACGTGCCCTTCTTCTATATCCTTACCAATACCCGTGCAATGACACGGGAGGAGGCTGCAAAGGTGACTCGCGAGGCAATGGAGATGGTCATCCATGTCAATAAGGACTATGGCTACCGCCTCATCGTGGTAAGTCGCAGCGACAGTTGTCTGCGTGGTCATTTCCCTTTGGAGACGGATGTCATCCGCGACTGTCTGGTACGCCACGGTGTCACCGTGTCACCCAAGACTCCCTTTTGTCCCGCCTTCATCGAGGCTGGACGCGTCACTATTGACGGAGTCCATTATATGAAAGACGGGGACATGCTGATTCCCGTCAGTGAGACGGAGTTTGCTCGTGATAATGTCTTCGCCTACCACACCAGTGTGCTGCAGGACTATATCCGTGAGAAGGGTGCCAACCCCGACGACTACGAGATTGTCAGTGCCCAGAGTTATGAAGAGCTCAGGGAGTGGTGGGAAGCGTCTGAATATTCCGAAAACTCCGAGAACTCTGACGCTATCGTCATTCGCTCGTCATCATCACTGCCCAAGGCGATTGCCAGTATCCCTGACATTCCCCTGCTAGACCACAACATCCTTAAACAGTCGTCAGACATCCTTCAAGCAATGCCCCTCTTTATCGTTGGCTCGCATGTCCGGAAAACGACCAGACAGTTGGAATGCCTGTTGGCGGCAGAGGGTACCTGTGGTATCGAACTCGACGTACAACGTATTCTCGATGACGCGGAGACACTGATGAGGGAAACGCAACAGGTAATCCGCCAGGTGGTGGATGAACACCTGACACCTGTGGTGTACACCTCCCGTCAGGAGATCCGACTGGAGGATGCCAACCAGCGGCAACACCTCGGACAACAGGTCAGCGACTTCCTCGTGGATATCGTTCGCCAACTGTCCTATACTCCCTCCTATCTCGTAGCGAAAGGAGGGATTACGTCACACGACATCCTGACACACGGACTGAATATCAAGTCGGCACGGGTCTTAGGACAAATCGTGAACAGTGTGCCATGTATCATGACCAAGGACTTCCCCTACATCATCTTCCCTGGTAATGTAGGCAATGAGGAATCACTCAAAGAAGTATATCTCAAGTTAAAGGGTTAGGCGATTGCCTAACCCTTTAACTTTCACCTTTCATCTTTCATCTCTCATCTCTCATCTCTCATCTCTCAACAATCGGCTTCTCCGGATTGATGAAAGCAAAGAGTACCGCACTGATGATCAGCATCACGGCAATCATATATAACGGCAGGTTATAATTACCCGACTGCTGTACCAGTTCTCCGAAAAGGATACCACAGCAGAAGCCTCCGATATTCCCGGCGGTATTCATCGCACCACTGACCGTTCCCGCATGACGCTTGCCTAAGTCGATACATAAAGCCCATGCAGAGGGCAGCATCAGATCGAAGATGCCGAAACATAACGACAGGAAAACAAAGACTGCCATCTTACCAGGGATAAAAGCGGCAAGGAACATACATATTGCAGAGACGGCAAGGGACGTGGATCCTAATGCCTTACGTCCTATCTTGATCCCATAACGCTGGGTGAGACGGTCTGTCAGGTGACCCCCTGTGATATTACCTATCATACTCATGATAAACGGTACGGCAACGGCATAGGTCAGTTCTGTCTTGTCGAAGCCACGTCCTAATTCCATGAAGGTGGGAAACCAGGAGAAGAAGAACCAGGAGCCGAAAGCATAGAAGAAATACATGCCGCAGATCAACCAGAACTGACGGTTGCGCAGGATGGAGGACCAGGGAAGACGGGGCTTTTCTGTATCTATAGTGCCTATAGTATCTATAGTACCTATAGTATTTATAGTGTCTTTATAGTAGAGCCACCATACAATAGCCCAGATGATGCCTAAGGCACCTAATAGATAAAAGGCAGCACGCCAGCCCACCGTCATCATCACGGGAATCACCACAAATGGGGTCAAGGCACCGCCCATACGACTGGCTGCCCAGACATAGCCTTGTGCCTTACCTACCTCGTCTTTCTCAAACCAGCGACTGATGACACCGGTGCTGCAAGGTGAGGATCCTGCCTCACCGATACCGAACATGAAACGGATGACCAACAGGGACATCAGTCCACCTGCCATTCCCGTAAAGGCGGTAAAGGCAGACCACCAGATAACGATGGCGGCAAGAATGCTACGATGTCCGAAACGGTCGCCCAAGGCTCCCATGGGAATCTGCAGCAGACCATAGGAGAGGATGAAGGCACTCTGCACCCATCCCCACTGGGCTGGTGACAGGTTAAGGTCGTGCATGATGCTCGACCCCGCCACACTGATATTGATACGGTCGAGGAAAGTGACCATGCCCAGAATGACGAGCATGGTGAGGATGACGTTCTTCCTTTTCATCATAATAATAGGAACTATAGTAACTATAGAGACTATAGAGTCTATAGTCCCAGGAACTTACGCAAGCCCTTCACACCAAGGACAGGACTGGAGAGCACTGGTTTACCGGTCAATTCGCTGAGACGCTGCTCCATCCGTGCCATCGAGCCCTGGGCTAGAACAAACATATCAACCTGTGAGGCAATACGTTGTGCCGCCTCTGCAATCAGGCGGTCATGGGTCTCCCCGTCACCACTCTGTCCTGCAGCAAAAGCACCGTCGGCAAGTCCTTCCACCAAGGTCACCTCACGCCCTGCCTTCTTTGCCTCGTTACGTAACAGACGGCAAGTAGGATCGAGGGTGGTTGGTAAGGTAGAGATGACACCGATGCGGTCGTAGTTACCCACTGCCTCCGCAGCCATCGGCTGGTCGATACGGAACACAGGGATGCGGGCATACAGGTTGCCATAGTCGGCGATATCACCAACACTGGAACAGGTATTAAACACCACATCGGCTCCAGCGTCAGCTGCCCCGTTATAATAAGATAACAGACGGCGGCGCACGGCATTCGTCACTTGGTTGTTGGCAATGACCTCCTTGATCAGTGACGAGTCGGCGATATGGTTTACATTCACTTCAGGAAGATACTCCTGGAAAATCTTCGTCAAAGGCTCCACCAGAGCCATGGCGGTGTGTACACATACTACGTGAATCATATCTTTAACTCTTGGTAATCAATTGGTTTACTGCTTTACGCCAACCGTCATAAAGTGCTGATAGCTGTTGACAGTTAGCTGTAGGCTGATAGGTTTCTGTCACCTTACGCAGTCCGATGACCTCATCGAACGACTTCCAGAGTCCACGGGCAAAACCGTTCATGATGACGGCACCGAGGGCGGAGGCATCATCGACCTCCGTGCAGACGACAGGTGTTTCCAACATGTCTGCCTGGAACTGCATAAGGAACTTGTTCTTCGTCGGTCCACCATCAGCACATATCTCACTGAGCCTGCCTCCCGTGGCACGTGCCATCACATCCACCAGGTCTTTAATCTGATAAGCGATACTCTCCAGGGCAGCACGGAGAAAATGTGCCTTCGTCGTGGCAAAGGTGAGTCCAAAGACTGCACCCTTCACCCCACTCTGCCACCATGGGGCTCCCAATCCTGAGAAAGCGGGGACGATATACACGCCTCCATTGTCCTCTACACTGGTAGCTAACGCCTCCATCTCCGAGGGATGACCGACTAGCTGCAACTGGTCGGCAATCCATTTCAGGGTGGCACCGGTACTATAGATATTACCCTCAAAACCATAATATACCTTACCGAAGGCAGAGAATCCCACACTGGTCACCAGTCCCTCGGGGGCTGCCTGCGGCTCCTCACCGATATTCACCATCACGCTGGAACCTGTTCCGTATGTCACTTTACCCGAGCCTTTGGTGAAACACATCTGTCCGACGAGGGCACCATGACTGTCACCCAACACGCCGGCAATAGGAATCGGCTGGGGGAAGATACCTTCTACCGTCGTCTCTCCATAGACGGCATCACAAGGAAGGACATCCGCCATCATACTACGAGGAATCCCGAACAGTTTCAACAGGTCGTCATCCCAGTCCATCGTGTGGATATTAAAGAGCATCGTACGGGAAGCATTGGTATGGTCGGTGGCAAAGGACTTTCCCCCTGTGAGTTTCCAGATGAGCCATGTCTCGATGGTTCCCATAAGCAACTCCCCACGGTTGGCGGCATCCCTTGCTCCCTCGATGTTGTCCAACAACCATTTCACCCCAGAGGCGGAGAAGTTAGGGTCGATCAGCAGACCGCTCTTTGCCGTCACCTGACGGGTATAACCCTGTTCACGTAATTCATTACAGAGCTCCGCACCACGGGTGTCCTGCCATACGACAGCATGGGCAATGGGCTTACCTGTCTGCTTGTTCCACACGACTGCCGTCTCACGCTGGTTGGTGATAGCGAGACTCCATTGAACATTCGATGATGAAATGGTCAATGAGGAATGGTCAATGAGCTGGCGGATAGCCTCCACCATATTCTGATAGATCTCTTCTGCGTCATGCTCTACCCATCCCGTCTGGGGATAGTACTGATGATGGTCGACATTGGTACGTCCTATCATGTGACACTGCTCGTCAAACAACAATGCCTTGGTGGACGAGGTGCTCTGGTCAATTGCGATGATGTATTGTTTCATTTTTATTCGGTATTTCGGTATATCGTTATTTCGATATTTCGGTATATCGTTATTTCGGTATATCGATATATCGTTATTTCGATATTTCGATTTCCTTTATTTTTTAATAATGTGTTGCATCTCTCTTGCCTCATCAGGAGTGGCGGGTTCACAGCCCATCATACGGATCAGTGCCACCAGCCGTTCTACCAGTTCGGCATTCGTATGGGCACGTTTGCCTTCGGCATAATAGAAGCTGTCCTCAAAACCGACACGGACGGCAGAGGCTCCCATACCAATGGCACAGGCAAGCATCGAGAAATCTTGCATCGAGTCATGAGTGATACCCCAACTGGTGTTCGGCTCCATCAAAGAACATAACATGGCGAGGTTACGACCGGTCGCCGACAGGTTGGAGGAGTTACCTGGTCCCACACAGAAGTTATAGTGCATTGGACGGTGGATGACCCCCTCGTCGGCAAGACGTGTGGCACATTCCACATGACTCAAATCAAAGAGTTCCATCTCTGGAACAGTATTCGTCTCATCCAGTCGCTTTGCCCAATAACGCAGGTCTGGCATCGTATTGACATACACCGTCTCACCGAAGTTGACACTGCCCATGTTCAGGGAGGCGACCTCCACCTCAGGGACATCCAGAGAGACACAACGTTCAGCGAGGGTCAGTGTGGAGAGTCCTCCTGTAGAACCCTGTATGATCATGTCTGTCTCCTTGCGGATCAGTCCGATGGTCTGACGGAAGACATCCAACTCAAAAGTAGGATTCCCCTGCAGGTCGCGAGTATGCAGATGTACCTCACAGGCTCCTGCCTTATAACAGTTAATGGTATCCTCGGCAATCTCCTCAGGTGCCAACGGGTTCTTTACATCGTCAGGTATCACCTTTCCCACATGGCATACGGGTGCCACGGTGACAATAATCTTTCTCATATTCTTATTTTTGTTTGTTTTAGTCTTACAAGTAGCAAAGGTACGAATAAGTGAGTAGAAATCCAAATTTTATTTGGAATTTCTCGAACGGGAGTACTTTCGGCAACGCCAAAGGTACGAAAAAGTGAGTAGAAATCCAAAAGAAAACCACACTTTTTTTTGGCTTTTCCCTTGATTCTTTGTATCTTTGTCGTCAAATCTACTAAACAAATATTTTACACAAATGAGAAACGGAAAAAGTTGTTTCGGAGTAATCATCGGTACACGAGCTTACTTCAATTCAGAGTTAGCGAGAGATGTGCGCAAGCAGTTGTTAAAGACCATCACCGACGAGGGATACGAGTATGTGATCCTGCCGGAGGATGCCACCCCTACGGGCAGCAGTAGCATCGAAACCCGTGAGGACGGCCTGAAGGTGGCTCGTCAGTTCCGCGAGCACCGCGATGAGATCGACGGTATCATTGTGTCACTGCCGAACTTCGGCTTCGAGATCGGTATCATCAATGCCATCAACGATGCGGAGCTGAACGTCCCCATCCTGGTGCAGGCTTGTGATGACGAGAACGACAAGGTGGATCTCGACAGCCGCCGTGATGCTTTCTGCGGGAAGATCTCGGTATGCAACAACCTCTATCAGTATGGTATCCCCTTTACCGATACCACCCTCCATACCTATTCTATCTATAGTGAGCTCCTGGCTAAGGATATCAATAAGTTTGCTGCTATCTGCCGGGTGGTGAACGGACTCCGTCACTGTCGTATCGGACAGATCGGTACTCGTCCGCTGGGCTTCAACACCTGTCGTGCCAGTGAAAAACTGCTGCAGCGCAGTGGTATCACCGTAGTGCCTGCAGACCTCTCTGAGATTCTCTTTGCTGCTCAGAAGATCTCCGACGATGATCCGAAGTTCAAGGCGATGTGTGAGCGTACCTGTAACTATGCCGAGGTACCTGAGAGCTACAAGGAGAAGCTGGGACTGCAGGCGAAGTTCAGTGTCGCCGTGGAAGACTGGATTGCTGCCAACGACGTACAGGCCGTGGCTATCCAGTGCTGGGACTCCTTGGAGCAGAACTATGGCTGTGCACCCTGTGTCACCATGTCGATGCTGGGTGATAAACTGATCCCTGCTGCCTGCGAAACGGATATCGCCGGAGCGGTATCGATGTATGCATTGACTCTTGCCTCTGGAAAGGCTTCAGCGCTGCTTGACTGGAACAACAATTTCGCTGAGGACCGTAACAAATGCGTCTGCACCCACTGCGGAAACTACCCGAAGTCGTTTGTACAGAACAACCTGAAGTTAGGTCCTTTGGGCGTATTGGGCAGGACTTTGGGTAAGATCAATACTTTCGGTGCTGTCTATGCGAAGGTCACTGCCGGTGACTTCACCTTCTTCCGCATCTCCACCGATGATCCGAAGGGATGCATCAAGTCATATCTCGGTAAGGGAACGATCACCGATGACCCATACGGCATGGATGGTTGCATTGCCGTGACGAAGGTGGATAACCTGCAGAAGCTGATGAAATATATCTGCAAGAACGGTTTCGAACACCATGTGGCCATGTGCCGCACCGATGTGGTGGAGATCCTCGATGAGGCGATCAACACTTATTTAGGGTGGGAGAACTACACGCAC
>OCTX012291984.1_pt1 | contig 19115 bp, 14 predicted proteins | sample 1539691 | NCBI WGS metagenome assembly OCTX01 (sample SAMN02144231, study PRJEB22623) | gut metagenome | biome: sheep rumen | host: Ovis aries | place: New Zealand | reverse complement strand
CTCGAGCGGAAGGGAGGGGAGCAGCTGCCGCCATGACCGCCGCGGGCAACTCCGTAGGCACTCCCCTCCCTTGTAGGGGAGGGGCAGGGGTGGGGTCAGTAATTAAACTCATTTGTACCAACTTATTTTTTAATTATCAATAAATATTCGTTTGTTCTTAATGTACAGCCCCCTGCGGGGTGGTTGCTGCAGGCGCTGGCCGGAAAGGGAGTAGACGGCGTCGCGCCCTGCGGCCTCCGTTGTGGCAATGGCGCCGATGCTGCTGACGGGCTGCTGGAACTGCTGCTGGAGGAAGCGGCACTTCACGTCGAGCGACAGCAGACAATCGCTCAGCTGCTGGTCGATGTCAGCGGCGTAGTGCCACCGCAGCGCGTCGAGCTGTGCTGCCCGCTTGATGCGCTGGGCGTAGATGATGAGATATTTCTTCAGCTCGCCCACCAGCCCGGGATAGAACTGCGGCCACTGGCGGCGCACCTCCTCCTGGAAGCGGGGGAACTTCACTATCTCGTTGATGATGCCCGGCGACCATCCGTTGTCGTAGATGTAGCAATACTCATCCTTCGGATGCGTGCTGCTGAAGGCGTGGCCCATGTCCCACACCGGGCCGAACAGCCACTTCTCCTGGCCGCGGTCCTTGTGCAGATAGCAGCTGCCGAGGAAGGCCTCCACGTTGTCGATGACCTCGTTGACGAGGTAGAAGGATGCCAGCGTCGGCATGTCGATGATCTGCTCCCAGTCGGTGCTGCTCTTGTCATCGCAGTACACGGTGTCGAGCACGCGCTGCATCTGCTGTCGCAGATAGCTGCGCTGTGCTAATGACAGCTCCTCGGGCGAGCTGTAGGTGACGAGGAAATAGCCCAGGTCGGTTCCCCGCGTCGAGAAGCGCAGCTGTTGTTCGTCGATGCCGTTGTCGAGTTCCACCAGCCATCCGCCGCTGATCAGCTCCGGGTCGGTCTCATTGTCGGCCTGCTCGGTGATGTTCACCCTGTTCTTGCCCACGCGGATGGTCTCGGTGAGGAAGTACAGCCCCTGATACTTGCCGTTGAGGATCAGCTCCACGGGCTGCTGCGATGGTGTGAAGCCCTTCAACACCCTTCGGCTGAGGAAGAAGCCGGCCGCGTTGCGGAAGAAAGGCCTTGTGCCGTCGGCATGCGCCAGCAGCGCCCAGTGCTTGTTGGAGGCCATGCCCATGAGGGGTTGCTTCTGGCCCAGCTTTATCTTATAGGGCTTCTTGGCAAAAGCCCCCGTCCATGTCCAGTTGCCGCGGCCGCGCACCTGCACGGGCAACGGCTCTGAGGCCGAACCAATGCTCTCGAACTGCCACTGGCCCATGTTGTCGAGATAGTATGTGCCGTCGACGTATTCCTCTTTCGACTTGATGCTGTCAGCGGTGTCGATGTGCAGCACAGGCAGGGTGCCCGAGCAGAAGGTCGCACCGCTCGCCTGGGCGTGCAGTGCTCCGCTGTCGGTCTGGGCTGCTGCCTGCTGACCGACGACGACGAGGAATATGACAAGCCATCTGCTCATTATATAATTATACTTTTCAAGTTTCGCATTCGCTCCGCTCGAGCTTGCTCGCTTCGCTTGCGAAGAACTTGAGGGAGTTAAAGGGAGTTAGGGGGAGTTAGAGGGAGTTCTTCGCAAGCGAAGCGAGCAAGCTCGAGCGAAAGGACATTACCTTTTTCCCTCCAATCTGCCAAGGAGCGGAATTATCAGGGAAAAAACTATTGTCCTTTAACTCCCTCTAACTCCCTTTAACTCCTTTAACTCCCAAACTTGCGAAGGTTGAGTTAAACTTCCTGAAGCATTCAGCTCATCTGCAGCATGCGCTCAATGGGCTTCACGGCCTGTGCGGCTATGTCGGGGTCTATCTCCACCTTCGGCCACTCGTATTTCAGACAGTTGTATATCTTCAGCAGCGTGTTCATCTTCATGTACTGGCACTCGTTGCACGAGCACCCCACCCCACCCTCGCTCACTTCCGGTGGCACGGGAATGAACTGCTTGTCGGGACAGGTGCGCTGCAGCTCATGCAGGATGCCGGCCTCGGTGGCCACTATGAACTGCTGTTGCTGGCTCTGCTGGGCATAGCGCAGCATGTCGGCGGTGGAGCCTTTCACGTCGGCCATGGCCAGCACCGGTCCCTTGCACTCTAAGTGGGCCATGACTACCGCCTGTGGGTACTGCTGCTTCAGCCGTGCTATCTCGCTGACCGAGAAGCGCTCGTGCACATGGCATCCGCCCTGCCAGAGCAGCATCTGACGTCCGGTGACACTGTTAATATAGTTTCCCAGGTTATAGTCGGGCCCGAAGATGATCTGTGCGTCCTTCGGCAGCTGGTCCACCACCCGCTTGGCGTTGCCGCTGGTCACCACCACGTCGGTGAGTGCCTTCACGGCAGCCGTGGTGTTCACATAGCTGACGACCATGCAGCCCGGGTGCTCGTCCTTGAAGCGCTTCAGGTCGTCGGCGCTGCACGAGTCGGCCAGCGAGCAGCCGGCGTTCAGGTCGGGGCAGAGCACCGTCTTCTCCGGCGAGAGCAGCTTGCACGTCTCGGCCATGAAATGCACGCCGGCCATGACCATGATGCGTGCGCTGGTCTGCGCGGCCTTGCGCGCCAGCGCCAGCGAGTCGCCCACGAAGTCGGCCACCTCCTGAATGTCGCCCGTGGTGTAGTAGTGTGCCAGGATGATGGCGTCCTTCTCCTTGCACAGACGCCGTATCTCGGCCTTCAGGTCTATGGGCTCGTCGATGTAGCCCTGCTCAATCCATTCCTTTTTCAACATGACATTTTTATATTTTCTTTTTTCTTTTTTTTTAAAGAGAAATAAAATGATAGAGTATGATGTGGTGTTGATACGTTGATAACTTTCCCGTCATTTTCTTGCTCATTTCATTATCCACCCGTGGTTGGGCAGTTATGAATAATGTGTGTGAATTGTTTCCTTCTGATATGTTGTCACTTACTGCGTTTATCAACAATTTCCTTTTTCGGTGCAAATTTACTAAGTTTATATTATTTTTCAGCAAAAAACGGCGGAAAACTTCAGTATTATGTTGTAATAACCCTGTTGTTTTGCCCTGTGTGTATATGTCGCTATGTTTATGCACCGCGTTTTGCCCAAGTTATCCACAGGTTTATCCACAGCTTTTTACTGCCGTTTCATCTTATTCATGACAAGCCGTACTTCTGTGTATGTGACCTCTGGCGGACAGAGTGCCTTGATGGGTGTGGCGCTGTTTTCTGCCGTGCCCACCCTGCTGATGACGCGACGGATGGCCTGCTCGTGGTCGGGGGGCACCAGTGCGCTGAACGCCACCTGCCCTGAGTCAGTATATCGCACCAGATGGCCCATGATGGTGTCTATGGTCAGCTCGCGCTCCTTGGCTATCTGTTCGGGCTTCATGCCTTGCTGGTACATATGCAGGCTCACCTCCCAGGTCTTGGGCTTCGCCTCCTTGGGTTTTGTTTCCTTTGCTACCTTCGGCTTTCGCTGCTGTTTCTTTTTCAGCGTGTCTTCATCCAGTGCGTCAAGCATGCTCATCTGCTTCTCGTGCAGGTATCCGGCCACGGTGAAGCCCTCCTGGGCTATGCCGGTGAGGAGGAAGCGGCGCGCGAGCCACGCCTGCCGCAGGTCGGGCAGGGTGTTCTCCAGTCGGCGTGTGGCCTGCTTGTTGTTGCTCTTCACCTCGGCGGTCAGCCGCAGTGGCTTCTCTAAAAGGTTGCTGAGTGTGGTGGCGAAGTACTCGGCGCTGCGCTTCACCCGCTCCAGGAAGTCGGCGGCGTGCAGCTGGTCGATGGTCATGCCCTGTATCAGCTGCTGCCACTTGTCGGCCACGGCTATGAGCTGCTGCTGCAGTGCAAGCAGCGTCTGGTCGTGCAGCTGCTTCAGCGACGCGTGGCTGTGGTAGAAGTATTCGGCAAAGATGCGCACCATGCTCTCCTCGAGATAGACAATCTGACGGAAGTCGAACAGCTGCAGCAGCAGGTGTCGCTCGTACTCCTGCTTCAGCGTGGGCAGGTTACTGATGCTGCGTGCTGCCTCGTTCTCCTGCTGTGCTATGTAGCTGTCCACGCGCTGGTCGTTGATGATGGACTGTGGCTGCAGCGGTGCTGCCAGCTGTAGTCCCTCGAGTGTCCGGCATCGGCTCAGTGCCACGTACACCTGTCCTGGTGCAAACGACTGGTTGGCGTCGATGATGGCATGCTCGAAGGTCAGGCCCTGGCTCTTGTGTATGGTGATGGCCCAGGCCAGCCGCAGGGGCAGCTGTCGGAAGGTGCCCACCACGTCGCTCTCTATCTCGCGTGTGCGCTCGTTCAGCGTGTAGCGGGTGTTCTCCCATTCCAGCGGCTCCACCTCGATGGCCTCTTTGTCGCCTTCGCACAGCACCAGCACCTTGTTCTGGTCCACGTAGGTGACGCTGCCTATGCGCCCGTTGTAGTAGCGGTGCTGGCCCGAGGGGTCGTTCTTGACGAACATCACCTGTGCGCCCAGCTTCAGCGTGAGCGTCTGTGCCGTGGGGTATGAGTAGTCGGGGAAGGTGCCCTTCACCTGTGCCTGGAAGTGGAAGGCGCGGCCCGTGAGCTTCTGCAGTTCGGACTCGTTGTAGAAGTTGGCCAGCTGGTTGTGGGTGGTCAGCCGGATGGGCAGGCTGCCCGAACCGGGGGAGGCCAGCGTAGCCTGCAGCCCTGTCACCCTGCTGTTCAGGCGCTCGAGTGCCTGTGTCGAGGGGTGTCCGTTCCGCACCTCGTTCAGGATGTCAATGAACGTGGTGTCCTGCTGTCGGTAGACATGCTCCAGCTGTATGGTGACGTAGTCAATCTGTGCCAGCGCCTTTGAGCCGAAGAAGTAGGGTGTGTCGTAGTAGGGCTTCAGCATGCGCTCGTCCTCGGGTGTGACCACGGGTGTGAGCTGTGCCAGGTCGCCTATGAGCAACAGCTGCACGCCGCCGAAGGGCAGCGTGTGGTCGCGGAAGCGGCGCAGCACTGAGTCGATGGCGTCGAGCAGGTCGGCGCGCACCATTGATATCTCGTCGATGATGAGCAGGTCGATGGAGGCGATGATCTTGCGCTTTTCGCGGCCGAAGTCGAACTTGCTCTCCACCTTCGCCCCGGGCACATAGGGTGTGAAGGGCAGCTGGAAGAAGGAGTGTATGGTGACGCCGCCGGCGTTGATGGCCGCCACACCCGTGGGAGCCACTACGATGGGCCGCTTGCACGACTGCTGTACCACGGTCTTCAGAAACGTGGTCTTGCCCGTTCCGGCCTTGCCTGTAAGGAAGATGCTGCGCCCGGTGTGCTCTACAAAGTCCCATGCCAGCCGCAGCTCGTTGTTTCGTTCCATGATAAAAGTTTTGCTGCAAAGTTACTGATAAAACGCCAAACAGGCAAAAAAATTGTGAGAAAAACGCCTGCATGCTTGCACGATTGGTAAAAAAACGCTACCTTTGCGGTGCAATGGACATTCTGCAGCAGGACATCATGTACTTGCCGGGCGTGGGCCCTAACCGCAAGAAGGTGCTGAGTCAGGAACTCGGCATCAACACCTTCGGCGACCTGTTGCAGTACTACCCCTACAAGCATGTGGACCGCACCACGATGTACCGCATCAGCGACCTGACGGGCGACATGCCCTTTGTGCAGGTGAAGGGCCGCATACTGAGCTTCGATACCTTCGACATGGGTCCGCGGCGCGAGCGCGTGGTGGCACACTTCACTGACGGCTCCGGCCTGATGGACCTGGTGTGGTTCAACGGCGGCAAGTATGCAAAGCAGAACTACAAGATAGGCAAGGAGTACATCGTCTTCGGCCGACCCGGCGTGTTCAACAACCGTATACAGGTGACGCACCCGGAGATGGAAGAGGCAGCCCCCAACAACCTCCCCCCGGAGGGAGCCGGCCTTGGACTGCGCCCCTACTACAACACCACGGAGAAGATGAAGAAGCAGAACTTCAGCAGCCGCTCGGTCGAGAAGCTGGTGAAGACGCTGCTTGAGAAGCTGAAAGAACCGCTCAGCGAGACCATACCCCCCTATGTGCGCTCGCTGAAGGGCTTCGTGCTGAAAAACATGATGAGCCGCGACGAGGCACTGCGCGCCATTCACTTCCCCACCGACGCCCGCCAGCTGGAGCAGGCTCGCCTGCGGCTGAAGTTCGAGGAGCTGTTCTTCGTGCAGCTGAACATCCTGCGCTATGCCAGCGAGCAGCGCCGCCGATTCCGTGGCCTCGTGTTCCAGCGCATAGGTCCGCTGTTCAACGACTTCTACCGCCACTGCCTGCCCTTTGAGCTCACAGGAGCACAGAAACGCGTGATGCACGAGATCAGGGCCGACGTGGCCTCGGGCCGCCAGATGAACCGTCTGCTGCAGGGCGACGTGGGCAGCGGCAAGACCCTCGTGGCCCTCATGGCCATGCTCATAGCCATTGACAACGGGCACCAGGCCTGCATCATGGCACCGACGGAGATACTGGCCGAGCAGCACCTGCAGACCATCCGCGACTTCCTGGGCCCGCTGCCCATCCATGTGGAGCTGCTCACCGGCATCGTCAAGGGCAAGCAGCGCCAGCAGGTGTTGCAGGGACTGCTCGACGGAACCGTACACATACTCGTGGGCACGCATGCCGTCATTGAGGACACCGTGCAGTTCCAGAGCCTCGGACTGGTGGTCATCGACGAGCAGCACCGCTTCGGCGTGGCTCAGAGGGCGAAGCTCTGGGGGAAGGGTGAAGGGTTTCACTACGCCCCCCACATCCTGGTCATGACGGCCACACCCATACCGCGCACGCTGGCCATGACCCTCTATGGCGACCTCGACGTGAGCGTCATCGACGAGCTGCCGCCAGGCCGCAAGCCCATACGCACCACACACGTCTTCGACAGCCGCATGACGTCGCTCTATGAGGGCATGCGTCGACAGATACAGCAGGGACGACAGATTTACGTCGTCTTCCCCCTCATACAGGAGAGCGAGAAGAGCGACCTGAAGAACCTGGAGCAGGGCTTCGAGGTGCTGTGTCAGGCCTTCCCCGAGTTCCGGCTGAGCAAGGTGCACGGCAAGATGAAGCCGCACGACAAGGAGGCGGAGATGCAGCGCTTCGTCAGCGGCGAGACGCAGATGCTCGTTGCCACCACCGTCATTGAGGTGGGAGTGAACGTGCCCAACGCATCGGTAATGGTCATCCTCGATGCCCAGCGCTTCGGACTGTCGCAGCTGCACCAGCTGCGCGGGCGCGTGGGGCGCGGTGCCGACCAGTCGTACTGCATTCTCGTCACACCCTACAAGCTGTCGGAGGACACACGCAAGCGTATCGACATCATGTGCGAGACCAACGACGGCTTCCGCATTGCCGAGGCCGACCTGAAGCTGCGCGGACCCGGCGACCTGGAGGGAACGCAGCAGAGCGGCATGGCCTTCGACCTGAAGATAGCCGACATAGCCCGCGACGGACAGCTGGTGCAGCTGGCCCGTGACATGGCAAAACAAATCATCGACGAGGACTCCACCCTGCAGCTGCCGAAGAACTACGCGCTGGCAAAGCATCTCGCCGACATGCGCCAGTCGCCCTTCGACTGGAGCCACATTTCATAGTTATTTGCGTGCGCGTAGGAAACGCGCTTATTTTCCCACCAGCATCTCGGCCATGAGCAGGTCGAAGGGAGTGGTGATCTTGATGTTCTCGCGGTTCCCCTCCACCATGCTCACGCTGTGGCCGAAAGCCTCCACCACCGATGCGTCGTCGGTGAAGGTCTTTTGGTAGGGCTGTCGGTTGGCAGCCTTCAGCAACTGGATGTCGAAGGTCTGCGGTGTCTGCACCAGCCGGTAGTCGTCGCGGAAGACGTTGCCCTGCGCCACGTGGCGCAGCGTCTCCACCACGGGCACCACGGGTATGACGGCCTTCTGGCTGCGTGCCTCGCTGAAGCAACGGGCGATGACGTCTGTGGAGACGAAGGGTCGCACGCCGTCGTGCACACCCACCACGCCCTGTGCATCGTCGGGGATGAGTGCCAGGCCGTTCTGCACGGAGTGGAAGCGGGTGCGGCCGCCGTCGGCCAGCTCGTAGCTGATGTTGAACTGGTGCTGGCGGCACAGCTCGTGCCAGTAGCCCTGCTGTTCGCGGGGCAGCACCAGGATGATGTTCAGCTGTTCAGAGTACTGGCGGAAGCGCATCAGCGTGCGCATCAGCACCGGAATGCCGCCCACGGGCAGAAACTGTTTGGGCACCTCGCCGCCCATGCGCAGGCCCTTGCCGCCCGCCACAATGATGATATAGTCAGTCATAACTCCTTTAACTCCTTTAACTCCTTATACCTCCAATGTCTCCACCACCTCCTGCAGCAGGCTGATGATGGGCAGATGCTGCGGACAGGCACCCTCGCACTGACCGCACTGTATGCAGGCCGAAGCCTTCTCGCCGCCCGGGCGCCAGCCGTAGTCGTTGCGTGCCTCCTTCAGGTCGCCGTACATCTTGTACACGTTCATCACGGCGAAGATCTCGGGAATGTGTATGTTCATCGGACAGCCTGGGGTGCAGTAGTGACAGGCCGTGCAGCCTATGCCGGCATACTGCTTCAGGGCCTCGTTGGCCTGCTGCAGCACGCGCTGCTCGTCGGCGGTGAGTGGCTGGAAGTGTCGCATGAACGACAGGTTGTCCTCCATCTGCTCCATCGTCGACATGCCGCTGAGCACCATCATCACGTTGGGCAGCGAGGCGGCAAAGCGTATGGCCCACTGTGCTGCTGACGCCATGGGGTTGGCAGCGCGCAGCAGGTCGCCCACCGACTGCGGCAGGTTGGCCAGCTTGCCGCCCTTCACAGGCTCCATCACGATGACGGGCTTGCCGTGGCGGGTGGCAATGTCGTAGCACTGGCGCGCGCAAATCAGCGGGTCGTCCCAGTCGGCGTAGTTAATCTGCAGCTGCACGAACTCAGCGTCGGGGTGAGCGGTGAGCAGCTGTTCCAGGTGCTCGGGGGTGGAGTGGAACGAGAAGCCCCAGTGGCGTATCAGCCCCTGCTCCTTCAGCTGCTGCATGTACTGCCAGATGCCGTAGCGCTCGAAGTTGTCGGTGTTGCCCTCGTCAATGCCGTGCAGCAGGTAGAAGTCGATGTACTGGGCACCGGTACGCTGCAGGCTCACGCTGATCTCGCGCTTCGCCTCCTCCTCGCTCTTGGCGGCAAAGTCCGAGGCGTTCAGCTTGTCGGCCAGGTAGTAGCTCTCGCGAGGATAGCGGTCGCAGAGGGCTGCCCGCGTGGCCTCCTCGGAACCCTCGTAGATGTAGGCGGTGTCGAAGTAGCGGCCCCCAGCCTCGATGTAGGCATCCACCATACGCTTCGTCAGCTCCACGTCAATCTGGTTGGTGCCCTCGGTCCTGGGCAGTCGCATCATGCCGAAGCCCAGTTTCATGCAGTTGTCAATAAGTGTCGTTTCCATTGTCAGTATTCGGTTTTCATTGTGCAAATTTAGACATTTATTTTCAAATACCGCACCATTAAACGATTATTAACGCTATGAGTTATGAGGTGATGGGTTTTTGAGGTAATAATACGATGCTATACAGCATGAAAATAAAAAATTATTTGGCTCTTCACTGGTTTTTTCGTACCTTTGCACTCGCGATGAAGCAATATACGACATACATCTTCGATCTGGATGGCACCCTGCTCAACACGCTGGGCGACCTGGCGACGGCCGTGAACCACGCGCTGCGCCAGCACCAGATGGCAGAGCACAGCACCGACGACGTGCGCCGCTTCGTGGGCAACGGCGTGCGCGTGCTCATGCAGCAGGCCGTGCCGGGCGGTGAAGAGAACCCCCTCTTCGGCAGCGTGCTGCAGACCTTTCAGCAGTACTACCTGGAGCATGCCCTCGACACCACGGCTCCCTACGACGGCATCATCGACATGCTCGGCGAGCTGCGCCGACGCGGATGCCATGTGGCTGTGGTGAGCAATAAGTTCTATGCCGCCACACAGGAGCTCTGCCGCCACTTCTTCAGCGGACTGGTGGAGGTGGCCATCGGCGAGCACGAGGCCGAGGGCATACGCCGCAAGCCCGCACCCGACACCGTGGAAGAGGCCCTGCGACAGCTGGGAGCCGACAAGGCGGGCGCCGTCTACGTGGGCGACAGCGACGTGGACCTGCTCACGGCCCGCAATGCCGCCCTGCCCTGCATCAGCGTGACATGGGGGTTCCGCGACCGCCAGTTCCTCCTCGACCACGGCGCTACCACGCTGGTCAGCCAACCGCAAGAAATAACGCAATAAAGAAACAACGGAAAAACGGAATACCAAAACAACATTATACCGTTATAACGAAAAAAAACGAAAAAGGAAAAGAATGAAAAAAATACTCTACCTGCTCCGTCACTACCCCCTGTCGCTGCTCTGCTTGGCCCTGGTGTGGTATCTCTCTCTGCTCCTCGACGTGCCTGAGACGCCGCTGAGCGACGTGCCCTTCATCGACAAGTGGACCCACCTGGTGATGTACGGAGGCACGGTGGGCGTGATATGGTTTGAATACTCTCGCTGCCACAGCCGGCTGGAGGGATGGAAGCTGGTGCTGCTGGGATGGCTGGGGCCCATAGCAATGAGCGGGCTGCTGGAGCTGATGCAGCGCTACTGCACCACCAACCGCTCGGGTGAGTGGCTCGACTTCGCTGCCAACAGCCTCGGGGCCACCCTGGGTGCAGGCATCGGCCTGCTGATATATTTAAGAGTGAAGAGTGAAAAGTGAAGAGTGAAGAATTTGCTTCCGCCCCAAAAAAGCCCTGAAAGGGCGGCGGAATACAGGCAGGGGTATAACCCCTGATTTGCTGCCGCATGGCAATTAAGCATTAAGCATTAAGAATTAAGCATTAGAAAAATGGCAAAGAAAGACGGTGAACTGACACCGATGATGAAGCAGTTCTTCGATCTGAAGGCAAAGCACCCCGATGCGCTGCTGCTGTTCCGCTGTGGCGACTTCTACGAGACCTACTGCGACGATGCCGTGGAGGCCAGCCGCATACTGGGCATCACGCTGACGAAGCGTAACAACGGATATAACAAGGGCGACGAGATGGCGGGATTCCCACACCACGCCCTGGACACCTATCTGCCCAAGCTGATACGGGCCGGACGACGGGTGGCCATCTGCGACCAGCTGGAGGACCCGAAGCTCACGAAGACGCTCGTCAAGCGAGGCATCACAGAACTCGTCACTCCCGGCGTGGCACTCAGCGACAACGTGCTGAACTATAAGGAGAACAACTTCTTGGCATCGGTTCACTTCGGGAAGTCGGCATGCGGCGTCAGCTTCCTCGACATCAGCACCGGAGAGTTCCTCACCGGCGAGGGCACCTACGACTATGTGGAGAAGCTGCTGGCCAACTTCCAGCCGAAGGAGGTGCTCTTCGAGCGAGGACGCAAGCACGACTTCGAGCGATACTTCGGAAACCGATACTTCACCTATGAGCTGGACGACTGGGCCTACACCGAGCAGACGGCTCACCAGAAGCTGCTGCACCACTTCGGCGTGAAGAGCCTGAAGGGCTTCGGCGTAGACCACCTCAGAAACGGCACCACGGCGGCAGGAGCCATACTGCAGTACCTGGAGATGACGCAGCACACACACCTGCAGCACATCACGGCCATACAGCGCATAGAGGAGGAGAAATACGTAAGGCTCGACAAGTTCACCATACGCTCGCTGGAACTGCTGCAGCCCATGCAGGACGACGGCCGGAGCCTGCTCGACGTGGTGGACCGCACCGTGTCGCCCATGGGCGGACGCCTGCTGCGCCGCTGGCTCGTCTTCCCCCTGAAGGACGAGCGCCCCATCAACGAGCGCCTCGACGTGGTGGACTATTTCTTCCGCGAGCCCGACTTCCGCTGCCTGGTCGACGAGCAGCTGCAGCGGGTGGGCGACCTGGAGCGCATCGTGGGAAAGGCCAGCGTGGGCCGCATCTCTCCCCGCGAGCTGCAGCAGCTGCGCGTGGCCCTCGAAGCCGTGGCCGTCATCAAGCAAGCCTGCTCCGCAGCAGCCGCAGTGCCCGCCGCATCAGCGGACTCCCCTTCCCCCTCTTCCCCCTCCTCTTCCGCCCCCATCATCGCCTCTATCGGCGAGCGCCTCTCGCTCTGCGAAACCCTTCGCGACCGCATAGCGCGTGAGCTCACCCCCGAACCACCCCTCCAGGTGCAGAAGGGCGGCGTCATCCGCGACGGCGTCAGCGCCGAGCTCGACGAGCTGCGGCACATAGCCTACAGCGGAAAGGACTACCTGCTGCAGATACAGAACCGCGAGGCGGAACAGACAGGCATACAAAGCCTGAAGATAGGCTACAACAACGTCTTCGGATACTACCTGGAGGTGCGCAACACCTATAAGGACAAGGTGCCCCAGGAGTGGGTGCGCAAGCAGACGTTGGCTCAGGCCGAGCGATACATCACGCAGGAGCTGAAGGAATATGAGGAGAAAATCCTGGGTGCCGAGGACAGGATACTCTCGCTCGAGGCACAGCTCTTCAACAACCTCGTGGCCGCCGTACAGGAGTTCATAGCGCAGATACAGACCAACGCCACGCTCCTGGCCCGGCTCGACTGCCTGCTCTCCTTTGCCAAGACGGCCGAGGAGCACCGATACATTAGGCCCGTCATAGACCAGAGCGAGGTCATAGACATACGCCAGGGCCGACACCCCGTCATCGAGACCGAGCTGCCCATCGACGAGCAGTACGTGCCCAACGACGTGCTGCTCGACCAGGAGCGCCAGCAGATAGTGGTCATCACCGGACCGAACATGGCCGGTAAGAGCGCACTGCTCAGGCAGACGGCACTCATCGTGCTCATGGCACAGGTGGGATGCTTCGTGCCGGCAGAGAGTGCACGCATAGGAATGGTGGACAAGATTTTTACGCGTGTGGGAGCATCAGACAATATCTCGCTGGGTGAGTCGACCTTCATGGTGGAGATGACCGAGGCATCGAACATCCTGAACAACGTCACACCGCGTTCGCTCGTGCTCTTCGACGAGCTGGGGCGCGGCACGTCGACCTACGACGGCATCTCCATAGCATGGGCCATCGTGGAATACCTGCACGAGACGCCAAAGGCCAGGGCCCGCACACTCTTCGCCACCCACTACCACGAGCTGAACGAGATGGAGAAGAACTTTCCGCGCATAAAAAACTACAACGTCGCCGTGAAGGAGGTCGACGGGCGCGTCATCTTCCTGCGAAAGCTGGAGCGGGGCGGCTCGGAGCACAGCTTCGGCATACACGTGGCCGAGATAGCCGGCATGCCACGCAGCATCGTCAGGCGCGCCAACGTCATACTGAAGCAGCTGGAGAGCGAGAACGCACAGGTGGGAAAGGCAGGACGACCCATCAGCGACATTGCCGACAGCCGCGAGGGCATGCAGCTCAGCTTCTTCCAGCTCGACGACCCCGTGCTCTGCCAGGTGCGCGACGAAATACTGGGCCTCGACGTGAACAACCTCACGCCCCTGGAAGCACTGAACAAGCTCAGCGACATCAAGCGCATCGTCAGCGGAAAGTAAGAAAACACCGCCCTTTTACGCACAAAGCTACAAAAAGAAAACAAAACGACACATATCATAATGGTATGTGCCGTTTTTTTTCGGTAACTTTGCACCCACATTGTATAACCATGCTATGATGAAAAAACTATTTCTCTGCCTGCTGCTGGCCCTGCTGGCGCTGCCAGTGGCGGCGGTCGACATCACCGTCGACGGTGTGAAGCGCAGCTACGTCATCTACCTGCCAAAGAACCTGGGACAGAACAGGCCGCTGCTCATATCCTGCCACGGCATGAACCAGGATGCCAACTACCAGAAGGGCATGCTGCAGATAGAGAGCATCGCCGACACGGCGAAGTTCGTCACCGTATTCCCGGAAGGTATCGACCGGGGTTGGGACATCTCGGGCGACCGCGACATTCGGTTCATGCAGGCCATCATCGACGAGATGGTGCGGCTGTACAAGGTCGACGCCAACCGCGTTTACCTCTCAGGCTTCAGCATGGGAGGCATGTTCACCTACCATGCCATGAACAGGATGGCCGACAAGATTGCCGCCTTCGCACCCATCAGCGGATACCCCATGTGGGGAACTACGGCCAGCCCGTCGGTAAGGCCTCTGCCTATTATTCACACACACGGCACCAGCGACGACGTGGTGAACTTCAGCGGCGTGCAGGGCGCCCTGAACGCATGGATCAACCACAACCACTGCCCCACCACGGCCAAGGTGCAGAAGAACTACAGGGCACAGCACATTACACGGCACACCTGGGGACCCGGCGACAACGGCGTAGAGGTGGTGCTGCTCGAGCTGGCAGGAAAGGGACACTGGGTGTCAAACGACGTGGTGAAGACGGGCGAAGAAATATGGCGCTTCTGCAAGCGCTATGCACTGCAGATGAAAGACCCCGTGCCAAAGATTACAAAGCCCGCCGGCGACCTCAGCTTCATCACCATGGGCGGAGTGCCCGAGGCACAGGACATCACCCTCGAAGCAACAGCTACCGACCCTGACGGACGCGTGGTCAGCGTGGCATTCTATGACGGCGAAGAGTTGCTGGCCACTATCACGGAGCCACCCTACACCTGTACGGCAGAGGCACTGGGTAAGGGAAGGCACGAGCTGAGGGCAGTGGCCACCGACGACGAGGGACGGACGGGAGAGACATCGGTCGTCGTCAACATCGAAGTGCCCTCAGGATACCACCTGATGCACAACACCTTCAACACCGAGGGCAGCGTGCCGGAAGGATGGTCTACCGGCGACGGAGAGGTGCAGCGCACAGGATTCTCCACAGGCTATCAGCAGGGCAGCCGACTCTTCCAGTTCACCGGGGCAAAGCACGACTTCGACTGGGGGCTGTACACCCGCAACGTCAGCGGGACACACCACGCCGGATACGCACGCTATGCCGACAAGGGCACGAACACCACGCTGACGCTGCTGCCAGGCACCTACCAGCTGCGCTACAAGGTGTGCAACTGGAACCAGCCTGACTTCTCGCCTGTCACCGTCGCCGTGGAGACCGTCGACGGACAGGAGGTGTTCGCAAATACCTTCAAGCCCACAGCCAATGTTGGCAACAACGCCACTAACTCCTTCTCGGGATGCAGGCTCCTCAACAGCCAGTTCGAGGTGCCGGCCAAGGACCGCTATGTCGTCACCTTCTACACCGCCGACGCACCCTGGGCCGACCTCGTGGTGGGCTATGCCTCGCTCTTCTTCAAGGGCAGCACCAGCGCCATACAGCCATCCACCCTCCACCCGTCACCTTCCACCCACTACTACACGCTCTCGGGGCAGCGTGTCAGCCACCCGCAGCAAGGACTGTACGTAGTGAAGGACAAACAAGGAAGCCGCGTCGTCACATACTGACGGCGCGGCCTCTGGCATTATGGTGTTTCCGCCCGAGATGATGCGCTAAATCTTGCCTGTGATAAACACCACCCTTTGGTTGATGACATAGTAGCCTGCTGACAGGCCCTGCGTGCTGGTCGTCTGGCGGCGGACGAGTTGTCTTTTCAGGTTGTAGACGTCGAAGGGGATGCCGGCGGCCATCATGGCCGCGATGCTCATCGCGAGGAAGTGCTGCGCCTTGTTCCGTGCCTCACTCTCCTTCACTTTCGCCGCCTGCACCGCCATTGTCACGAGGCAGCACAGCAGCAGGATGATACTCTTCTTCATTATGAATTCTTCATTTATTTATCCAAATAGTACCTCTGTTTCTAATACAAAAAACCGAAAAGCCAGAGGGGGATTTTGTTTCCCAAGACATACTCTTCGTCGGCTGAGGCGATGAAGCTATTGAGCACACCTGCAATCTGCTTGCCGTCCTTGGAGCGCCCGCCAACTTCAATCGTGTACTGATGATCGATGGTAAAGTCGGCAGAAGTCTTGCTGTATTCCACTACATGGGCTGCTGACAACTGGTTAATGAAAAACACCTCGCGCTCCGTACCCTCATTAACTTGCGTGCTGGTGAGGGCATGTAGCATGTTGGTGTTCTCCATATAGATCTTGTCTGGTTTCTGAAGTCGTTTTACGTTGGTAACATCAGAATAGAGCAATTGAATCAACCGAGCCTCACCGAGATTCTGCAGGTACTGCAACAATGTGTTTCGTGAGATTTCAGCCATTGACGACAGCTTTACGGTATCTACCGTATAGGGAACACCTGAGGAAAGGATTCCCAAAAGCGATTTTACCTTTCGGATATTGCCTATGTCCAGTTTCCTCATCTGTGGCAGTTCCACTTCAATAACTGTGTTAACGATATTTTCAATGCGTACATAGTAATTACTTTGGCCCTCTTTCAGGAAAGGATAGTAACCGTAGCGCAGATACTCTGAAAAAAGTGGTAACGGACGCAGTAGTGCATTGACCTCAGCACACAGGCTGTTACCGTCTGTCAGAATCTCCCGGAGTGTTCTTTTTCGAAAATCTTTCTGATAGAACATTCGCAGGTACTCTCTAAATGAAAGACCCTGCATGGTGTATGTAATGCAACGGCGTGACAAATCAGCCTCTCCATCTATAAGATTGATCAGCGACGAGCCGCTCAGCACGAAATGCATATCTTCAAACTCGTCGTATGCATTCTTGATTTCCAGGCTCCAGCCTTTGTATTTATGCACCTCATCCAGGAAAAGATATTTCCCGCCTTGTGCATGGAATCGTTCGATGAAGTCCAAAAGACTATGTGTGCTGAAGTAGATATTATCCAAACTGGCATACAGCACATCTGTAGTGTTTGTGGGGCCAAACTCCTGCAGAATGCGCTGTGTCATTAGCGTTGTCTTGCCAACGCCCTTTTGTCCCTTAATCATTAACAGGCGATCATTCCAATCGATTTCAGTCATCATGCTTCTGACAAAATCGAGTCTTACTGCCTGCATCCTGTTCAGATGTCGCTTAATCAGTGTTTCCATTTCCTTGCTCAATTACATTATCGGGTACAAAGATAGTCAAATATGTTTAATGTACAAAACATTTTAGTCTATAATTTGTTCTTTGAGTTGAACATTTTGCAGTAAAATAGTGATTGAAGCATTGATTTTGTCTTTATTATAGAACAAATCACACTGAAATATGTTCTGTATAAACAACAGGCATATTATTAACGATGACTCCTGAATTCAGAAACATATTATCTTCTTTTTTATGTTTCATTGTTGGTTTAGAAATTATTACCCTTGCAGGCGCCTGAGCCATAGTGCGAAGAAGCGGTCGTAGACAAGATAGTCGCCGTTGGGCGTCTGGTAGACGTACTCCTTGTCTTGTAGCGACTTGAGGGCTTGCCTGACGCTGCTGGGGGCGGGCAGCCGGTAGCGCATGATGAAGTCGAGGGCGGTGGGAGCGCTGACAATGCCTTGGTGCGCTATGGCCGAGAGGAGAAGAGCCTGGTTCTCGGTGAGCAGGTGGTAGTTATTCTGGTAGTTGATTTCCTGCTCGGACAGGATATCGTTGACGGCCCTGTTGACGGCAGCCTGGCAGAGGTCTTCCTTGGGTGACCGATACAGGCGGTTGAGAATCTTCTGTATGTACCATGTCTGTCCGTCGACTAAGTTGTACAGATAGTCAAAGATTTCCTGTGGCATCTCGCGCCCCTGTTTCTTGAAGAAGCTGTTTGCGAAAGCGGCGTATTTTTCTCTGTCAATCTCTTTGATGGTCATGATTTGTGAGCTGTTGAAGAAGGGATGCTTTGGCGACATGAACATCTCTGCCAGCAGGTGCTGCTGGCTGCCTGAGAAGATGAGGTGGACGTTGGGGATGAACTGTATGATGGAACGGATGTAGGCATCGGCACCCACCTCGCTGTAGTAGCTGACTTGCTGGAACTCGTCGATGGCGAGATAGCACTGCTGTGCTGACTCTTTCATGTACTCGAACACCTGGCTGAGTGTTTCGCGAGCATTGTCGGGCTCAACGCTGAAGCTGAAGGTGGGCATGCCGGTGAGGGGGTCGGGTGTCACTGTAGGCCTGAGTGCTGCCACAAACTTGTCGAGTTTCCGTTTGAGCGATTTTGAGGGACTGTCGAGCTTTCCCATGACGGCGCTGGCGATGAATTGTACCATCTGGCTGAACGTCTTTGTAGGGAACACGTCGACGTAGAAGCACTGCACGCTCTTGTCCCTGGCCTTCATCTGCTGGAAGACATGGTGTATCAGTCCTGTCTTGCCTATTCGGCGTGGAGCCATCAGCGTCACATTGCTACCATTCTTCAGTGCCTCTACCATGGCTTCGGTCTCTTTTTCACGGTCGCAGAAAAACTCCGGACCAAAGTAGCCGTATTCGGGAAAGGGATTCTCTAATTTCATATTTTACGTTTCATGTTTTATGAAATGCAAAGATAGTGCTTTTTCTCCATATTACCAAATAATATGGTTATTTTTTGCATTTGTCCATTAAGTAGCTCTCACGGCACACTACACACCATTTACCTCAGCAATCTTTTCCATCTGGTAGCCGCGGAACTGCGCCACGACGAGGTGCAGCTGCGTCGGGCCGCACAGCAGTCGCAGCTTAGCGTCCTGGGCATAGCGGCGTATCTGCGCCTCGGCCTCCTGCCACTGCGTCCCGGCCTCCTCGGGCGTGGCGTCCTGCTTCAGGTACTTCAGCTCCAGGATGTACGAATGGGCCACCATGGGGTAGCGACCCAGGTCGGGCAGCAAAAAGAAATCACAGTAACCATGGCTCAGCTCCAGCTCGGGGGCGATGAGGTAGTAGCCGGCCATGGTGAGGTAGGCGGTGAAGAAGCCCTGCAGGTTACGCTCCCCCTCGATGAGGCAGCGGTGATGGTGTACTCCCTCGCCGTGTGCAGTCCGGGGGGTGCTCTCCCTCGCCGTGTGCTGCCCGGGGGTGGTGCTTATGCTGCGCTTCTTTTCTTCCTGGCGTGCAGCATGCAGTAGACGCCGATGATGACGAAGGGAATGCTGAGCAGCTGACCCATGTCGAGGGGCAGGCCCTCCTCGAAGTCCACCTGGTTCTTCTTCAGGAACTCCACGAAGAAACGGAAGGTGAAGATGTAGGTCAGGCAGAGGCCGAAATAGAAGCCGGTGCCGAGCTTGGTGACTGATGAGGGGTGAGGGGTGAGGGGTG
>OCTX012258556.1_pt1 | contig 19125 bp, 13 predicted proteins | sample 1539691 | NCBI WGS metagenome assembly OCTX01 (sample SAMN02144231, study PRJEB22623) | gut metagenome | biome: sheep rumen | host: Ovis aries | place: New Zealand | reverse complement strand
GGTAATATAGCCCAGGATGGCTGTGTGGTAAAAACGGCTGGCGTTGATGAAAGTATTTGGAAATTCTCTGGTCCTGCAAAAGTGTTTGATTCTCAGGAAGACGCATGCGAAGGCATATTGTCTGGAAAAGTGGTTAAAGGGGATGTTGTGGTTATTACTCATGAAGGTCCGAAGGGTGGACCTGGTATGCAGGAAATGCTTTATCCTACATCATATATTAAATCAATGCACATGGGAAAGGAATGTGCATTAATCACAGACGGCCGTTTCTCCGGAGGTACGTCAGGCCTGTCGATTGGTCATATTTCCCCTGAAGCTGCCGCAGGAGGAAATATCGGTAAGATTGTCGATGGTGATATTATCGAAATAGATATACCAAACCGCAGCATTAATGTCAAATTATCAGAGGAAGTATTGAACAACCGTCCTCAGCAACCATTGAAACGAAACCGTGTCGTCAGCAAATCACTCAAGGCATATGCGCAAAGTGTAAGTTCTGCCGACAAGGGAGGCGTGAGAATTATTGACTGAAACCACTAAACTTCATTTGAAGATAACTCACTGAAAAAAGTTATAAATAAAGACAAGCAACTATCCGATTTTAACAATGGAAACAAATAAGATAACAGGAGCTGAAGCATTGATGCGAGCATTGGAAGATGAAGGCGTAAAGACACTGTTCGGCTATCCGGGAGGTGCAATCATGCCTGTATACGATGCATTATATGATCATAAGGATACGTTGAACCATATTCTGGTCCGTCACGAACAAGGTGCAGTGCATGCTGCTCAGGGGTATGCACGTGTAAGCGGTAAGGTTGGATGTGCCTTGGTAACAAGCGGTCCAGGAGCTACTAACACGGTCACCGGCATTGCTGATGCAATGATAGACTCCACTCCTGTAGTCATTATCTGTGGACAAGTTGGCACTTCCTTACTGGGCACAGACGCTTTTCAAGAAGTCGACGTGGTGGGAGTAACATCTCCTATATCAAAATGGAGCTATCAGATACGTAAAGCAGAAGACGTGGCTTGGGCTGTGTCCAGAGCTTTCTTCATAGCAGGCAGTGGCAGACCGGGACCCGTTGTTCTGGACTTTGCAAAAAATGCCCAGACAGACTTGACAGAATATAAACCGGTAAAGGTGGATTTTATCCGCTCATATCAGCCCAAACTGAAATTGGATGAAAATGTGATTAGCCAAGCTGCTGAGATGATAAACATGTCAGTGAAGCCTCTTGTTCTGGCAGGACAGGGCGTCGAACTCGGTAATGCGCAGAAAGAGCTAAAGGCATTCATAGAGAAGGCACAATTACCTACAGCCTGCACATTGTTAGGTCTTTCGGCTTTGCCGTCTGACCATCCACTAAATGTTGGCATGTTGGGTATGCATGGAAACTTGGGCCCTAATGTGATGACGAATCAGTGTGATTTGCTTATAGCCATTGGTATGAGGTTTGACGACCGTGTCACAGGAAATTTGAAAACCTATGCTAAACAAGCAAAGATTATCCATTTCGATATAGATCCATCAGAAATTGACAAAAATGTTAAGGTGAATCTGGCGGTATTAGGAGATTGTAAAGAAACTCTAGCCGCAGTAACTGAAAAGTTAGAAGTAACTACACATCAAAGTTGGCTTGATGGTTTCAAGCCATATGCTGAAAAAGAATACAACAAAGTCATAAAAAAGGCAATCAGTCCTAATGATGGTCCTTTACTTATGGCTGAGGTTGTAAGGAAAGTAAGTGAGGCAACACAAAATGAGGCTGTTCTTGTGACTGATGTAGGGCAGAATCAGATGTTTTCATGTAGATATTTCAAATACACTAAGCCACGTAGTGTAGTTACATCAGGTGGCTGCGGAACAATGGGCTTTGGCCTTCCTGCTGCAATTGGAGCAACATTTGGAGCGCCAGAAAGAACCGTATGCATGTTTTGCGGTGATGGTGGCCTACAAATGACAATTCAAGAGTTAGGCACAATCATGGAACAAAATTCCCCAGTGAAAATCATTCTCCTTGACAATAAGTATCTGGGTAACGTCCGTCAGTGGCAGGCCATGTTCTTTAATCATCGGTATTCTTTCACCCCAATGATCAATCCTGATTTTGTGAAAATATCTGAGGCATATGGAATCCCGGCCAAATTAGTTGTTGACAGAAAAGACCTGGACTCAGCAATAAACGAGATGCTTTCCACAGACGGACCGTACCTGTTACAATGTGCTGTTCTTGAAGAGGACAATGTTTTACCAATGACACCTCCAGGCGCAAATGTCGACGAAATGTTGCTTGAAGTAAAAGAATAAAGCATATAACAAATGTATTTATAAGACTCCAATATATTTAATCCTACGACTATTTTAAATTGTGATTCATATTCTATGTCGGAACAAATTATTGATAATAGTACCAGCGGCAAAATAAAAACCGCAAATAATGAGCATATAAACGATACACTTTACACATTTCTGATTTATTCGGAAAACACTCCTGGTTTGTTAAGTCAGATTACTGCAGTCTTTACCCGTCGTCAGGTAAATATTGAAAGTCTGAATGTTTGTGCTTCATCAACACCTGGTGTCCACAAGTTCAATATAACCTGTTATTGCAACAAGGAGATGGCAAAGATGCTCACGAAACAGATGGAAAAGAAAATTGAGGTACTTCAGGCTAATTACTATACTGACGATGAAATTTTTATTCTAGAGACGTCTCTTATAAAGGTTTCCACACCCATTATGCTGGACAATAAAGAGGTCAGCCGTGTGGTAAGACTTCATGATGCAAAAATCGTAGAAGTAAATCCTACATATTCCACTATAGAAAAAACAGGAATCACAGACGACATATTGTCTCTCTATGAAAGTCTGAACAAATTGGGCGCTGTTCTGCAATTTGTAAGGTCTGGCAGGATTTGCATAACTAAAAGTAGGGTAGAGCATCTTGACACTTATTTGGCCAAACGAGAGTTGGAACGTAATGGACTACAGTAAACATCATACATTAAGCCTTACAGTTGATCCGTTTAACACGGATTTCGACAAGCGTTGGAGCTGGATGTCACTCGGTAGAACATTGCTTAACGCAGCTGAACAGCATGCCAAAGCGCGTGGATTCGGCATGTATGATGTAAATACCGAGAATCTAACATGGGTGCTTTCAAGACTATGTGTTGAAATTTATTCAATGCCAATGGTATGGGAAAATGTGAATGTGACAACTTGGATAGAAAGTATATACCGTCTCTTCACAAATAGAAATTTTTCCATAAAGGGCGATGATGGCAAAGTATATGGTTATGCACGCAGTATATGGGCATTAATAGACTATAAAACTCGACAGCCTCAGAATTTAGAAGAATTATATAGTGACAATTTCTCCATATATCTTGCAGCCGACGAACCTTGTCCGATAAATAAGCAGAGTAGGGTGAAGCCATTATTGGACACTGACTGGGTTAAGGATATAGATACAGAATACTCGGATATAGATTTAAATGGACATGTTAACAGCATCAAGTATATAGAACATATCATGAATCTATTTTCCATTAACGACTACAAAGATGGTCGTAATCTGAAAAGAATAGAGATTGCATACATGGCAGAGAGCTATTTTTCGGATAAATTATCTCTGTATAAACGCGATATAGACGAAAATACGTACGATGTTGAGGTGAAAGTAAAAAGAGATTCAACATTTACAGACAGGATTAATCCTGTTGTTCATCCAGAGACATTAGTCAGATGTAAATTATTTTTTGAGTAAATATTTTTTTTGTTAACATATTAAAATTAGATTAAAATGGCAAAAATGAATTTTGGCGGCATTATCGAAGAGGTGATGACGCGAGAAGAGTTCCCATTGGAAAAAGCACGTGAGGTCTTAAAGGACGAGACGATTGCTGTATTGGGATATGGTGTACAAGGACCTGGACAGGCATGCAATCTTCGTGACAATGGATTTAATGTGATTGTAGGCCAACGTCAAGGTAAAACTTATGAGAAAGCGGTTGCAGATGGATGGGTTCCTGGCGAAACCCTTTTCTCTCTTGAGGAAGCAGCGCAGAAAGGAACAATTATTTGTATGTTGCTCTCAGATGCAGCCCAGATGCAATTATGGCCAACTATTAAGCCGTATCTTACAGCGGGAAAAACTCTGTATTTCTCGCATGGTTTTGCAATTACCTGGAACGACCGTACAGGTGTTGTCCCTCCAAAAGATATTGACGTAATCATGGTTGCTCCTAAAGGTTCTGGAACTTCACTTCGCACAATGTTCCTTGAAGGCCGCGGATTAAACTCTTCATATGCTGTATATCAGGATGCAAGTGGAAAAGCAACAGAAAAAGTGCTTGCATTTGGTATTGGTATTGGCTCTGGCTATCTCTTTGAGACAACTTTCCAGCGCGAGGCAACCTCAGACCTTACAGGCGAGCGTGGTTCGTTGATGGGTGCTATTCAAGGCCTGCTTCTTGCACAATACGAGGTACTTCGTGAGAATGGACATACCCCTTCTGAAGCCTTTAATGAGACAGTTGAAGAATTGACACAGTCCCTGATGCCATTATTTGCTAAGAATGGAATGGACTGGATGTATGCTAACTGCTCAACTACAGCACAGCGCGGTGCTCTGGATTGGATGGGTCCTTTCCATGATGCAATCAAGCCTGTAGTAGAGAAGTTATACAATAGTGTAAAGACTGGTAATGAAGCTCAAATCTCTATTGATGCAAACTCTAAGCCTGATTATCGCGTAGGACTTGAGAAGGAGCTTGCAGCGCTCCGTGAAAGTGAAATGTGGCGTACGGGTGAAACAGTACGTAAGCTTCGTCCTGAAAACGATTAATGAAACATCGTAAATGTTATAGTCCGGAGATGAATAGGTATTCATACTTCGGGCTTTTTAAAAATAATAAAAGGCATCATATGATGCCTTTTATTATCTTTAAATTGATAATCTTATTTGTACTTGTCAAAAACCCAAGCGTCAGGATAAGTTCTAATTAATGCATTTCTTGAATTTTTTGCAGACTGAAGATCGTCAAAAGTAGTTGCTACTACTCTATACCCAAGTCCTCCGCTAATGATTTTAGCAGAACCATATCCTTTGCCGACAACTTCATTCCTTCTGCCCTCTGCACTTGAAAGTGTGCTGAATGAACCAACAACCACACTGTATCTCTTCACATTTGCAGTACTGTAGTTGTCATTGCTATAAGAATTGGAGTTACTATAGGTGTTTGTGTTGCTATACGAATTTGTGTTGCTGTATGAACTACTACTTGTGCTTGTGTTGCTATATGAACTATATGTGTTATCTACTTCTGTCGCAGGTGTTGTGGTTGTTGTAGTTGGAGTAACAACGGTTTGTGCGCTTTTGTAAACACTTTGTGCATTTTGTGCTGCTGAGTTATAAGATGTTTCAGCCGCTTTTGCTTTCTCATAAGCCTTTTTATAAGCACTCTCTTTTGATTTGCAACCAACAAGTGAAACTGCCACCAAGGCTGTCAATCCTAGTAAAACTGATTTCTTCATAATGTTATAATTTTAAATTTGGAAATATTTTCTGCGAATTTACAACTTTAAATTGGTATGACAAAATTCCCGTATTAAAAAAAAGTTAAAGGACCGATATTTGTTTTAATCAATCCATCCTAAGGTGATTTTTGCATCTGAACTCACTGAGATATTTTATTTCATAATCTTTATGAAAATCTAATCATAACAAAAATACAGCGATACGATAACTATTCGATGCATATTCTTCCATGAATTCAATTGTAATTAAAAAATTATGTTAAATTCTGCAAAATAGAATTGTTTTTCGTGGAAAAATTGTATATTTGAAAATCTTTTTAAATTTGGGTTGCTTTTGTATGCATTTGCATCCCTCTATTATTAACTTTTAAATTGTATTATTATGTGTAACACAAAAGGTGTAGTGGCTGCACTTGTAGGTGGAGCTGTCTTGGGGGCTGGCATCGCATTGCTATTTGCTCCGGAGAAAGGTGCTGTTCAAAGAAAAAAGATTTCTGATATCCTTTCAAAGTATGGTGTCAAACTGAAAAAGCAAGATCTTGACGACCTTGTTGAGGATCTGAAAGAATCAGATTTCGTAGACGCACCTGACGCATAATTTATTATTCATGAGTGTAGAGAAAGGTTTTCCTTTTTCTGCACTCAAATTTTTTGTTTTCGCTGATAGAATATTCATTTTTCAATATACAAGTATGATGAATGAAAACTCAGAAAAGGAAATAGCTAGAACTATAGACGAAGGAAAGAATTTAATACAGTTGGTCAAGAATTACTCAAAGATGGTGGCTGTTGAAAAGGGATCCTCCATTCTTTCTACTGTAATTCTTATCATTGTTGTTATTTCAATAGCTACAATTGCCGTATTTTGCTTATGTATGGCATGCTACCATTGGCTTAAATCCAAAAATAACGACCCGGTTTTAAGTTTTTCCATAATAGCTATTGGCTTATTGTTTTTATGCACATTAATAATACTTCTTAAAAAAACTCTCATAGAATCTCCTGTCATAAGAATGTTGAATAAAAAATTATCAGATAAAGATAATTATAATAATATTGTTGCTGTCAAGACTCAGAAAGATGTTCTCCGTCAGAAATCCAGTTTGATGGTGGATATAAAGAAATCGGGAAAAGATCTTAAGTCAAGTGCAAAAGACACTTTCTCTCCAAAACGTGAAACTGCAGGTGGTTCAAAACTTGATTTCAACAAATTAGCCTTATATGCAGTATTCGCCTACAAGGGGATTGTCTGGACAAACAAGATACGAAGATTCTTGGGCAAAGGCAAATCAAAAGGTGGCAAAAAAAGGAGGTGATTTCCTCCTTTTTTTGTAGTCTGTCAATATTCAAACTCTGCAATTGTTATTCCTGTCCCGCCAAATTGTGGATGCTCATCGCGAATTGATGTTATATTGGGAATTGTTGAGAGATACTCTCTAATCACAGTTCTAAGAATGCCAGAGCCTGTTCCGTGAAGGATTCTCACTCTGGGTGCAGATGCAACTTGAGCATCGTCAATAAAATATGTAATAGCTTGGAGTGCCTCGTCTGCACGCATCCCTCTTATGTCGATTTCTGTTTTGAAATTTAGCGTTGTCTCTCTGATATTTTCTTGAGTTTCTCTACTAACAAAAGTTGCTGCGCGTTTTATTTCAGTCGGTTGAGCTGCATGTTCTAGTTGGGAAAGATGAACTTTAATCTGAACGTTACCGAAAACAACAGTAGCTTCTTTTTCGTTGACTTTGATTATTTTCCCTGTTGTTTGTTGGTTTTTTAATCTGACATAATCTCCTTCAGAATAATATGACTTATGGGGTTCTTCTTTCTTGATGTTGGAGGTGTGCAATTCTTCATTTCCTTTTTTTTGATTGGCTTTGCGTTCAGCCTTACGTTTTTGCCTAGCTTTAATTTTTTCTACTTTTCGCTGAATATAAGCTTCTAACTCGTCTGTTTCTTTTGATGCGACTTCCTGTTTGAATGCTTCCAAATTCTGACGTGCAGTTTTTGTCTTCTCTTTCTCGGCCTGTGCTTCTTTAATCTCTTTGATTGTTCTTTCAATAATGGAATTTGAATTAGCAAGAATTGTTTCCGCCTCTTTTTTAGCTTTTTCCATTATTTTCTTTTTTTCCTCTTTTAGTTTGTTGATATCAGCCTCATACTGACTAATGATAGAATCCATCTTTTTCTCTCTCTGATGAATTTCATTTCGTTTGTTTTCCCAGTAACGTTTGTCACGTATGATGTCCTGAATATATTTATCGGAAGAGATGTAATCATTTCCAACTATTGCTGACGCTTCGTCAATAACCTCTTGTGGTATGCCGATTTTTTTTGCAATTTCAACAGCAAATGACGATCCAGGTGTGCCGATACGGAGTTGAAATAATGGACGCATCTCACCCCGGTCGTATAGCATGGCGCCATTTACAATACCATCAGCCTCTTGTGCATATTGTTTTAAATTCTGGAAATGTGTGGTAATTACTGCAAAAACTTTGTTCTCGTTCAATTTTCTAAGCATGGCCTGAGCAAGTGCTCCTCCCATCAAAGGCTCGGTTCCTCCTCCAAATTCATCAATAAGCAACAATGATTTCTCATTTGAAAATTTCATCATCGCTTTCATGTTAACTAAATGTGAAGAGAATGTTGATAGCTCATTTTCTATACTTTGTTCGTCGCCAATATTTATAAACAAATCATCGAACAAACCACACTGACTGTCCTCTCCTACAGGTATAGGCATTCCACATTGTAACATATATTGCAGTAATCCAACTGTTTTCAGACAAACAGACTTACCTCCCGCATTAGGGCCGGAAATCAAAAGTATTCTTTGGTTAGGAGCACCTAAGGCTATGTCAAGCGGTACAACTTCTTTATCTTTTTTGTTGCCGAAATGAATTTTTAAAAGGGGATGTACGGCATGTGTCCAATGGAGTAGGGGAGCGTTAGATATTTCTGGCATTATACCATCCGTCAGGATACAAAATTTAGCTTTTGCTCTTATAAAATCAATATCGGCTAGCAATGTAAATGAATTTAATAGTTCTGGGATGCTTGGACGAATGATTGAGGTTATGTTTTTTAATATTTTTACTATTTCTTTTTTTTCTTCATTCTCAAGTTCGGTAATGAGATTGTTTGCCTCAACAACTTGTGTTGGCTCAATAAATACAGTTTTTCCTGTATCGGATTCATCATGAACAATGCCACTAATTTTGCGCTTGTGTGCAGGAGATACAGGTATTACTAATCTACCATCCCTCAATGATGGACTTGTGTTATTGTCAACAAGTCCATCTTTCTGTGCTTGTGCTAAAATGTTGTTTAGAATTTTCGACACATTTCGCTCTGCAGATGACTTCTCACGTCGGATTCTTGATAAATCCGGACTGGCATTGTCTTTTATATCTCCAAATTCATTTAGAATCGATGATATACATTTGTAAATATTTTGAAAAGAATTTTTTCCGTCAGTTAACAATTGTAAATTGGGATACTTAAATTTTACAACTTTAGAGGACTCATCGACAGAATTCAAATAATTGATTACCAGGTTTAATGTTGCCAGTGTTTTATATAATTGAAATAATTCATAGGTCGGCAAGAAAGTGTCTTCAACTCGTATATGCTTGATGGCAGATCGTAGGTCGAAGAAATTAAGATCTGGAAAATCGTTAATTTTTAAAATATTTACAAACTCAATAGTTTGTTTAATTTTTAAGGTGATTAATTCTTTGTCTTTTAAAAAAATCATTTTGTCAAGCTTGTCTATGCCTAAGCTTGTCAGACAATAGCTTTTTATAAAATCACGTACATGATCAAATTCTATTTTCTCCTCAAAATTTACTGGATAAATCATAATAATCTTAATAAACATCTAATAAAATACAAATTTACAAAAAAACTTGATAACTCTAAAATTTTATACATAATTAATTAGTATTTGTTTTACATTCAATCCGTTGGTCCGGACAAATTATTAATAATTTAATCCTACAAAATTTACACAATCATGGTTATGTTTAATTAACAATATTAAATCAATTCATCACTGCAAAATATAATTTTATTAGCAAAAAAACGTTATATATAAAAAAGTAATAAAATGAAACGCCCCCTATTTCTGTTATTAATAGTATTATTATCTATATTTACCTGTGCTACGTCTTATGCTCAAAGTAATGTTACGATTAAAGGAACTGTGACAGATGACAATAAGGAACCAGTTCCATTTGCTCAGGTTCATATTGAAGGAAAAGCTATTGGCACTTCTTGTAATCTCAATGGTAAATATGAATTAAGTACTCAATCTTCTGACTCTCTGGTTGTAGTATATTCAATGTTGGGATATGAGACACGTAAACGTGTCCTAAAAAATCCTGTTGATACCATTCTTTTAAATGTAATGATACCTAATATTGGATTTAATGTCGGAGAAGTTCAAGTAAATGAAATTCGCCGACAGACTAATACAATGAATGATGTAAGCCTTAAAGATATAAAGCACATGGGGAATGCGTCTGGCGGTGGCGTTGAGCAATTAATTGCCACACAAGCTGGCGTAAGTACGCACAATGAGTTAAGCTCTCAATATAATGTACGTGGTGGTTCATTTGATGAGAATTCTGTCTATTTAAATGGAATTGAAGTGTACAGACCCCTACTTATTCGTTCTGGTCAGCAAGAAGGACTCAGTATCATTAATCCAGACATGGTTGAGAAAATTTCCTTTTCTGCCGGTGGATTCGAGCCTAAATATGGTGAGAAAATGTCTTCCGTTCTTGACATAACCTACAAAAAGGTTAATAAATTCGAGGGTGCTGTATCTGCAAGTTTGCTTGGAGCTAGCGCATATTTTGGTTTTGGAAGCAAGAAGTTTAGTTGGACTAATGCAATTCGTTATAAGACAACGAGTTATCTTTTGAGCTCGCTTGATACTGATGGCGAATATAGTCCTAAAGATATTGATTATCAAACGTATCTAAGCTGGATGCCATCAAGTAAACTGTCATTTGACTTAATAGGAGTCATATCAAATAATAAATATGAGTTTACGCCTTTTGACAGAACCACCACATTTGGAACGTCAGAAGATGTAAAGGAATTTAAAGTATATTTCGATGGACAAGAGAAAGACCGCTTCACAACTTACTTTGGAAGTGCCACAACCACATACAAATTCAATAAATATAACGACTTGTCACTCAATGTGTCAGCATTTCAGACCCAAGAGCGTGAGACATTTGATATCAGCAGCGAATATTGGTTAAGGACTCAAGGTTATGAAGATGCCTTAGGTATCGGTAAATACCTGGAACATGCCCGAAACAAATTAGATGCAACTGTAATCAATTTTGGGATCAGCGGTCGTAATCAAATCTCCGACCACACGTTGCAATATGGTTTATTAATGAAAAAGGAAAAAGTAGAAGAAAAAATGCGTGAATGGGAGATGCGCGACTCCGTGGGCTATTCCCTCCCCCACTCTGACAAGAGTTTAAATCTGATATACAACCTTGTATCAAAAAATGAGATAAACAGTACACGTTTAGAAGCCTATCTACAAGATAAATGGATCAAAGAATTCAAAGAAGGAGATATGGTATTGAATTACGGTATAAGAGTAGCCCACTGGGATTGGAATGATGAGTGGCTAATCAGTCCAAGAGCAACAGTAGCATTCACCCCATCGAAAAACGAGAATTTGACATTGCGGCTGTCAGCAGGTGTTTATTACCAAGCCCCCTTCTATAAAGAGTTAAAAGACACGGTAACCATAAATGGGAACACGACTGTGAAATTGAACAAAGAAATAAAGTCTCAACGCTCCATTCATTTTGTTCTAGGTGGAGAATACAAGTTCCGCATAGCAGATCGTCCATTTAAAGCCACGGCAGAAATCTACTACAAAGCCCTCTCAGACTTAGTACCATATAATGTGGACAATGTAAGAGTTGTATATTATGGAGAGAACATGGCAGACGGTTATGCAGCAGGCTTGGACTTTAAGCTATACGGTGAATTTGTGCCAGGTACAGATTCATGGATAAGTCTGGGCTTGATGAAAACAGAGGAAAAAATAAATGGTGTGAAAGTCCCCCGCCCTACAGACCAGAGGCTAAATTGTTCACTCTTCTTTAGTGACTTTTTTCCAGGAACAGACAGATGGAAAATGACATTGAGAGGACACTATGCAGGTGGACTTCCATTTGGTCCTCCCCATACAGGACGCGAGCATCAATTCTTCAGGATGAAATCATATCGTCGTGTCGATATCGGAATGTCTTACCGTTTGTTTAATAATGAGGATAAACATGTGAACTATGGACTTGGTGGTATATTCAAGAATGTATGGTTGGGAATTGACGCATTCAATGTACTAGGAATCAGTAATGTCAACTCTTACTATTGGGTGACAGACATTACAAACCATCAATATGCAGTACCAAACTACTTAACAGGTCGTCAGATAAATGCCAGACTTCTTTTAGAATTTTAATCGAATTATTAAAAAAACTCCGTCAACTAAAAAAAGTAGACGGAGTTTTCTTATTACTTAGAACTGTTACAATTCTTACTTAAGTTCAGCAAGATACTTAATAGTACGAACCATTTGTGAAGTATAAGAGTTCTCGTTGTCGTACCAAGAAACGACCTGTACCTGATAAGTATCGTCGTCGATCTTAGAAACCATGGTTTGAGTAGCATCGAACAATGAGCCGAACTTCATACCAATAATATCTGATGAAACAATCTGGTCCTCATTATAACCAAATGACTCAGTAGCAGCAGCTTTCATAGCGGCATTAATACCCTCTACTGTGATATCCTTACCTTTAACCACAGCAACAAGGATTGTAGTTGAACCAGTTGGAGTCGGCACACGCTGTGCAGAACCGATGAGTTTACCATTGAGTTCAGGAATTACAAGACCAATAGCCTTAGCAGCACCTGTTGAGTTAGGAACAATGTTCTGAGCACCTGCACGAGAACGACGGAGATCTCCCTTACGCTGAGGACCATCAAGAATCATCTGGTCGCCAGTGTATGCATGTATAGTAGACATGATACCAGAGCAGATAGGAGCATATTCGTTCAGCGCCTTAGCCATAGGAGCAAGACAGTTTGTAGTACAAGAAGCTGCAGAAATAATAGTATCGGCAGGAGTAAGAGTTTCGTGGTTTACATTGTAAACGATAGTAGGAAGGTCATTTCCTGCAGGTGCAGAAATAACAACTTTCTTAGCACCAGCCTTAATGTGTGCCTCAGCCTTAGCCTTAGAAGTATAGAAACCAGTACATTCGAGAACTACATCAATTCCGAGTTCCCCCCAAGGGAGTTCCGCAGCATTAGGCTTAGCATAAATAGTGATTTCCTTACCATCAACAGTAATAGAACCTGGAGTTACAACAGTCTTACCATCTTCACCGACAACTGCATCCTTATAAGAAACAGTGTGCTTAGCTTCGCCATATTTCCCAGCAAAACCGCCCTGTGCAGTGTCATACTTAAGAAGGTGTGCAAGCATCTTAGGGCTAGTCAGGTCGTTGATTGCTACAACTTCATAACCAGGAGCCTCAAACATCTGACGGAATGCAAGACGTCCGATACGTCCGAAACCGTTAATACCAACTTTTGTTGCCATTTTTTGTTGTTTTTTAAAGGGTTGATAAAAAATATATAAAATAAGATATTAAAATAACGACATAAAAAACTTATCCGCAATTACATCTTTCGGCCGTAGAACAAGCCAAAAGAATAAAAACAGACAATAAAAAACAGATAACACTAAAGATTTTAGAATTCATAAACATCTAAAAAATACTCATCTATCAATAAAATATGTAAACTTTTATAATGAAAAGAAATAAAAAATTTCAAATTCTTATGCAAAGTTACAAATAAAATGCTAACTTTGCAAAAGAAATGATTTTTTTCTACAATTAAACATTATAAATTATGGGATTTTTAAAAGAATTTAAAGAGTTTGCTGTAAAAGGCAACGTAATGGACATGGCAGTCGGTGTTATCATCGGTGGCGCATTTGGTAAGATCGTAAGTTCCTTGGTGGATGATATCATTATGCCTTTAGTTGGAAAACTTACAGGTGGTGCAAACTTTACCGACCTTTATTGTGTCTTAGGTGAGAATGCTGCTTATCAAGAAGGAATGTCCTTGACTGCAGCTCGTGAGGCTGGCGTTCCTGTGTTTGCGTATGGTAGTTTCATCCAAAACATCATCGATTTCTTGATTATCGCTTTCTGTATCTTCATGATGATTAAGGGTATGAACAAACTTGCAAAAAAGAAAGCAGAGGAACCTGCACCTGCACCAGAACCTTCAAACGAAGAGAAGCTACTTGGCGAGATTCGCGATTTGCTGAAGAAAAAATAAGCCAAATTTTAACTTATAAGAAGAAGGGGCAGCTAAGCTGCCCCTTCTTCATGCGTATTGATGAATTTAATTATTTAACAGGAATAGTCAATGAAGCTGATTTCAGCCCTTTGCTTTTGACAATTACATTCAGATTACCTTTTTGCATAGAGGCAATAACCCCAACAGAAAGCATTCCTTTAAAAGTTTTCATAGATGGTTTGGTGAAAACCTCAAGGCTTGTAGCATCACCATTGCATATACCTTTAAAAGCACCGCATCCAGTAACATCCACATTAATCAAGTTATCTGCATCTGGACAAAGGTTTCCGTCCTTGTCAACAATTTTTACTGTAATAAATGCCATATCCTCAGCATTTGATGTCAATGATGTGCAATCTGTATCCAACACTATATGATGTGGCTTACCTGCGGTTTTAACTATCTGCTCTCCCACCCTGTTACCTTTTTTATCGTAGACTACAACTTTGATTTCGCCTGGTTCATAAATAACATTATTCCAACGTAGTCTATAACGGTCGAGCAGTTCATCCCCATTCTTGAAATTTACAGCATCAGTCATTTTTTTTGTTATTCTACCTTGACTTTTCCCGTTCACGAATAGTTCTGCTGATGGATAGTTTGTGTAGCAATAAACAGGTGTTAATTCCCCTTCCCTTCCTGGCCAAGTCCAATGTGGCAAAAGATGAATTGTGTTTTCGCTACTCCATCTTGAGCGATAGAGATAATATCTGTCCTTAGGTAGTCCAGCAAGGTCAAAAATGCCGAAATAGCTGCTTCTGCTAGGCCAAAATCCATCATAGGGTGTCGGTTCTCCCAAATAATCAAATCCAGTCCATACAAACTCCCCAATCACCCAAGATTTATCATCTTGCAAAACCCAGTCTTCTTCAGGCAAGTTGCTCCAGGAACAATATTCCACATCATAGCTAGAGCACTGGCCGTCATTGTACGACTTGTTCTGATATAATTTCACTGGAAACTTGTAAACACCACGTGATGATACCATTGATGCTGTTTCACTCCCAAGAAGATACCCATGACGTAATTTCTCATATGCTGATTCATATTTATGGGTGCGGTAGTTCATGCCTACAACATCCAATACCTGTGCAAAACCTGTTGCAATGGCATTGTCGATACGGTCGCAGCCTGATGTGACCGGACGTGTCTTGTCCAGTGAATGTATTATATCCTGAAGGTGGCGAGTCAGTGCGTTTCCATTTTTCATTCCCTGTTCGGGTATTTCATTTCCAATTGACCACATAATAATTGATGGATGTAGCCTGTTAGACAATACCAGATTTTCCAAATCACGGTCACTCCATTCTTTGAAAAAACGTGCATATCCATTTTTGCATTTGGGGTAGATCCACATGTCAAAACTTTCCGCCATAACCATTAGTCCCAACGAGTCGCATAAATCCATTTGCCACTGAGAAGGCATATTGTGTGCTGTACGTATTGCATCACATCCCATTCCTTTTAGCAACTTCAATTGATGTGCTAGAGCAGATTTATTGATTGCTGCGCCCAGCATGCCCAAGTCGTGATGAAGACAGACTCCCTTGATTTTACGTGACTCACCATTCAATGTAAAGCCATTTTCTTCTGATATTCTGACTGTTCTTATACCAAATTTGTATGTTTTATCATCTAAAATTGTTGTAGTAGAATTATTGGAATTGGGGCTGCTGTCAACTAATTGTAATCTTAAGTCATAAAGACATGGATTTTCTGGCGACCAGAAAGAAACGTTATGTACAGTTTTGTAAATAGACAATTGTTTTTTTGAATTAACAGGAATTGTGGAATTTAAATCAGGACAAGATTGTGAAGATAATTTCAGCATTAAATTGGAATTGTTGTCTTTGTCCTCCAGATTTACGTTAATTTTCAGATCTGCCAAGTTGTTTTCTTTGTCTATTTCCATCGTAACTACATCCACACCCCATTCAGCAATAGCTATATCTGAAGTCTCTATCAGTTTTACCGGACGATACAAACCAGCTCCCGGATACCACCTGCTGCTTTCTGGCATATTTTCCAAACGAACGGCCAACACATTTTCATCTGTCTTATTAACAAAAGCTGTGATATCAAGATTGAATGGCGTATAGCCATATTTCCATTCTCCGGCAAATTTTCCATTGATATAGACTTTGGGCTCTGCCATAGCGCCATCAAAATTGAGTATGAAGCGATTATATTTCTTATCGACTGTGAAATGAGTACGATACCACCCTACTCCAATCCATGGCAATGCCCCCGACCGACCAGTTTTCTCAGACGCTGTTTTTTCACCATTTTGTTCAATAGCAACCACTTGTTTGTCTATTTCTTTGTCGAAAGGTCCGTTAATAGCCCAGTCATGTGGAACTGACACTATTTCCCATGCCGTGTCGTCAAAAGAGACGGTGGAGTTGGCTGCATTGTCGTCGTGTGAGAACCTCCAGCCTGTTTTCAGATAGGTTTCGTTACGCTGTGCAAACGAGGCTTCAATCGAGAAGAAAACAAGAGCTGCAATACCGCAAAATTTAAACAATTTTGATAATTTGAAATGCATAATGTTTATAATTAGTAGTTAGTTTTGTGATTCTTTAATTGCTGAGACAAATATTCAAAATAGTCCGTTGGTAAAACCGATTCTGGCAACATCGTGTAAAAATATGTTTTCACTGTTTCCGGAGAGTGTTCACATAAAATTTTCAAATATTCCAGACATTCATTTGGTTTATTCTCTTTAATAAAAGAGATAGCTAAAATTGCATATGCTTTATAATTTCCTGTTTTTAGTGCATCATGAATAATAGTTTTGAGGATAAATATGGCTATGTCATTATAATCATATGCAACAAGGCGTGATGCTACGTCAGTGATAATTAACTCATCATAGTTTGACTTCACGATGATGTCTGTAAAGATTTCAACCGCATCGTAAAAAGCACCATTATGTAGATGTATGCATGCAAGTAATAGTCGTGCATTAATATGTGATGGATTTCTATTGATGATGTTCAGAAGTATATATTGGGATTGTTCTATTTTGCTGCATGCAAATAATGATTCTGCTAAATCAAAAGAAAAATCATCATTAAAGATGTCATGATGTCCTTGTTTGAAAGACTGATATACTTTATCAAGATAGTAGTCAGCCTTCTCCGTATTTCCTAGTTTATAGTAGCATTTTCCAATATAATAGTCTTGAGTGAGATCGTCGGAAAGAGCTGCGGATTTTAACATATATTGCAATGCTTGATCATAGTTCTGTTTGTTAAACATGCATTGGGCATATGTCAAATTTGCCAAACGATTGTCTGGATTAATGGCCAGGGCAAACTTTAATGAATTAATTGCTTTAGAATCATCTCCACGAAGGTGCTGGGAAATTCCCAGCATTGTCCATCCCTGTTCGTAGTAAGGATTAATGTCAAGTATTTGGCTGATGATATCATCAAGGATATCATATAATCCAAGATCATAACATGTCTCAGCGATGTCATAATCCTCACGGAATCTGCCCAATTTACTGAATTTCGTAGTGTAGTCTTCCAGCCATTCCCTTATATATGTTCTAGACAACTCGTTTTTGTCCATGAATTCCGAAAACGACATGATAATACGGAAACGTGCGTCTCGGTTTTTGCTACTATAATCATACTCCTCATCCGGATCAAGTTCCTCATGGTCATAAATATCTTCTTCGTCATCGAATTCCTCATCAATATAATCAATCCAATTATGAAAGAGGTTGTTTGACTTAATGTAATCGTGTTCGACGGCACAAGCCAGTTGTGCTTGTAAATAAAGCACATCATAACAGTCGTCCTCAGTCACATCGTTTATATGTTCTTTTGCCTGGTTGAATTTGTAGTTGCATATAAGTATTCCTGCATATGCTACTTTAATATTTTTGGACTCGGGATGTATGCATATGGCTTTTTTTAGTATTTCTTCAGCTTGATTGATATCGCCGATTTCAACAAAATAGTCTGATAGACTGATGAAATCATCAATGTCAAAATAGTAAGAATTACCTTCTCTTACATTTTTATTGTAAAGAGAAAGTAATTCTTGAAATTCATCTGATGCAAAGTAATCGTATACCATTCAGAAAGTGTCATTTTGATATTTTAGCCCAATTGTCTCTTAATCCAACAGTCTTGTTAAAGATAAGATTGTCGGAGGTTGAGTCTTTGTCAAGCGTAAAGTATCCAATCCTCTGAAATTGCAGATAGTCTAATGGCTGGAATTCTTGAAGGTATTTTTCCACATAGCAGTTTGTTCTTATTTCTAATGAGTTAGGATTTAAGAGTTCCCTGAAGTCTCTTTCGTCGGCGCCGGGATTCTCAACAGCAAACAACCGGTCGTACATTCTTACCTCTGCTTTCACACAATGGTCGCAACTAACCCAGTGCAAGGTGGCTTTGACTTTGCGGTTTGCGTCGGGCATTCCGCTTTTTGTCATGGGATCATATTCACAATAGATTTCCTCTATATCGCCATTGTCGTCTTTTTTTACACCTGTACATTTCACAATATATGCATTTTTAAGCCTTACCTCGCGTCCTACGCTGAGGCGGAAAAACTTTTTGGGCGCATCTTCCATGAAATCCTCACGTTCAATCCATAGATTTTTGCTAAATTCAATCATGTGGGTTTTGCTGTCTGGATCTTCTGGATTGTCCACGGCTTCCATTTGCTCTACCTGGCCTTCCGGGTAATTTGTGATGACTAACTTGACCGGATTAACAACTGCACTGACTCTTGTAGCACGTTTATTTAAGTCTTCTCTGGCTGCTGCTTCAAGCATAGCATAATCGTTCAGTGCGTCATATTTTGTATATCCAATCATATCAATGAATTTACGAATGGATTCCGGGCTGTATCCGCGACGCCTCAGTCCACATATTGTTGGCATTCTCGGGTCGTCCCATCCGTTGACAAGTCCTTCTTGCACAAGCGCAAGTAGCTTGCGTTTTGACATGACTGTATAGGTGAGATTCAACCTGTTGAATTCAATCTGTCGCGGACGGTTGTCTTCTAAGTCCTTATTTTCCTTTAGTTCGTTAATGAAATAATCATAGAGCGGACGGTGAACCTCAAACTCCAGGGTGCATATAGAATGGGTTACTCCCTCAAAGAAATCGCTCTGACCATGTGCAAAATCATACATAGGATAA
>OCTX012280716.1_pt1 | contig 19132 bp, 9 predicted proteins | sample 1539691 | NCBI WGS metagenome assembly OCTX01 (sample SAMN02144231, study PRJEB22623) | gut metagenome | biome: sheep rumen | host: Ovis aries | place: New Zealand | reverse complement strand
AAGAGGCTTTCCGGTGGCTGCAAGGGCGCGTACGAGTTCCTTCTGCGCAGGCGACAGGTTTGCGTCCTTGATGCTGCCGGGCATTTCGGCGTAAGAGCACTCGCCTACGCATGCAATGATGCAGTCGGCCCCGGCCGCACGCGCTACGGCCTTGTCGATGCAAGGCTCCTTTTCATTGTACCAGTCGCTTCCGAAGTCATATTCCACACCGGGCTCATAAATGACGTTGTCCGCTCCGAATCGGGCCTCCAGAGCCTCGCGGATGGTATTGTACGGCTCGCTGAAATGCTCCACCTTGCTCCCCTGCCAGGAATAGGTCCAGCCGCCGGAAAGGCCGCGCATGGTATCGGCATTGGGGCCGCAGAGAAGGATTTTCGTACCCTGGGCAAGAGGCAGAAGGCCTCCCTCGTTCTTGAGCAGCACTTCGCTCTCGACGGCAGCCTGCAGGGCCTTGGCGGCGAATTCGGGACTGCCGAACTTGGGATATTCGACCTTCTTCTGCTTCTTGTCGAAGAGGCCCGCACGCACCTTCATGCGTATGATACGGCGCACGGCGTCGTCAATGCGCTCCATGCTCACTTTGCCTTCCGCCACAAGCTCATGGAGCAGAGGGCCGTAGGAAAGGTCAGAGGGCACCATTATCATGTCTATGCCGGCGTTCACCGCCATCGCTATGCTTTCCTTGGGGCCCGGAGAAATCTTGATAAGACGGCTGAGCTCCTGCACGTCGGCCCAGTCGGAAACGGCCACTCCGTCCCACTGCAGCTCATCCTTGAGCCAGTCGGTAAGCAGCATCTTGTTGCAGACTCCGGGCACGCCGTTGACCACTGAGGAATTGGTCATGACGGACGGAATTCCGGCGAGCAGAGCCTTGCGGAAAGGCTCGAAATGCTTCTCTCGCAGGTCCTGAAGGGTGATGGTGGCAGGCGTGCGGTCGATGCCGCTGTCGGGCGTACCGTATCCCACGTAGTGCTTGAGGCACGGGATGACATGATATTCATCAATGTGGTCGGGATCGGGACCGAGCAGGCCCTGGGCGTAAGACGTCGCCATGACCCCGGTGAGGTACGGGTCCTCTCCCCAGGTCTCGTAGAAACGGGACCAGGTGGGCTTGAGGGCAAGGTCCATGCTGGGACCGAAGCACCAGCGCACGCCGCCGGCACGGGTCTCGTAGGCATTCATCTCTCCCAGCTCATGCACGAGTTCCGGGTTGAAGGTGGCCGCCATTCCCAGCTGCTGGGGAAACATTGTGCCGCCGTAGATATACGTGGGGCCGTGTACCTGGTCGAGTCCGTAGATAATCGGCACACCGGTGTACTCAAGGGCTGCGGCTTCCAGACCGGCGATGGTCTTGCGCCAAAGCGGGAGTTCCGAGGCTTCCACACCGAGCATGTTGATTATGGAGCCCACCTTATGCTCTCCGAGGACCGTCTTGAGTTTTGCAGGGTCCAGCGAATAGCCTTCAAGCGCGCAAAGCTCCTGGCTCAGAAGATAGAAGGGATACATGGTGTCGAAGTTCCCCTGCTTGAGTGCTGAGAACATCGAGGCTGCGTCGTAACGGTCCTGCAGGCCTGCGCGGGCGATGATTTCGGAGAGTTTCTCCGGCCCGTAGTTCATCAAGGTAACGAACTCCAGCTCGGGATTGACGTAAGCGAGCTGGGCGCTTTCCAGCTGAATCATCTGGCCGATTTTCTGATCGAGCGTCATGCCGGAAACAATCTTGTCGACCTGCTTTTCCAGTGACGGCGCCTTTGCGCATTGCGCTGGTGCGGCAGCAACAAGTGCTGCGGCAAGAAGTTCAAGTATAGTCATAAGTTACTCAACATCAAAAGTTTCTACATATTTATCGGTGCTGTCATAGGCTTTCCAGCCAGGGTTGCCGGTGCGGGCGAACGAGGTCCAGCAGTCGAGCATGCGGCGGCTCAGTTCGTGGTCTGCCGCGGTGAAAGGACGCCAGCAGCGGTCCAGGGTGCCGAAAGTGTACCAGAGCTCGAAGGAGTGGAACGCACCGAAGTCGGGCTCTCCCTCCGCCTCTCCGGGCAGATTGCGGTTGAAGGCATATACGTACACAGGCCTGTCGGCGGAACGGGCCACGAGGATGTCGGCAAATTCGGCAACTGTAGGCTTCCCGAGGAAATCGGGGTCCTGGGCCACCCATCCCATCATTATGGGCTTGGTGTCAAAGCAGCCTTCCTCAACCTTTGCGGGGAAGATTTCACCGCCTGTCCCGGCGGGGAGCGAAGGGTGGAAGGACATGTCGTTGACGCCGCCGCCGGACTGCAGAATGGCCCTTGCAAAAAGGTCTTCAGCCTCAGGCATAGTGAGCAGGTACTTGCAGCTTATGGCTCCGGCGCTCTGGCCGAAAATCGTCACGTTCGAAGGGTCTCCGCCAAATGCAGAGATATTGTCCCTCACCCATTTGAGGGCGAACACCTGATCCTGAAGACCGAGCAGGCAGTCCTTCGAAGGGAATCCGATTTCTCCGAGGCGGTAAGGGATGGTGACGAGGATAACTCCGCGCCTGGCCCACTCCATTCCGTCCATTTCCTTCTCGAAACTGTAGCCCTGCTGAAAGCCGCCGCCGTGAATCCACACGGCTACGGGAGCCTTGGAGCCGGCGTTGCCCACTGCTCCGGCGGGAGCCCAGACATTCAGGTACATGCAGTCTTCGCTGTACTCGGGCTGTCCGTCAGCATAGAATTCCTTATACCAGATGGGGTCGTCAGCGGTCTTGACGGCCTGGGCGGCAGCAGCGCGGAAAGCGTCGGCCTCCAGTACGCCCTCCCAGGGCTGCACAGGCTGAAGGAGCTTGCCGCGCAGTTCGCCTACGGGCGGAGCGGCGAAGGGAATGCCCTTGTAGATGAGCACATCATCCTCCAGTATACCCTGGACGGAGCCTCCGTCCACTTTTACGACGGGATTGGGGTCATTCGCACAAGAGACCAGAAGCGTGGCACATGCTGCCAGAACAAAAAGGAATAAACGTTTCATAAAGGCTATAATATTTTAATGTTATTCTTGGCTGCGCAGTCTCTCGCAGAGCTCGCGCGCGTTTTCAATCACGGGAGCATAATAAGACTTGAAGTCGCTCCAGCGGTAGTACGGAGCGAGGCTCTGGTCTGCAAGCGGGAGAGCCTGGTCTTTCTCATTGTACATCAGGCGCACGAGGATGTCGGAAGGGTCCTTCCTGTTGCGGTAGAAAATGAACTGGGCATTGGATGCCATTGGTACGTTCCAGCTCTGGAAATGGTATTTCCAGCTGGTCATGTCCGCTCCGAGCGCTTCCCAGCCGGGGACTCCCAGCAGCCCCATGAGTGGAGCCACAACCGTATCGTGGCCGAAACGGAGGCGCACGTCGATGTCTCCGGAAGCCATGTCGCTGTCGGCAAGGGAGATGATGTCGTCCAGCAGAGTATATGCGCGGGCCGTCAGGAAACCGGCGGAATAAGCGTTCTCGCGGAACATGAGAGCTGCGAAGAGATTGCTGTACGCCCAGCCGTCGAACAGTTCGTCCGAAGTGAAATAACCAGACAGGTCGGCGTCGAAGTCCATGCACTGCAGAATGCCCGCGACCTCAAGAAGGTCAGAAAGCATCTGGGCGGGAGTTCCGCACCCTTCCAGCGGCTCCAGGCTCGTAAAGAAGCGTCCGAGAGTCGCCTCCGTGGAATGTGAATCGGCGGTAGCTGCACGTGCGAACTCGGCCCGCATCGTTTCGCTCGAAAACATGCGTGCAAAATCCTTCCCGGCAGCTTCTTCACCGGCACCCGGGGGATTCAGGGCCGTGATGTGGAGGTCGCTGTAGTTGGCTGCGTAGCTGATGGTCGCCTTGGGGCGCAGCTGCCTGAGCTCGTCGCAGAATGACATCATGCTTATCATGGCGCGGTGCGACACCGTGGAACGGGCGTCGACCGCCACTTTCTTCCTGAATACCGAAGGATACGCTTTCACCATGCGGCGGGCAAGCTCGCGGTGCTGCCACTGGCCCTTGAGCGTGAGGTCGCCGTTATGGTACTGAAGCTTGGGGTATATGGCCATGTAGTCGGCGCAGAGCCTCTCCCCTTCGGGCGTAAGGACTCCGGCGGACGCAGCCTCTTTGAATATCCTCGCCAGGTCGTCGTACTTCTTGCTGTTGGTGACATGGCGGGAACCATGCCTGCCGTAATGGCTGATATATACGGCCTCATATCCCCTGGGAGCGGGAGCGGCGCTGTAAGGAGCGAACTGGTAATTGTAGTGATTGCCCCCGGCTCGGCCCGGATCGGCCTGGACGGCGGAGCGGAGCTGGGCGAGGGTAAGGGTGTCGGCCTGTCCCATGACGCCAAGCGGCAACAGGACAGCAAGCAAAAACAGGATAATCGGCAGGCGTTTCATAATCGGTGGTATTACTTGATGCAAATAAAAACATTCCCCGCGTATTTATTATTATTTGTTTGTTCATTTGTTTGCCCCGATGTGAACGCACGGATAAGTAAAAATACAAAAAGGTAAGCAAATTGTATCGAGGGTTTGCTATTTTTGCATAAGCAAAACCGATAACACTCAATAACCAACCCATACAGTATGAAAAAAACCATTCATCTAATCAAGATTCTGCTGGCTGCAACACTGCTTGCCATAGGGCCCATGGCCTTCGCCCAGCAGATCCGGGTCTCCGGTACTGTGACCGACAAGGCAGGAGTGCCTGTAATCGGAGCCGGTGTCGTCCAAAGCGGCGCACCCGCCAACGGAACAGTCACCAACGCCGAAGGCCACTTCTCGATCAGCGTCCCCCAGGGCGCAAGCCTTACTTTTTCCAGCATCGGCTACAAGGACGCCGTACTCCCTGCAGCTCCGCAGATGAACGTCGTCCTCGAGGACGACAACCAACTTCTTGAAGAAGTCGTCGTCGTCGGCTATGGCGTCCAGCGCAAGGCCAACCTCACGGGAGCCATCTCATCCGTAGGCTCCGAAGAAATCCAGGGCCGTGCAATCGCCAACCTCGAGCAGGCTCTCCAGGGAAAGACCCCCGGCGTCACCCTCATCACGACTTCCGCACAGCCCGGTGCCGTTCCTACGATCCGCATCCGCGGTATCGCATCCAACGGAACCTCCGACCCCCTGTACGTCGTGGACGGCCTTCTGATGGACGACATCTCCAGCATCGACCCCAACTCCATCGAGAGCATGGAGGTCCTCAAGGATGCCGCATCGGCAGCAATCTACGGAGCCCAGGCAGGCAACGGTGTCGTCCTCATCACCACCAAGAGGGGTGCCAAGGGCGAAGGAGCCGTCAGCTACGACTTCCAGTACCATATCAGCAGCCTGGCCGTAAAGCCCAAGGTCATCAACGCACTTGAGTACATCAAGCAGAACCAGGAGTCCAACCCCTCATTCACCGACGACAACCTCCTGCTGCTCATCGACCAGGGCGTTTGGGACGGCCAGACTTCCACCGACTGGCTCGACGTGGCATTCGGCAAGGGCGTCACTAAGAAGCACACCGTGAACGTCCAGGGCGCCAACGACAGGGGTTCATTCTACATCTCCCTCGGCGCACATGACGAAGATGGCGTGGTACGACTCAGCAGGGACACCTACAAAAGGTACAGCGTAGCTCTCAATGCAGACTACCAGGTCAAGCCGTGGCTCAAGGTGGGCGCCACCGCGGATTATGCTTACTACCAGGCATCACCGCTCGTGGACGGCGTTCCCCTGAACGGAAGCGGCGTGCGCAACCCCAACATCTTTGCGCAGGCATTGTACCAGCCGCCCTATCTTGCAGACACCTATTCTCCTGACAATCTGCCTACGAACATGCAGACCATACTCAACCAGGGTGTCTACAATCTATTCACCGACGCCAACGGCAACTACTACTCTACCGAAGGTCTCCTTCACCCCATGGTCGCGGTCAGGAGCGCAGAGCGCAAGAACTACGGCAACCGCCTGTCCGGTACGCTGTTTGCGAACTTCACCCCCGTCAAGGGTCTCGTCCTGACGTCCCGCCTGGGATACAAGGTCTACGGGGACAACGCCTACTATTTCGCCCACAATTACTACGGAGGATCCAACTACTTCACCTCCGATGAAGGCCTGTCCGTATCCAGGACCAGCACCTCGACCACTTACTATCAGTGGGAGAACTTCGCCAACTACAACTTCTCCCTCGGCAAGAACAACTTCGGAGTGATGGCAGGTATGTCATTCAGCCGCAATTCAAGGCTTTATGAGATGGTCGGCATCAGCTCCGCCGCAAAGGACGACCCCCTGTTCGCCGACATCAGCTATCCTTCCGGCACTGCAATCCATGAGACCGACGGCTACGAGCTGGTGAACACCAAACTCTCCTACTTCGGCCGTCTGAATTACAATTACGCGGAGAAGTACCTCCTCGAGGCCACCCTTCGCGCTGACGCGGCAGACCTTTCCGTCCTCCCTGCCGGCAACCGCTGGGGCTTCTTCCCCTCCGCATCCGCAGGCTGGGTCATTTCCAACGAAGAGTTCTTCAAGGGCATCAAGCCGACAGTATCTTTCCTCAAGCTGCGCGCCAGCTGGGGCCAGAACGGCTCTACCAGCAACCTCTCCGGCTACACCTATTCCAACTCCATCATTTCCGATGCGGTAGGATACAGCTTCACCAACAACGGCATCTCCTACAACAAGATGTTCCGTCCCGGCCAGCTGTACAATCCCGACCTCAAGTGGGAGACTTCCGAGCAGCTTGACTTCGGTCTCGACGCCCGCTTCTTCTCAGACCGCCTGGCCCTCTCTGCCGACTGGTTCCGCAAGGACACCAAGGACCTCATCATCCAGGGCATCAAGGTTCCCTTCGAGGCCGGCAACACCGCGGCTCCCGTCAACGGAGGCAACATCCGCAACGAGGGTATAGAAATCGACCTCAGCTGGAAAGACCAGATCGGCGACTTTTTCTACTCTGTCAGCGGCAACATCGCCACACTCAAGAACAAGGTCACCTGGCTCAACCCCAACGTGAGCGACAGCCGTATCATGAGCCCCACCGTACAGATCAACGGAGTCGGCAGGCTGGCCGCCTTCGAAGAAGGATATCCCGTGTGGTACTTCCGCGGCTTCCAGCTCGACAAGCTCGATGAGAACGGCGATCCAGTATTCAAGAACCTCTCCGGTGACCCCGAGGGTGTCATCGACGAAAGCGACAAGACCATGATAGGCAAGCCGCTTCCCGACTTCACCTACGGCCTCACGCTCCAGCTTGGCTGGAAGGGCATAGACTTCACGGTATTCGCCAACGGCAGCGAGGGCAACGACGTGTTCATGTGCTACAACAACGCCTTGCTCTTCTACAACCTCAAGTCCCTGTACGACCAGAGGTGGACTCCAACCAACACCAACACCAGGTTCGCACGTCCCCAGTCCCGTTCGGAAAACATCCAGCGCTACATGCTCTCCGACGCATTCGTATTTGACGGTTCCTATTTCCGCATCCGCCAGATCCAGCTCGGATACACGCTTCCCCAGAACTTCACCCGCAAGATCTTCATCGAGAAGCTCCGCCTGTATGCATCCCTGGACAACTTCTTCCTTTTCACCAAGTATCCGGGCCTCGACCCTGAAATATCTACCGACGCCGTTTCCGGCATAGGCCTCGACTTCGGTGCCTATCCTACCACCAAGAAGATGCTCTTCGGTGTTACCGTAACATTCTAATTCGAAGGAAGTATGAAAAAGATATTCAAGTTATTCGCCCTCCTTGCAAGTTCGGCTGCAATCCTGAGCGCCTGCAGCGAGAAACTGCTTGACATCCCACAGCAGGGTGTCCAGAGCGAGGACAACTCCTACATAACCGATGACGACTGCCTTGCCGCGACCGCCGCAGTCTACCACGCATGGCGCGCCAACTGGTCGGGATGCGGCTACACCATCGGCCCTTGCTACGTAAACATGTTCTGGATGCTGAACAACATGGGGGACGACATGGTCGACTCCAGCGCCAACCAGGCGGAATTCTCATCCAGCACCGTCACCCCGTCGAACAGTTGGGTGGAAGCCGTTTACAACGGACTCTACAGGAACATCTATTTCGCCAACATGGTGCTTGACAAGTTCGAGCCCGAGAGCGAGGTCAAGGCCCGCTGCATAGCTGAAGCCAAGTTCTTCAGGGCCCTGTGCTACTATGAACTCATTACCCTGTGGGGAGCCGTCCCCAAGGTAGACCATGTCCTTGCACCGGAAGAATACAACATCGGCAAGACCGAAATCAGCGAGCTCTGGCAGTTCGTCGAGACCGACCTCACCGAGGCCATCGACTCCGGCAAGCTCCCTTCCAAGGCAGGCATCGACGACAAGGACACCGGCACACGCATTACGAAGGAAGCCGCTCTCGCAGTACTCGGCAAAGTCTATCTTACCGAGGAGAAGTTCACCGATGCCAAGAACGCATTCGACAAGGTCATCAGCTCCGGTCTGTACGGCCTCATTCCCGACATGAACGACCTGTATCACATGCAGGCTAACGGCTGCCGCGAGTACATCTTCGAGAACGTCCGCAAGTGGGACACCGCCAACCTCCGCAATCCCGACGCTGCCGCAAGCGCCGTGCAAGACGGCTGGTACGGACTCCAGGACAACTGGCCTTTCCCCTACTGCTTCACGACCGACGGCACCAACACCTTCCCGTTCGTCGACCTGATGGGATGGGGCGGCATGAACCCTACCAGGAAGATTTACGATGCATTCGTAAAGGAGGAAGGTCCCAGCAGCTACAGGCGCCTCGCTTCCTGCCTCGTAATCGACGACCTCCCTTCATTCGGTGTCGTTTACACAGGCGGCTCCAGCTGGAGAGGCAACGAGGGCGTATTCCGCTTCAAGTGGCTCATGAGCCAGGAAGACGAGATATGGAACGCATGGACCGGAAACCTCACCAACACTCCCTGCATGCGCTACGCGGATGTACTCCTCATGGCTGCTGAAGCCGCTGTGCGCGGTGGCGGCGGAAGCGCTGACGCTTATGTAAACGAAGTTCGCGCCCGCGCAGGCCTGCCCGCAAAGAGCGGAGTCACCTTCGAGGACGTCAAGACCGAGCGCATGCTCGAGCTCTGCTTCGAGGCCGTACGTTTCCAGGACCTCAAGCGCTGGGGCGACCTTGCCAAGGAATGCGCCGACAAGGGCAAGAAACTGCCAACCCTCATGCCCGGCGGAATCGTACAGTATGTTGACAATCCCGACCCTGCCGCAGGTTTCCAGGAGCGTGACCTCCTCCTTCCTTTCCCTCTGACTGAACTCCAGACCAACAAGGCCATGGCAAATCAGCAGAATCCCGGTTATTAATCTTGAAAACAACAGGATATGAAAAAGTTACTATATTTAGCCCTGGCTGCTGCCGCAAGCTGCTTACTCGCATCCTGCACGGGTGACGGACAGCCGGAAACCACAGGCTGGACTGTCATCGACGCTACTTATTCCAGCATCGCCAGAGGACAGGAATCAGGCAGCGACGTCCTGACACTCCCTGTTTCCGCCACTTCGGAAAATGGCAAACTCGACCTTAACTTCTATTCCGTCATACCCTTCCTTACTCCCGGTTCATATACAGTGGGAGAGGGGATCGGCTTCTTCAACGGACATTTCAAGAGCGACAAAGCCGACGGCGACATCAATAACGGAATGGTCACCGTCACCCTGGACGGAGTGAAGGACTACAGCATCTCCGGAACCGTCCGCCTGAAGGACGAGGAAGGCACGATAGTGAAGATTCGCGCAAAAGGCGTGCTCGAATATGACATTCCCACGAACTACTACTACACCGAAGAACCTGCAGCCAAAGCAAACGGCCTTGCCGCACACGTTTACAGGATTTATGACAAGGAAACTTCCGCCCAGCTGGCTGAAGTTTCGGTAGTGGGCGATGGAACCGGTGATTACGCCATTGCCGCCACAGGCGATGCCGGGACGGCAGTCTACGGTTCTGCAAATGCCGGTTGCTGGTTCTTCGAACCTTCCTACGGCACTTACATCATGATTCACGGCGGCGTTTCCGTAAGCAGCAACTTCCCCGGACGCCTCAACTTCAGCTTCACCGACAAGTTCAACTTCACGGAGAGCCCAAGCGTGGACTTCCTGTACTGCGAAAAGAAGGACGACCTCGTTCCCGCAACTCCGGCAAGCTCCGGCGACATGTCCTTCATGATGCTCCACTTCTACTCGGTGGAATCCCCCGTCATCCAGGGAATGTACGAGTTTACCGTCAAGATGAATTACACTGCCGGCGACGAGTTCATTTCTTTCACAGGCATTACCGACACCCCCAATCCTATCCTTGGGCCTCTCCAGAAAGACGGAGATTCGACCGGCGGCGTCGCATTCATGCCCGTATCGTATGATGAATACCTGAGCGGCTCGGCATCAACCAAATCCGCCATCGCTCCCACCTGCTACTATGTATGGCAGGGGGTCAGGTATGAGATTCCTTTCGAAGAGGGATTTGCCATGGTGATGAACGGGCAGAAAGCCTCGGGAGTCGTCGCGGCGCTGCTCGCCCCAACCAACATGAGCTACAGCCTGCCCGAACCCCTTCTGAGCGGAATGGCGGCCAACGGCCTGAGCATATGGAACCTCATGGGTTATTATTTCTGATATGAAGTTTTATAACATACTTGCAATGGCGGCAGTATCTGCCGCCATTGCTTGTACCCAAGCACCCAAGGACCTTCCTCGCGCAGAGGCGTCTGAAGAACTTCTCAAGGCATTTTCCGCCTGGAAGGACACCGTAGCCAGGTCCGCATCCGACCCCAATCCCATGAAGCAGGTATTCATGCACAACATCATGGTCCTGAAGGGAGGAAAGGTCGTCCTTGAAGAGGACATGGATCCCGAATGGCCTGCCGACAGACCTCAGCACGTCTTCTCCGCCAGCAAGACTTTCACTGCTCTTGCAGTGGGACTCGCAGTTGATGACGGTCTGCTCACGGTAGAGGACAAAGTCGCGGACTTCTTCTCCGACAAACTGCCCGCCGAGCCTTCGGAGAACCTCAGGAAACTCAGGGTCGAGGACCTGCTCACCATGCAGTGCGGCCACGAGACAGACCCCACATGGGACACGATGGAGAAATACGATACCACTTCGATGGAAATCAAGCTCAAGCCGGGCGCTGACCTTGCCGCAGCCTTCTTGAACCATCCCTTCGTACACGAACCCGGTACGTACTTCACCTACAATTCCCTGTGTACCTACGCTCTTTCGGCCATCGTACAGAAGGTTGAAGGCAAGAACATACGCGACCTGCTCGACGAGCGAGTCTTCAAGTACATGGGAATCGAGACCCCCGAGTGGGACATGGACGAGGCCGGCGTGTGCACCGGCGGATGGGGCCTGCACCTGCGCCTCGAAGACATGGCGAAGGCCGGCCAGCTGATGCTGCAGAAAGGCCGGTGGAACGGCAGGCAGCTCATTTCCGCCGGATGGATTGAGAGGCAGACGGCAAAGCACATCGACAACTATCCCAACGGCCTGACCGCCGAGCAGATAGACCAGCCGCCCTTCTACCCCATTTCCCGCAACGACTGGGTCGCAGGATACGGCTACCAGACCTGGCGCAACACCGTAGGCGGCTTCCGTGCCGACGGAGCCTGGGGCCAGATGATCATCGTCCTTCCCGAGAAGGACGCCGTCATCGCAGCCCGCGCAGAATTGCAAAACCACCAGATGGAGCTCTGGCTCTTCTGGGACTTCATTTATCCGGCATTGTAAACAATGAAAAAGACACTTATCCTTCTTGGCTGCATAATGCTTGCAGCCTGCACCACACAGCCTCCCAGGGACCTTGAGAGGGCTGAACCTTCACCGGAACTCGCAGCCAGCTTCCATGCCATGCAGGACAGCATAGTGGCTTCCTTTACCGAACCGATCGACTACATGAAGCTGTTGAACTTCCACAGCATCATGGTGGTAAAGGACGGCAAGGTCGTGCTCGAGAAATGGTTCGGCAAGTTCGCTCCCGAGCAGCCCCACACGATGTTCTCGGTATCCAAGACCTTCACAGCCGCTGCTGTAGGAATGGTCATCGCAGACGGAAAGCTTTCGCTCAAGGACCGGGTGGACAAGTTCTTCCCCGACAAGGTGCGGCCTGACAATCCATGCAACGCCACCGTCGAGGACCTGCTGATGATGGCAGGCGGCCACGACACCGACCCTTCCCTTGGCATACTGCAGTTCGACATCACGGCAATGACAACTTCCGTAAAGGAAGGGACCGACATCGCCGCCGCCTTCTTCTCCCATCCGTTTGTACATGAACCCGGCACCCATTTCTGCTACAATTCCCTGGGCACATACCTGCTGTCGGCCATCGTGACCAAGCTCACCGGCGAGAGCGTCCTCGACTATCTGACTCCCAGGCTGTTCGAGCCCCTCGGCATCGACATTCCCGAATGGGATGCAGATGAAAACGGGGTGAGCCTCGGCGGATGGGGCCTGCACCTCAAGACGGAAGACATGGCCAAGATGGGCCAGCTGCTGCTGCAGAAGGGCAGATGGGGAAGCAAGCAGCTGATTCCCGCCGAATGGGTGGAAAACATGGGCGCCAGTCACATCGACTGCGCTCCGGCTACCCTCAGCCCTGAAGAGGCTGACGCCAAGTTGGATCCCGCCAGGAACGACTGGCGTCAGGGCTATGGTTTCCAGACTTGGCGCAACAAAGTGGAAGGCTTCCGCGCCGACGGGGCAGGCGGACAGTTCATCCTGGTCCTCCCCGAGAAGAACGCAGTGGTGGCCGTCACTGCATGGCTGTCCGACACGCAAGCCGAGATGGACTTAATCTGGGACTACATCTACCCCTGCCTATAGGAGGGGCGCATGCTGCGGGAGGGGATCCTAATCAAGCGAATAGCGTGATTCCAGCGTCAGGGGGTCCCTTCTCCAAAGTTTGAAGAACTCCCACATCTGCCGCGCCCCGGGAACAAAGTTCCAGTGGCCGAAGTTTTCCACCGCGACGATCCGGATGACCGGACGTCCGGCGGCATCGGCAATGTCGCCTGCCTCCATGGCGTGTCCCTTGTTCGTTTCGATGCGGCGGCGCCCCTGTAGCGGCAGGCCGAATACGGGATACGTTTCCAGGTCGGTGGGACCGCTGACCGGAAGGCCGTTATACTGCTGATACAGCCTCCAGGCTCCGGAAATCATCTCTCCCTGCGGCAGGTCGGGACGCACGAAGGGCACGGCATCGTCTACGGTGCCGGTGATACTGAAGTACGGCATCCTGACCTTGCCGGAATTCTGGAGCGCCGCAGAGCGCAGCGACACCGGATTCATGAACGGAAATCCAAGATTGAGCGCATCGCTGAAAATGCCGCCAGAATGGGCCCCCACGGCCGCAAACAGGTGGCTCTTGGTGATTCCCAGTGCGGTTGCGCAGAACCCTCCTGCAGAAAGTCCCTCGGCATACACGCGCGAAGGGTCGAGCTGCGGATGCTCCCGCAGGATTTCACGCACTGTCGCCTCTATGCCGTGATCGCCCATGTAATCGTAGCCCGGCTTCCCCTGCCACTCCAGTTCTGCGACAAAGAAGCCCTCAGAAGCTCCCAGTTCCACAAATCCGCTGGTCTCCGCCTGCGTACGGGGGTCGTTGTTGTGACCGTGGAGCAGTATGACCAGCGGGACCGACCCGGCAGGCGCATCCTCCAGGCAGGAGGGAATGTATTCGTACCACAGGTATTTCTCCTTTTTGTCATTGTAGCTGAAGAGTTCTTTTTCCACCATGACCCTTCTGGTTCCGATGCGCTCCCACATCAGATACGGCTCCAGCTCGTAGTCGCCGTATTGGCCGAGCGAAGCCCCCATATAGCTCGTGTGGCCAAGGTTGGAGCAGCGGTAGTTGACTGAAAGAAGGCGTTCCCACGCATCGGCGATCGTCTGCCGCAAGTCGGGATTCCTGTCCGTATTCACTATTACCTGGAGCAGCGGCTCGGCGGCATTCTTGTAGACCTTCAGGTCCTTTCCTTTTTCCACGGGCACGGCCTTGTTGCGGGTGATATAAGCCCCGGCAGCCTTGGCTGCATCTTTTCCGGCAAGATATGCAGGGACGGTGGACGTGCCCTCCGTCTTGCGTGCGGCCTTTCCGCCGATACAGACTATGCCTGCGACCTCGGAAGCCACAGGGGCGATGGCTTCGCTGACGAACGTGGCCCCCTCGCCTATGCCTATCACCTTGAGATTGGTGAACACGCGCATCTTGTTGAGCAAAGCCTCGTACATGGCGAAATCAGCCGCCTTGTCGTAGGATTTCCCGTTTACCGGCCCCAGCACCGCAACCATGCTCACATAATCTTTGAGCGTGTCATTGAGGCCCATCCGGTCAACGAGGGCCTCGGCATCCTCGCGTGTGCAGGGCCCGTCCGGATAAATGAACCACACCGGACGCAGGAATGTGAAGCGCCCTTCGTAGCCGGTATCCGTGCTCATGTAGAAGAACACATTGTCCGGAAGGGGCATCTGCGGATTGGGGGTAAAGCTAATCTGAGCAATGGCCTGCAGGGACAGGAAGGCCAGAAACAGCGGCAAAAGAATCTTTTTCATGACACAAATAAAGCAATTTTTTTGCATTTAATCTTTACCTGAGCGTTCATTTGATTATCTTTGTCACATGAAGAGAATGGTCCCGATACTTGCCGCCCTGCTTCTGGGCAGCTGTTCCCATTCCGCTCCTGAGCCGCAGACGCAACCCGGGAGCGTCACGGTTACGGACCGCCTCTCCAACCCCGACGTCCGCTGCTTCGGCGAGGACAGCCACGGACGCATGTGGATAGGCACCGAAAGGGGCCTCAACCGCTACAACGGCTACGACTTCCACCACTACCTGAACACTCCGGACAGCACCTCCATCCCCGACAACCGCATCTACGACATCTGCACCGACAGAGCCGGGCGCCTCTGGGTGGGCACGGAGACGGGCGTCGCAATGTACAACGGCGACAACTCCTTCCGCCGCTTCCCCATCGATTCCGACGAAAAGGCCGTCTACCAAGTGCTGTGCGACCGGCGCGGCCGCGTGATTCTCAACATGATGGAAGACCTGTGCGTGCTCGATACCGCAAGCCGCCGCTTCGTGAACGTCAATCCCGCTTTCGACCGCTTCTACAGCTATCACTCCCGCTGCTACATCGACTCCGGCAACCTGCTGTGGGTGGTGGCCCCCCGGGAGATACGCTGCTTCGACCCCGACGCGGGCTTCGAGAACCTGGACAACTGGCCCTGCCTGCACTTCGTCACCGAATCGGTTCTCCTGCCCAACGGACAGCTGTGGATGACAGGACACGGCCGCGTCTCCGTTTTCGACACCCGCAGGGGCGTCTTCGTCAAGCCCCCTGCAAGCCTCGCAGATGCGCTGGCAGGGCGCGAAGTTGAAATCCTATGGGACGCCGGAGACGGAAGGCTCCTTTTCAAGACCGCCGACGGCAGTTTCCTGCTTGCCGACAGCGACGGAACGGAAGCAAGCACGACGGACATAAGCGACCTGGGGCTGCCCCCCGGTTTCGATATCAAGACCCTTTACAAGGACAGCCTCGGCGACGTCTGGGCCGGCTCCGACGACAAGGGATTCCGCTTCTACCCCTCTTCGCAGGACATATTCTCCCCCCGCTCCAACGGAATCCGTCAGCTCGAAGGCAAATCGGTGGCTTCCATGAGCCTCGCCCCCGACGGCCGCCTGTGGCTCTTCACCCGGCACGACGGCCTGTACCTTCTGGACCCTGCAAGCGGAGCCGTGGAGCATCCCGACCTGTCGGCGCTCGAACGCAAAGACCGCACCGACTACCTCCAGACAAACGAACCTCTGGTATATGCCACACGCTCTTCCGACCTGTGGCTTTCGCTCCCCAACCAGCAGCGCCTTGTGCTCTGCTCATTCGACGGCAAGTCCCTCAAGGTCAAGGGGGATTATCATGCATTCTACCCCCGTACAGCCATCGAAGACAAGGACGGCGGCATGTGGTTCGGCACCCGCAACGAATTCCTCGTCCATATACCGCCGGGAGGCGCCGGACCCGAACGGGTGCAGATTTATCCCTACCGCACCACCTTCATCAATACACTTGCCCTAGCAGGGGACGACATACTCATAGGGGCCTACGACAACGACCTGATGCTGCTGAATCCGCGTTCCGGCATGATGAGCGGCGTGTCAATCCTCGGCGGCGAGGGCTCCCGCGCCCGGAACGGAGGCCTCTTCGACCCGACGTCTTCAGTCTCCGGCCGGGACGGAACCGTCTGGATAGGAACCCGCTCGGACGGAATACTGCGATACAACCCCGTACAGAAGGCTTTTGAACCCGTACCAGGCTCACCCTCAGGAGAAATCCTGTCCCTGGTGGAAGACCTGCAGGGACGCCTGTGGGCGGGGACCGTGGACGGCATCTCCGTGCTGGACCCTGCCACAGGGCAGTTCTCCGACTATCTTCCGCCGCAGTTGGGGGTAGGTGTCACTTTCCACGAGCGTTCCGCTGCAAGGCTGCCGGACGGAAGGCTGGCCTTCGGGGGCACCCACGGGCTTACGCTGATAGACCCTGCCGAGGAGTCGGCACACACCTCTGCAAGGCTTGTATTCGAAGACCTGAAAGTCCACAACAGCCTGACCCGGAGCCTGACGGACGGGCATGACATAGTGCTCGGCCACAACTCGAACAGCTTCAGCATTACATTTGCCGTCCCCGACTTCCGCAACATACGCCGCATACGGTACAGTTACCGCCTGGAGGGTTTCGACCGCGAATGGGTCGAGACGGGCAGCGCCCATGAAGCCTGGTTTGCCGGAGTGCCGGCAGGGCGCTATACCCTGCGCGTCCGCTATTCCCTGCAACCGGACGGCAGTTCTTTCGGCGAAGACAGCATACGCATAAGGATAAAGCCCGCGCCATGGCTTTCCCCTTTTGCCATAAGCTTTTACGCTCTTCTTACCATACTCCTCGGCTGGTTCCTGTGGAGCGTTTTGAGACGCCTCGCTCAGGAACGGGCAGCTGCACGGAAGGCGCGGCTCGACAAGGAGCAGGAAGCCCGCGTCAACCGCATGAACATGACATTCTTCTCCAACATTTCGCACGAGTTCCGCACCCCGCTTACAATGATTTCAGGCCCGGTGGCCGAGCTGTCTCGAAGCGGGAGGCTGAACGGAGAAGACCGCCGCCTGCTGGACATAGTGCAGAGAAGCGTCGGCAGGATGCTATCCCTGGTAAACCAGCTTCTCGACCTGGGCAAAATGGAGAACGCCACCCTCACGCTCAAGGTCCGCCGCGCCGACATAGTGCCCGTCATACGCGACACCGCCGAGATTTTTCTTCTGAACGCCCGCTCGCAGGGGGTGGCGCTGGAGCTTAAAGGTCTTGAATATCCGCTCGTTACGTGGTTCGATGAAGACAAGGTCGTGAAGATTCTGAGCAATCTGCTGTCCAATGCGCTCAAGTACACTCCTTCCGGAGGGACGGTCTGCGTCGAGCTGGACCAGACGGCGGCGGACGTGAAGATTGCCGTTTCCGACACCGGCCCGGGCATCCCCGAAGACCAGCGGGAAAAGATATTCGAACGCTACTACCAGCTTCAGGACGGCGGACGTTTCAATTACGGGACGGGCATAGGCCTGTACTATTCCCGCAACCTTGCCGCCATCCACCATGGCTCGCTTGCCGCCTCTGGCAGGGAGGACGGAGGGTCCGGAGCAGTATTCACGCTGCTTCTCCCCTCTTCGGAAGACGCCTATTCGCCTCAGGAGCGCGTTCCGGAGGAACTTCCCGTCGCAGGGGAATATCCACTGGAGACAGTTCCTTCAGAGGCTCAGGCACCAGCCCCCTCAGAAGAGCTGCCGCTGCTGCTCGCCGTGGACGACGACCCTGACATCCTGCGTTACCTGCAGGCCCTGTTTGCCGGCCAGTACAGGGTGCTCACCGCTTCCGGGGCGGACGAAGCCCTGCAGAAGGCGGCCGCGCAAAGCCCGGACATCGTCCTGAGCGATGTGGCCATGCCCGGGAAAGACGGCTTCGAGCTGTGCAGGAGCCTGAAGTCCAACCTGCAGCTCAGCCACATACCGGTCATCCTGGTCACCGCCATGGGGACCGTTCAGAACCAGGTCCACGGACTTGACATAGGTGCCGACGCCTACGTCACCAAGCCCTTCGACCCCGATTATCTAAGGGCCCTGGTGAAGTCGCAGCTGGAGAACCGCCAGAGGGTACGCAGCATCCTCAACGCAGCGACGCAGGGCAGCGAGGTGGAAGATACGCTCACGGCCCGCGACCGGGCCTTCATGGAAGAGCTGTATTCGCTGATGGAGAAGGAGCTGGGCAACGAAGACCTCGACGTCGCACACCTCACCGAGATGCTGAGGATGTCGCGCACGAAGTTCTACTACAAGATAAAGGGCCTCACCGGGAAGACGCCGAGCGAATTCTTCATGCAGTACAAGCTCAACATGGCGGCAAAGATGCTCATGGAGGGCAAATGGAACGTGAGCGAAATTGCGATTAAGACAGGATTCAACACCCTGCCGCATTTCTCCAAGGCATTCAAGAAGCAGTTCGGGGTGTCACCGAGCAAGTACGAGGGCTAATCGTAGTCGTAAGTGGTCTCATTGCCGCTGCGGTCGCGGAAATACCACCTGCCGACGATTTCTCCCATGCGATAGCTGCCTTTGCGCCTCAGGCTGCCGTCGGGGTAATAACTCTCATAAGGGCCGTCTATTTCGCCGCCGCGGAAAGAATACTTCTCCGACACTTCACCGTTGTCGTAATACATCACGATATTGCCTATCATCACACCTCCAGCAGGGGGAAGATACATTTCGGACATCTTCCTGCCGTTCTGATAATACGTGGTGACAGAACCCGCAGTCCCTTCGTCGGAATGGCTGAGAACCATCTTTACCATGCCGTCGGGGTAATAGACGGTCATGGGGCCGTCGCGGCGGCCGGCCTTGTAAGGCTGCGTACTGCGGACGCGGTTCCCCGACCCATAATAACGTATGTCCATGCCGTCCAGCAGGTTGTCCTTGTAGCCCGAAGAACTTTCCATATCCCCGGACGGATAGTATCGGAGATACTGGCCCTGCAGCATGCCGTCCTTGCGGACATACTTCTCACGGACGGTGCCGTCGGCATAATACTCGGTCACGGCGCCGGCCTCCTCGGGAACGGCCGG
>OCTX011823285.1_pt1 | contig 19138 bp, 29 predicted proteins | sample 1539691 | NCBI WGS metagenome assembly OCTX01 (sample SAMN02144231, study PRJEB22623) | gut metagenome | biome: sheep rumen | host: Ovis aries | place: New Zealand | reverse complement strand
AAGAAGTAAATAGCATAAATAAAAAAATTAAATAGAAAGGTATTAAACCAATGACAATAAACCATGTATATAGAATAGTAAAAATAGTAATGGAGAAATTAGACAACATAGACTTTTTAAATATAAATATAAAAAAAGCTAATCAAAAGAACCTAAATGATGCGTATAAGATACTAGATGAATTTAAAGACGAGCTTATAAGAGAAAGAATAAAAAGTAAGCAAGGAGGTACAAATGAATAGAGAGAAAGAAGAGTTGATTAATTTTAATATAAGTCAGAGATGGAGAAGAGCGAGAATAAGTTTCTTTGAAGAGCAGATAAAAACTATTGGTAGACTTAACTCTGTATTATCTGATATGCCAAAAGGAAGTAGAATGGTACAAGATCCAGAAGCAGAAAGTTTAGTTAGATTATTAGACAAAATAAAAGAATTAAAAAGAGAGATAGAAGATGAAGCATTAAGAGAAGAAGAAAGACTAAAAGAGAGATTAGAATTATTAAAGCCTAAATATGGATTATTGTTATATCATCATTATATATTAGGAGATAGTATAAAATATATAGCTAAAGAGATTATACATAATGAGGAAAAATATACATATAAGTTAAGGGATAGAGCTTTGGAAGAACTTGAAAAATTAAATTAAAAAGAGAAAAAAAAGGTTGAATCACGAATTGAAAATATGTTATATATATAATCAAGAGAAATGTAAGTAGAGAAAAGAAGAGTAAATGCAAAGCCCCTAATTTGTATATACTCTTTTTATTTTTGTCATTAACTAATACTAGGTAAAGTTAATATATAATTTATACTTTCCAATAAGAAATATTGATAAATTCATTTTAAGAACTTTCCTAGTGAGTTCTAAAAATATAAATTGTATGTAGTGATATATAAAAAATATTTAGCTGAGTGTTGGCGAAAAGCCATTGATGAGAGCAAGTCAGCTAACTCTCAATATTAGCCTAGGGCAACTCTGGGGTATATCATTACATAGAGTTTATATAAATAATATATTGGAGGAAGAGCCAATGAATACAATAGAAGAAATATTAAAGAAAAAGAACGTATTTAATTACTATGTAGAAAAGTTATGTGTAAGTTGTAATAATAAATACAATGATAAAGATTTATGCAATATAACAAGAAGGATAGATGGAACAGTTAAATGTGATAACTACGAAAGATGTATGACGAATAAATGTAATACTTGTGAGAAAGAAAAAGAATGTTTTAAGGAGGAATTAAAATGAAAGTAAAAGCAACTGAAGAATATAAAAAAAGAAAGGTAATAGACAATGAACTAAATAGAATACCTGAAGTAGGAGAAATATTTGAAGTATCTGAAGAAAGATTTAAGGTATTAAATGGAAAAAACAATTATAAAGCTGTATTTGTAGAAGAAATAGAAACAGCTAAGAAACAACCTAAAGTAGAAAAAGCAGTAAAGAAAACAACAAAGAAGAGTAAGTAATGACATATAGAGATAATCCATTAATAGCAAAGAAGTATAAAAGCAAAAGGTGGCAGAAGCTAAGAAAGCAAAAGAAGTTATTAAATCCTTTTTGTGAAAGATGTTTAGAGAAGCGGTATATATACACCAGTCAGAATAGTACATCATAAAGAGTATATAACAGACTTAAACTATGAAGATGATAATGTTTTCTTTAATATAGACAACTTAGAAAGCTTATGTCAAGAGTGTCATAACAAAGAACATCATGGAGAAAAGCAAGAATATATATTTGATGAGAATGGAGATGTAATTAAGAGTGATTAGTAAAACAGAAATTAAAACAAGACTTGAAACTTATAGTTGCAATATAAATAAAAATACAGAATGTAATAAAAGATATTGTATATGTAATAATAAAGAATGCAAAAGAACAACTAATTTTAATTATGCAAAAAGAACTCCATTAAACTGTATTAAAAGAATAATAAATATTATAAGAGGTAAATGAAATGGCAAGTTGGATAAGTGATAATGATATAGAAAGATTAGAAAAGGTTAGAGATATTTTAAAAGAAATAAAAGAATTAAATCTTGATTTCGGTATTAGCAATATTATAGAAACAGAAAGTAATTCAACATTAGTATTTAAGTGTGATGCTTTAGTAAAAAGAGAATGGCTTGAGGAAGAAGAAAGAAAGCTTACAAACAGATTAAAGTTAGATTGTTTAATATTGCCTTGTAACATGGAACTAGATAAAGCAATTAAAAGAAAACGAGTAATGATTGATTGTGAAACAATGACAATATTTGATAATGAAACATTAGCAAAGACAATAACAAGACAATACAAATAGCCCCCCATATAACCTAAAAATAAAGACTCATGGGAGAACGGTGGGTGGGCAACTAAAAAATTGAGGTTTAATTTTTTAGACCCCCTAAAGAAGGAGATGAAATTGATGGCAAAGAAAATTTACGATTTAAAATCATTAAAAACAGCATTTGAATCTAAAAATGACAATAAAAGCAAATTAGCTTTGTCATTATTGGATAAAGTCGAATTTATGGAAGATACACTAAAAAAATTGCAAGATAGAATTAAAGAACAAGGTGTAGTTACTGAAATGTGTCAAGGTAAATATAATATAGATAGAGCTAATCCTGCATTACAGGCATACAATGTAACTATCAAAAATTACACAAGTGCAATAAAACAAATTGCTGACTTATTACCAGAAGGAACTCCAAAAGCAGAAGGGGAAGATTTGCTTAAATTTATAGCAAGTGGTAAAAAATGAATTATATAAAAGAATATTATAACAAAATATCAACAGGAGAAATAATTGCAGGAAAGAAAGTAATTAAAATCTATAAAAGATTAGTAGAAGAAAGTGAGAACAATTCACTTCCTTTTTATTTTGACGAGGAAATGGGAGAAAGACCTATTCAGTTCATAGAAACATTTTGTAAACAAGCCGAAGGAGAAATAGGAAAGCCTATAAAGTTAGAACTTTTTCAAAAAGCATATATTCAAGCATTGTTTGGATTTTTAAATAGAGATACTAATACGCGTAGATTTAATGAAACAATGTTTTTAGTTGGACGTAAAAATGGTAAGACAACAATGTTATCAGCTATTGCATTATATATGATGATAGCAGATGGCGAAGGTTCTGCAGAATGTTATTCTGTAGCTACAAAAAAAGACCAGGCTAGTAAAGCTTTTAAGTCTGCATGTGCAATGAGGGCACAAAGTCCTGAAATAAGAGCTATAGTAAATAAACGTAGAACAGATATGTATATGCCATCAACATTTAGTAGCTTTGAACCTTTATCTAGTGATTCAAATACACTAGATGGATTAAATGCACATTTAGTCATTATTGATGAATTACATGCAATAACTGATAGAAACCTATATGAAGTAATGAAACAGTCAACCTCTTCACGTAGACAACCATTAGTAGTAATGATTACAACTGCAGGAACGGTAAGGGAATGCATATTTGATGATATATATGCGTATGCAAATAATGTTTTAGACGGAACTATAAAAAATGATTCGTTTTTGCCTGTACTTTATGAATTAGACAAGACAAGTGAATGGCAAGATATAAAATGTTGGGCAAAAGCTAATCCTGGTATAGGAACGATAAAACAATATAAATATTTAACAGAGCAAGTGCAAAGGGCGAAAGATGATTTTTCAAGTAAAAAAGGTGTACTTTGTAAAGACTTTAACGTAAGAAGTAATACTGATGAAAAATGGCTTGACTTTGATATTGTAAATAATGAAGAAACATTTGAAATTGAAGATTTAAAAGGAAGTTATGCTATAGGTGGTGCAGATTTATCAAGTACAACAGACTTAACTTGTGCAACGGTGTTAGTGTTTAAGAATAATAAGAAATATATATTACAGCAGTATTTTATTCCTGAGGCCACACTAGAACAAAAAATAAAAGAAGATAATGTTCCATATGATAAATGGAAAGAAAGAGGATTGTTAACAACCTGTAATGGAGCAAGAGTGAATTATAGTGATGTAACAGAATGGTTTTATACATTACATACTAAATATGATATATCTGCGTTATGGATTGGTTATGATCCTTGGGGTAGTCAATATTGGTTGGAAGAAATGGAGAATACAGGATTCGAAATGATAAAAGTTATTCAAGGAGCAAAGACAATGTCTAATCCAATGAAAGAACTAGAGGCAGATTTAAAAGATAAAAAGATAAATTACAATAATAATCCAATATTAAAATGGTGTTTATTAAATACATCAATAGAAATAGATAAAAACGATAATATAAGACCTATAAAAGGAAGACAATCAAAACAAAGAATAGATGGAGCAGTAAGCTTAATAGATGCTTACTGCGTTTTATTTGAGAAAATGAATGATTATTTATCAATGCAAGGAGAATGATATGAAAGAAAGAAGAAGTTTTTTTGAAACAATATTTGGAAAGAAAGAATCAAAAAAAGAATTAAGTTCATACAAAGTTTTAAATGGATATGAAGCTTTCTTTAGTAGTTGGGGTAAGAATATCTATGATAGCAAGGTAGCAAGAACAGCAATTGATAGAATTGCAACTCATGGAGCGAAACTCACACCTAAACATATACAGAATGATGTTAATCATCCCATAAAAGGTGATATAAACTATATGCTGCAGAATAAGCCTAACCCTTTAATGACAACATTTGATTTTATGTATAAGATAATATCTCAGTTATATACATATAATAACGCATTTGTTTATATAGCAAAGGATAGTAGAGGATATATAACTGGATTCTATCCAATTCTTTCGTATGAGGATAAATTGTTGCAAGATAAATCAGAAAATGTTTATTTAAGGTTTAAATTTGTAAACGGTAGAACATATACTTTACCATATACAGAGCTTATTCATTTAAGAAGATTCTTTAATGAAGATGATTTTTGGGGAAGTTCTAACAGAATATTACATACAGATATAGAAACAGCACATACATCATCTGAAGGAATAAAAAATGCAATTAAAATGACAAATAGCTTGAAAGGTATTTTGACATTTACAAATGCAATGTTAAAGCCTGAGGACCTAAAGAAAAACAGAGATACATTTGTTAAAGACTTTTTAGGAAATGATAATCATTCAGGAATTGCAGCATTAGATACTAAAGCAACTTTCCAAGATATAAACATGAAACCTATTACTTTAGATAATGACCAATTAAAAAGAGTTAATAGCAACATTTATGATTACTTTGGTATAAGTGAAGAATTAATAAGAAATGATTATACACCAGAAAAATGGAATGCATTTTTTGAAGGTGTAATAGAGCCTCTGTCTATTCAATTAGGAGAGGCTTTTACTAATGCAATATTTAATGAAGTATCAATCAAAGAAGGACACAGAATAATATTTACAACTCATAGATTACAATATGCTTCAATTGATTCAAAGATTAAATTGTTACAAACAATATTACCATATGGCCTTGTAACAAAAGACACGGCACTAGAACTATTAGATATGCACCCTATGGGAGGAGAAGAAGGAGCAAAAATACTTCAATCTTTAAATAATATAGATTCAAGTATAGCGAATAAGTATCAAGGAGGAAATAATAATGAAGGAAATTAGATTAGTAGAAATGAGAGCCTTAGAAGATGACGGAATGGTAGTAGAAGGTTATGCTGCAGTATTTGATAGTGTGACTAACTTAGGATATATGAATGAAGTAATTGACAGAGGAGCATTTGATGGAGCTGATATGAGCGATATAGTAATGAAATATAATCATGAAAATAATGTGCTTCCAATGGCAAGAACAAGAGGAGGCTCTTTACAATTTAATGTAGATGATCACGGACTTAAAATAAGAGCAAAGTTACCTGATACTTCTGTTAACAGAGATATATACACTTTAATTCAAGAAGGAGTATTAAGCAAGATGAGTTTTGCATTTACAGTAAAATCAGAAGAATATGATTATGAAACAGATACACGTAGAATACTAGCATTTGACAAAATATTTGATGTATCAGTAGTAGATGTACCTGCCTACGAAAGTACAGAAATTTATGCAAGAAGTAAAGAAGAATATGAAAAAGAAAAAGAACAACATAAAAAATTAGAGCTAGAAAAGAAAAAAGCACTAGCATTATTAAGTTTATAATCTCGAACGAAGAGTGGTGGTAGAACTGCTCTTTTTTTGTTGGTAGAAACAAATAGAGTTTTATAGAAGCGGTGGTAGAACTGCTAAAAAAATTAAAGGAGGAATACAAAATGACTTTAGAAGAAAAACAAGAATTAATTAAATCAGCTACTTCTGAAGAAGAGTTAGAGGCAAGAATGGCACAAATTGCTGAAGATAAAGAAGAAGTTGTTGAAGAAGTTGAAGAACCTAAAGAAGAAGTCAAAGAAGAAGGTGCAATAACACCTGAAGAAGAGAGAAGTTTACTTAAAGAAACTCAAAACATTGAACAAAGAAATGTTCAAGTAATACAAATAGAAAGAAAAGGAGAATTTAAAATGAAAGAAAAAGAATTAAGAAACTCAAAAGAGTATATTGACGCATATGCAGAGTATGTAAAAGGAAACAAAGAAGAAAAAGAATTAAGAGCTTTACTTACAACAAATGCAACAAATAGTGAAGCAAATATTCAAGGAGATGTAGCAATCCCTGATTTTGTATATGACATAGTAAAAACTGCATGGGAAAAAGATGACATTATGTCATTAGTAAGAAAAATTTCAGTTGCTGGAAATATGAAAGTAAATTTTGAAGCAAGTGCAGGACCAGCTGTAGTACATGCTGAAGGTTCAGGAGCAGTTGATGAAGAAGCATTAAGATTAGGAATTGTAACTTTAACTCCAGTATCTATTAAAAAATGGATTTCAATATCTGACGAAGTTTATGATATGAGAGGAGAAGAGTTCTTAAGATATGTTTATGATGAATTAACATATAGAATAGTTAAGAAAACAGCTGACACATTAGTAGCTAAAATAGCTGCATTACCACAATCTTTAGTAGCAGACGAAGATGGAAATTATACACAAGTTTCTGCTGATAAAATAACTAATGCACCTGCAATGGACACAATATTCCAAGCAGTAGCACATTTAAGTGATGAAGCTGGAGATTATACAATAATCATGAATAAATTAACTTATGCTAACTTCAAACAAGTACAATTAACAAATAATTATGCTGCAGATATATTCGATAACATAAGAGTAAGATTCAATAATACATTACCTGCTTATGATGCTGCAACAGAAGGACAAGTATATATGATAGTTGGAGATTTAGATCACGGAGCATTAGCTAACTATCCAAAAGGTAGAGAAGTTGACATTAAATTTGATGACAAAACACTTATGACAGCTGATTTAATCAGAATATTAGGAAGACAATATGTAGGTGTAGAAGCAGTTGCAGATAAATCATTTACATTAGTTGCAAAACCAGCTACAGTTTAATTTAAAGGAGGATAAAGACAAATGGCAGATGGAATAAATAGTAGTGAATTAAATTCATTAGTTAAACAGTGCTTGTCAATAATACCAACAGCTACAGCAAAAGATGATGAAATAGCAATGTGGGTAAATGCTGGTATAAATGATATGGAAAGACAGGGAATTGATGTAACTTCAAATATAGCAGATGGACTTATACAAGGAACAATCGTTATGTTTGTAAAAGGCAATTTTGGATTTGTAGAAGCTAAAGAAAAAGAATTAGCACAAAAGACTTATATGCAGTTATGTACTAATTTGTCTTTATCCCATAAATATTTATTGGAGGTGGAATAGATGCGTGATGTAAGTTGCACATTAATTTCTACCTCTATTCAATCTAATTCAATAGGAGTGGAAGAAGAAGCTCAAACACAAATAGAATGTCCAATAATAAAAGTTGAAGATATTTATGCTAATGAATTTTATTCTGCTAATGAGCAAGGATTTAAGCCAACACTACGATTAAGAATAAGCACATTGAATTATAATGGAGAGTCTGAACTTATTTATATGGGAAAGACATATTCTATAATCCGTACTCAAGAACCTGAAGCAGATGAACTTATATTAGTTTGTGAAAGGAAAGTAAAGAATGTCTAAAAAAGTAAAACCAGAGGATCTACAAAGTGTATTAATGAAATATTTAGAAAATTATAAAGAAGATATTGATGAAGATGTTATAGAAGTAACTGATGCTATAACAAAACAGGCTAAAGAAGAACTAGTTAAAACGAGTCCAAGAGGAAAGGGCAAAAGACAATCGCCTTATTATAAAGGGTGGGCAATTAAGTTAAGCAAACGTAAAACAGGACAGTATCATAAAGTAATTTGGAATAAAACAAACTATCAATTAACACACTTACTAGAATTTGGACATACAACGAGAAATGGTGGAAGAACTAGAGCAATACCTCATATTCGACCAATTGAAGAAAAATACAATGTAGAATTTGTTGATAAATTAGAAAAGAAAATAAGGAGGACTTCAAAATGACATTAGCAGACTTAAAAACACGATGTGAAGCTCAAGGTTTTAAATATGCTTATGGTGTATTTAAAAATTCAACAGAGCCACCACATTTAGTAGCAAGAACAAGAGATAGTGACAATTTCATGGCAGATAATATTGTGTACGTAAAAGATACACCTATTCAATTAGATTATACATATGAAAATAAAAACATTACAGAGCAAAATAAAATAGAAGATATTATCCTAGCAGATATTGCATGGGAGAAAACAGAGGAAGTTTACTTGGATGACGAAAAAGTCTGGCAAGTAAGCTATTTTTTTGAAATTTAAGGAGGAATAAAAAATGTCAGAAAATAAAGTGAAATTTGGTTTAAGCAATGTTCATATTGCCAAAATAACTGAAACAGATGGAGCTATAACATATGGTGTACCATTTGCAATGCCTGGAGCTAGAAGCTTAACAGCTGATCCAGAAGGAGAAACAACTCCATTCTATGCTGATAATATAAAGTATTATATTGCAACATCAAATCAAGGATATACAGGAGATTTAGAAGTAGCAATGCTAATTAAAGACTTCTTTACACAAATATTAGGACAAACAGAAGATTCTAACGGTGCATTATTTGAGAGTGCTGATGATACAACAGCTAGATTTGCATTAATGGGAGAAATAGATGGGGATGTTAAGAAAAGAAGATTTGTATATTTTGATTGTACAGCTACAAGACCTGGTTCAGAAATGAACACAATAGAAGAATCAAAAGAACCACAAACAGATACAGTATCAATATCAATGAGTCCACGTTCAACAGATAAGGCAATAAAAGCTGTAATAGAACCAACAACAGAAAATCAAGCTGTATATGACACATTCTTTACAAGAGTATATGAAAAAGATGCAGTAGCAGGTGTTTAGGAGGTAGTTTATGAAACAAATAGAAATCTGCGGCAAGAAATATGAAATAGATTGTAATGCTTTAACGTTTGTAAAGTATAAATCAATTTTTAAAACTGGAATTATGAAAGATATGTTTTTCATACAAAACTATTTAATAAAACAATCAGTAATAGCAAGCCAATATAAAGATAAAAATATAAGTGAAGAAGAAAAATTAAATCAGATATCAACGTATATGATAGATGATACGGACGAATTTGTAACAAAGATTACACAGATTGCATGGATTTTAGTGTACACGGCAAATAACAAAATTGAAGAATATGAAGAATGGTTAAAATCAATTACTAACTTTAAAATTGATGATGACTGGATTGTTGAGGTAACGGAATTTGCCGTAGATTGCTTTTGTGGATGAAGAGCTATCAAGACAACTAGAAAGAATAAAAGGAAATAGTAATGTGGAAGAAGTATTTCCTGAACATGAATTTTTAAGTTCATGTTTAAGAATAGGGTTAACTATTTCTGATTTGAAAGAATTGACATATGTAGATGTAATGAAAATATTATTTACATTTATAGGAAACGATAAAATAGGACAAAAATTAGCTACTCAAAGTGATATAGACAAGTTGTTAGGATAAGGGAGTTTTCTCCCTTATTTTAATTGAGGAGGAAAAAATGGCAGGAAGTATAAAAGGAATAATTGTAGAAATTGGTGGAGACACATCAGGATTACAAAAAGCATTAAAAAATGTTAATTCTGCTACATCTAGTTTGAGCAGAGAGCTAAAGCGGAATTAACTCTTTGCTGAAGCTAGATCCCAAAAATACAGAATTGTTAAATCAGAAACAAACTGTATTGAAGGAAAGTATAGAAGAAACTGAAAATAAATTAAAATTATTACACTCAACTTATCAGAGGGCAGTTGAATCAGAAGTTAATGGTGCAAAAATATCCGAAGAAAATTGGAGAAATTTGCAAAGAGAAATAATAAATACACAAAATAAACTAATTAACTTAAAAAATGAAGCATCAAATTGGACAAGAGTTGGTGAGAACTTAACAAAGTGGGGAGAAAATCTAAATAAATTAGCTTCAAAAGTTGATAATTTAGGAAATAAGTTAACAACAGGGTTAACAATTCCTGTTGCTGGGGCAATGACGTTAGCATCAAAGCAGGCAATTGAGTTTGAGAGTGCGTTTACAGGAGTAACAAAAACTGTTGATGGAACAGAAGAACAATTAAGTAAATTAAAACAAGGTATAAAAGATCTGTCAAAAGAGATTCCTTCCACAACAACAGAAATATCTCAAGTAGCGGAAGCGGCTGGACAATTAGGAATACAAACAGACAATGTTTTAGCATTTACAAAAACTATGATAAACATGGGAAATGCAACTAATATGTCGGCTGATGAAGCTGCAACAACATTAGCAAGATTTGCTAATATAACAAAAATGAGCCAATCTGATTTTGATAGATTAGGTTCAGTTATTGTGGCATTGGGAAACAATTTTGCAACTACAGAGGCTGAAATATCAGCAATGGGTATGAATTTAGCATCAGCAGGAACACAAGTAGGAATGAGTCAATCGCAAATAATGGCACTAGCGACAGCATTAAGTTCAGTAGGGCTTGAAGCTCAAGCAGGAGGTACAGCTTTTTCAAAAGTAATGGTTAATATGCAGTTAGCTGTTGAAAAAGGTGGAAAAGATTTAAGAAACTTTGCTTCAGTAGCAGGAATGACTACGAAAGAATTTAAGAAAGCTTTTAAAGAGGATGCGACAGGTGCAATAATGCAATTTGTTGATGGACTATCCAAAAGTGGAGAACGTGGAAAAAGTGCAATAAAAATACTTGATGACATGGGAATAACAGAAACTAGATTAAGGGATGCATTACTACGTTCAGCTAATGCAAGTGAGATTATGGGAAAAGCTATTGAACTTGGAAATAATGCTTGGAATGAGAACAATGCTCTAATAAATGAAGCTAATAAAAGATATAGTACTACAGAAAGCCAATTAAAAATGGCAAAAAATAAAATAAACAATCTGGCAGTATCTTTAGGCGATAAATTATTGCCATCAGTAAATAAGATATTGGATAAATCAGATAAATGGATAGATAAGCTTGATAAGCTATCAGATGAACAAAAAGATAATATTGTAAAAATAGGATTGATGGTAGTGGCTGCAGGGCCATTACTTAAAATAGGAAGTTCAGCAATAAATATTCTTGGAAATGTAACAAAGGGAATAGGAACATTCTCAAAAGCTGTATCTCTTGCTAAAAATGGAATAGGAGATGCAACAGGTTCTGCAGCCACACTAGCGAAAGTGTTGCAAGGATTAACAAATCCGTTAAGTTGGGCAGCATTAGGGATTACAGCGGCTGTGACAGCAATTGTGGTAGCGATAAAAAAAGCTGAAGAAGAAACAAAACAATCATTGGAAAAAATGACAACGGGGACAACGGATTTTGTAAGTGGTATAAATAACGCAAATTCGCATTTAGAAGAGTTTAATAATATATTATTTGCAAGTTCAGAAGAACAACAAAAATTGCAAGAGGATATGGACAATGTTCAAAGGGGAATTACAGAAATTTGTAAGAGAGCATCAGATGAGAGAAGAGACTATACCCAAGAAGAAATAACTCAACTAGATGAGTATTTTAATAAATTAAGAGAACTAAAAAATAGAGAATTAGAAATACAGCAAAGTATTTCTAAGGCTATAACGCAACAAGCAGAACAAAACTCAAAGTCTTTTCAAGGAAACTTAGGAGAATACAAAATTCAATCACAAGAGTGGATAAAAACGGCTGAAGAACAGGCTAAAAGGGAAATAAATATTATAAACGAAAGAACTACTCAAGAGATAGCTTTGTTACAGCAACGATATGGAGAAAGAGCGACTTTAGATAATGAAGAATATGCAAGAGAGTTTAATTTAATTCAAGAAAACAAAAATAAGGCTATAGGTGAAGCAAATGCTCAAGTTGCACAGGTTAATCAAATTTATTCGAATGGATATCTAGAAAGAGCAAGTCAAGATGAGAATTTTAAGGAAAACTTAAAACAGTATAATAGTGAAGTTGAAAAGGCAAATCAAGAACATAGCGATAAATTGGCTGAAATTGAAAATAATAAATTATTGGTTAATATGGATAAGCAATTAGCAATAGAAGGAGCAGATAGAGATCATAAAGATAAATTGAAAAAAATATATGAAGAAATGTCAAAAAACATGAGTGATGAACAGATTAATCAACTTGGTACTCTAATAGGCATGGCGGCACAAACAGAATTGTATGGAGGAGAAATTGATGATGAAACAAGAAAAACAGTTGATAACATTATTGCAAGTTATGATAGTATGCCAAAAGAGACGAAAGAAGCCATGAAGAACGCAATGCAACCTATGCTTGAAGAAATGCAAAATAAAGAGCCTTCTTTATTTGAAAAAGCAAGTGGAATAGCAAATGGAATTTTATCAAGATTAAAAAAATCGTTTGATATTCATTCACCATCTAGAGAAACAAGAAAAATATTTGAAAATGTAATGAAGGGTGCTGAAATAGGTTTAGAAGATGAAGAACAAAGATTAAATAAACAGGTAAGTAAAATAGCAGATAAAGTGAAAACAAATTTTAGTAGTATGATGCCAAATATGGGACAAGTCAAACAATCAGTAATAGAACAAACAAAAACAGTTTTTACAACACCTCAGATTGTCTTTAATGTTCAAGAATTAGATGAAGCAAGACTTCAACAATGTTTCAACTATGTAAACAGAAAATTTGGAAGTGCTTACTGATGTCGAAATATGTCGAAATGTTTTTGTTGATTTTTGTAGGATATATGATATACTCAACTTATATTAATTAATGGGGGTATGTTATATGGGAAACAATAAGAAAGGAAATGATTTGTATAAAAAATGGTGGTTTTGGTTAATTATTTGCTTAACAATTCTAGTTGTTGTATTTGTAACATATAAAATAATAGAAGAACAAAAAATTAGAAAAAGTATGGAAAATATGGCAGAAGGAGCTGCAGATTTTTATAAAGGAACACAAAATGCAAATTCATATTTAGATAAATTTACATACAATAGTATTACAGGGAATGTGGATTACAATCCATAATAAATTGATTAAAATATAGTAAAAGAAAGACAGTCAGATGGCTGTCTTATTTTTATGCAAAGGAGTAAAAGATGGTCAGAGAATTTAAACTTGTAAATGAAAAAGGACAATCATATTCTATGATGGATATATACAACTATTGTTTATTAACAGAACCATCAGGACTAGGATATGGATATAATGCAGAATATGAACAATTAGGGAATACATTTATAACTAATTTACGCAGAATGGAACAAGGACAAATAAATGGACAAGTAAACTTTCTAAATTATGATAATTATAAAAAATTAATAGATTTTATCGAAAAATCAGAAAGTCTAAAATTCTCTTATAAAGTTCCACTAACAAATGGAGTAAAAGAATATTTCAAAGATGTACAAATAAAAGATATAACAAAAACAGAAATACAAGAAAATGGAGTAATGAGTGAAAGTATTACTTTCGATTGCTTAAGTTTATGGTATGAAGAAAATAAAACTATTTATACTATAACAGCACAAGACAACGAAATGAGATGGGATTTCAGATGGGATTCTAAATTTGGTGATTATACTGCAAGAAAACTATCATTTATAAATCAGGGGCATGTAGAAGCCCCTATTTTAGTGTCTATTGATGGACAAGTTTTAAATCCAAAACTAGAGTTATATGTAGAAGGACAATTATACCAAACAGTAGAAATAGACACATTAATTAATCAATACGAAAAACTATTATATAGTTCTAAAGAAAATGATTTTTATATAAATAGACAAAATACAGATGGAACTTTGACAAGTTTATTTGATTTAGACATAATAAATTTTGCAAATGATAATGTAATAAGGCTTCCTAAAAATAAAAGTTGTGAATTGTTACTCAGGGCAGATAATGATATATATCATGCTGAAGTTAGTATATTAGTATTCTATAAGGCAGTTTAGGAGGTGGCAGAATGAATGAAATGACAGTCAATTTTAATGGCAATACCTATAATGCGATTTATAACGAACAATCAGGTTATTATGAATTAGAATTACAAGCACCTGATATTGGAGGAATATATCAAGCAGATATTGAATTTACAGATTTATATGGCGAGCAATCTTCAGTAATTTATCCAATTCAAATATGGGCAAAAGAACCGATAAAGATAGATACGGACAAAGTATTTATGTGGATTTTTGATTATTATACATTTGCAGTAAAAGATATAGTTGAGCTTTCTTCTTATGAGATTAACATAGATGAAGAAGCTAATACAAAAAGCATTATAAAGATATTAAAACCTACTTCAGCAATGGCTAACGATATAATATCAATAAAATATAACAATGATGTAATATATTGGGGAATAATTGAAGAGATAACAAATGAAGATGGAGCAAATCTTTATACATATACATTAAGTTATATTACCAACATATTTAATAGAAAAATACAACTTAAAGATGAAAATGTTATACGTACAACTGGAGTAGAAGACTTTATAGGTCAAACAATAACGGATGAATACATTTCTAATAGTGATACCTTTATTAATTTACCTTGGTTAGAAATTTCTGTAATAACACATACACCAAAAGAAACGAGTGTAACAAATGTAGAAAATGGAATATTCAACCTTCATACATGGATAACAAACTGTACACAGAACTACAATATTGTGTACAGCTTTTCTATTGTAAACGGTAAATTGGTAATGGAAATAGAAAATAAAACATATTCTAAAGAACTAATAGATACGAAAGCACAATCTATATCAAATTATATGGAAGTATTTGAAACAGATGTAACAAGTAAAGTAATTGTTTTATATAGCAAAAAAAATGGAACTGAAACTCCAGGTACATATACATTGTATTTATTGAATGATAGAACTACAACGACAGATGGAACTAATGTAAATCGAGCAAAAGGGAAAATTGAAACAGTATATACAGAAAATTATGAAGATGCAAATCAAGAAGCATTAAATGTAATGAAAGCTAACTCGTACAATCATAATATAACATTTAACTTATTTGACAAATACATAAAGATAGGTACACCTATAGCAATAAAGACAAAAGAATCTTTAATATATGATTCTTATATCTCAGCAATAAAAATGACATCTGCTAAGTTTTATGAATATACATGTGGAAATATAAGAGTCAATTTTATAGATAAGTTATTAAAAGAAAGGAGTAAATAAATGTTAAAAGGAGAAGTTTTTGGAAGGCAACTTTTTGAAAATCAAATTTTTGCTTTATTTATCAATACGTTTTTAGATGGTAAAAATGGCGTATGTGGAGATTACTTAAATGGAATGGCAGTAACATACTCAGGAAGCAATGTAACAATAGATTCTGGTGCAGTATGTATTCAAGGAAGATTTTTAGAGGAAGATACATATACTACTATAAATGCAGGAAACAATAATATGTTTTGTAAGTTGGTAATTGAAATTGACTTAGATAAAATTAACACAGAAGATTCTTTTAATCAAGGTTATTATAAGATTGTATCAGATCCAACAGGGTATCCAGATTTAACACAAACAAATATAGTAGGAACAAATGCAGGAGTATATCAGTATGAATTAGCTCAATTCAAAACTACTTCAGGTGGAATAACAGATTTTGTAGATAAAAGAACATATTTAGATTTTGAAGGAATATATGGAGAAATACAAACAGAATATAGAGCAGTTTTAGAAGAATTAGAAGAGGAACTTGCAGGAGTTATAGATGGAAGTGCGTATGTATTAAAAAGTACAATATTGAGTGGAACTGAAGAACCATCAGATGATATGGGAAATGATGGAGATTTATATATTCAATATTTAGAATAGGAGGATAAAACATGGCAACATCAGGGTCATTTAGTACAAATTCAATTGGAAGTTTTTACTTTACATTTGAATGGGTAAGGACAGGCTATGATAGTAATAGAAATGAGCATTATATACATTATGTAATAAAAACACATAATACACCAGGAAGCTATAGAACTGTATATGATAGGAACTTATATGTAAATGGAGGATTAATATACTCTGATAGTGGTGGAGTTCCTATGTATGATGATGAAGTACTAGCAGAAGGAAACTTTACAATTGGAAGCTATAATTCAGCAGGAGATGGAAGTTTTAGTGCCTCTTTTGAAGCTGGTGTAGGTTCAACTTCATTAAATTGTAGCGGAAGCGGAAGTTGGGATTTAGATAGAATACCAAGATATGCTGAGATAAACAATGCCTATGTAGAAAGCACAACATTGACTAGTGCTACTATAAGATATTCTGTTTCAAGAAATGCTAATATATATTGTAGTGTAGACGGACAAGGATGGGGAAATCCTAGAGTTTATAATACTACATCTGGTACATTTACAATAACAGGATTATCTCCTAATGTAAATCACAGTTTTTCAATTTTATCAAGAGCCACAGATTCTGGATTAGATAGAGTGTCAGGAACATTTTATGGAAGGACAAAAGATATTATTAGAATTACAAGTGTAAATGATACTAACTTTGGAGAAAATGTTAATATAAGGTTTTCTAACTTAAGCAATGGAACAGGAAAGCTAATAGTAAAGATTGGAGATGTTCAAGTTGCTACACGAGAAAACTTAACAGCAAATTATGTATTAGAATTTACTCGAGAAGAACTTTCAATTATAGTAAGTCAATTTAGAAGTAATGTTGTAGAAGTATCATATATTGCAATGACAAATAATACATACACAAGTACGACTAAAGCTAATATAACACTTCAATCAAGTATTCACAAGAAAGTTAATGGAACATGGAAAAAAGCAAAGTTATATAAGAAAAATGAGGAATGGAAACTAACAAAACTATATTATAAAGTCAATGGAACATGGAGGAATACGTTGTAATGGCAAGAATTATAGAAACCATAGTAGAACCTAGTAAAATATATACAGGTTCTCTTTTTAAGTTAAAAATAAAAGTATCTAATACTTATTTAGTAAAACAAACTCTTATTACAGAAAATAGAAAAGTTATATTGACAGAGGATGGAGTGAAAATCAGAACAGAGTGGGGTGAATAATATGGATGAAATAAAAGTTAGCGAAATGACAGAAGCAACAGAAGCAAGTGATGGAGATCTTGTTATGATTATTCAAAATAGAATAAATAAAAAGATAAGTAAAGAGAACTTATTCAAAAGTTACTTGCCATTTACAGTAATAGAAGAATGGGAGGAATAAGAAATGAAAAGAATCAATGAAAGCCTTGAGGCTGTAACACACACACACGCGAGCATTTTATCGAAAGAAAGGAGGAAGCTTATTTATAACTTCTTCCTTTTATTTTGGAGCAAAGGAGGAAGTAGGTTTGAAACTATAAATGGACTGCTTCCTCGTGATTTAGTTGGCTAAAAGTGTAAAATTTAAAAATGATACATATTTAGATAGTACAAGTATAGTACATAAAAAAATAAAATTAAGCAATCTTTTTGAATATTCGACAGAAGAGATAAATACAGGAAAGAAATGGATAGATGGAAAAGATATTTACAGTAAGTCTTTTATAGTTGGCTCTTTACCAAATGACACTACAAGATTTATTCCTCATAATATTTCAAATTTTGAAAGACCTACTGAAATAAAGGCTTCTTGGTATGATAGCGAAGATAATAGATGGTATTTTGATTGTAGACCAGGAGATACCGCAAGAATAATAATTACTTGTAATGATACTAATCTTATAATACAAGCTGTTGGAACAGATTGGAGTTATAGAACTAGTGGTTGTGTAGTAACTTTAGAATACACAAAAACAACCGATTAAAAATTAAATGAAAGGAGAAAAAAATATGTTAGTAGGAACAGATAATAATGGAATATTTAGATCAGTAAAAACAAATCAAAATGGAAATTTAGAGGTAGTAGTAACAGATGGAAGCATAGGAGGAGAAACAACATTAAATGCAAGTATACAAACAGTAGGAACAACAGCATCATCTGTATCAATAAATAAAAAAGTAACAAGTATAGATATAGCAAATTATAGTGAAACAGCAAATGTAACAGTAGGAATAGGAAATGCAAGTTATGTAATAGGAGCAAATATTGCAACAACATTAGTAATAAATAAAGATGTAACAAATATATCATTAACTTCAACAGAAGCAGATACAACAGTACAAATCATTGTAAAAGGAGTTGAATAATATGAGCATTCAATTTATAAAAAGAGGTGGAGGTGGAGGATTTCCACCAGATTGGAGTGAGATAGGTTATGAGGAAACACCATCAGGAGTAATGAATGAATTTAATTATGCAAAAGAGATTAAAGATAATTGGGACAGTAGTATTACTGGTATGGCTTATAAATATCAAAACAATGAAAAACTTTCCATATTTCCCCTTGTTGATACCAGTAATGTATCAGGTATGCAAAATACTTTTTCTAATTCAAATTTAACAAGTGTACCTTTAATAGATACAAGTAATGTTGAATATATGAATAATGCTTTTACTATGACTTTATTGAGAGATTTTCCATTATTAAATACAAGTAAAGTAAGGAATATGAATTATGCTTTTCAAAGTTGTACATTATTAAAATCAATACCTTTATTAGATTTAAGTAGTGTAACCACTTGCCAATATATGTTTAATAATTG
>OCTX012284344.1_pt1 | contig 19143 bp, 15 predicted proteins | sample 1539691 | NCBI WGS metagenome assembly OCTX01 (sample SAMN02144231, study PRJEB22623) | gut metagenome | biome: sheep rumen | host: Ovis aries | place: New Zealand | reverse complement strand
TTTCATGAACCTTGTCACGACTCAGCATAGCTCGAACAAGTTCGGCTCTGCGTTCGCTGCTCCAAGGTTTTCCTATTTACTATTTATTTTAGCTATTTTGGCTATTTTGCAGTCATGGAGCCAGAGGGGGATTCCTGAATCCGGTGCAAAGTTATGCAATAGTTTCTGCAACTCGGTTGCAAATATGCAGTCCGCGTTTTGCCATCTCATCAAAATTCACTAATTTTGTAGTCGATTAGCTCATCACAACCCTATAGAGGACAGCAGATGACGGCGGACTGACCGCCGGATGCATGTCCCATCATATCATAAAAAAAATGTCAGCAGAATCCACGAAAAATCATGAGGCAGCGATGCAGGAACACGGCATACGCCCCACCGCCAACCGGATGCTCGTCATCCAGGCGCTGGAAGATGCTCCCCACCCTCTCTCACTTGCAGAACTGGAAGACCGGCTCGTCACACTCGACAAGTCAAGCATATTCAGGACACTCACCCTCTTCCGGGAAAAACACCTCGTCCATGCCATCGAAAACGGTAACAACACCCTCGTCTATGAACTTTGCCTGAGCCACAACCACGACTCCGACGATGACACCCACGTGCATTTCTTCTGCGAACACTGCCAGACGACCTTCTGCCTGACCGACACGACCATCCCTCCTGTCGGACTGCCAGAGGGATTCCAGATGCACACATCGAACTACCTCATCAAGGGCCTGTGCCCCGACTGCCAACAGAAGATTCGCCGCTGATTTCCTTTTTGATTTTGTCGTACGTATCAGATTCGTTTCTGCATGCAAAGTCCAAAACTTTTTTATTGCCATATCACGTAATCTTTTTTCGATTTGATTAACAGCAAAAGTGTATCAAGGAAAAAGCGCGACACAAAAAAAACAGAAAAGGACTCCCTATAAACCAAGTACTTACAATACACAAAGCAAAAACAATGGTAAAATCATCCAAAGCGGCATTTTTTTGCTCATTTCGTAAAAAAGTTGTAACTTTGCGGAAACAAGCCAACTTAACACCTCAATTATTATGAAAAGACTATCATTAGCATTTGTATTTGTATGCCTCACCCTAACTGCATTTGCACAGAGCAGCATCAAAGTGAACTATAAAGGAGCGAAGCCCACGGTTGTTGACTTTGCGATGGCCGCCTTCACCGATTTCAACGCAGACGACGGCGAGCCGGGTGACCGCCCTTGGCGCGGTGTGGAGCAGGCCCTCACCCGCTATCGCAAGGGGTTCCCTCAAGAGAAGGGAGTGAAACTGACCGTTGACTTAAAAAACGGCTACATCCTTTATGAGCAAGACTATGACGAGGATGACTATTTCTGCAGGATGGAAATATGCTACTGGAACGAGTCCGACGGTAAGCATAAGCTTGTCGCCTTCAACAACACCGAGACGTTTGCCGAAGGGCGCCCTGTCTCCACAGAGACACACGGACTGACCTTCTTCCGCTACAACAACGCCACCAAACGTATGGTGTGGACCGACGCCCCGGGATTCCGGGTGGAATATCTTGGCACCACATACGCCATGCCCCGTCAGGGCAAGGACATCGTGGTGACGAAATGGGATGACAACGGAAAACCCTCCCGAAAGACACTGAAATGGAACGGCAAGCGGTTCAGCTATTGAGGGGTGTCCTATTGTATGCAACCGATATGTGTGCTCAGTCTGCGGTTATGTGTATGATCCAGCCGAGCACGACGGGGTAGCCTTCGAAGACCTGCCCGAGGACTGGAAATGTCCACGCTGCAAGCGTCCTAAGGACAAGTTCAACAAAGCATAACGAAATTAAAGGACTCTGTTGATAAGATGAATCGCCATGCTCTCGCAGATGCCGATTCATCAGCTGATAAACCTGGAGAGCATCCGCAGATGCTCATTTTGCTGCCAGGAACAGGATATCTGCCGAAGCAAAGACGGCTTTCAGCGGTAATGTATGGGTGCCGGACGACTTGGGAAAAATACGATTAAACTTCCCAATCTGACTAAAGGGGTGTTCTAAAAAAACTGGAAATGATAAAGAACATATTATTGGTAGGAACCGGCAGTTTTGCAGGTGGTATTCTTAGATACCTGATCTCTATTTTGATGAAGTATCAATCGGGCTTTCCTTGGGCAACATTCATTGTGAATATTGCCGGTTGTCTTATTATCGGGCTATTGTGGGGATGGTCGAGTCGAAGTTCTTCATTATCGGAAAATGTCATGTTGCTTCTGTCTGTTGGTTTCTGCGGGGGATTCACAACTTTCTCTACATTCTCAAAAGAGTCGGTAGCCTTACTCCAAGCAGGCAACTATTTAACGTTGGCTGTATATATTGCCAGCAGCATTGCAATAGGAATTCTTTTTGCAGCTTTAGGCTACATTATAACGAAATAACTCTTCCCCATCAGTTGTCCGAAAAGACATTGGCTGAGGGCGTGGGCGTCCTGCCCGCACAAAAGCGTCTAAAACTCGATGTCCGAAGACGTTTTAATAAATTGGAGATAACGAAATATGCCACCACTGATGCCAATGTCAATGACATTCAAGGTGACATTCTCACGCAAGAAATCGCTTATTTCTTGCAGTATATAAAAAGAACTGATATTCTTTTTTGCGCTTTCGCTGTCTTGCTTGTTTCTTTATTTATTTTTTTCAGGGACTAAAGATCGAGACGAAGTCCGAGGCTGTTGTCACGGTAGTCTGGCTCGCTGCTGAAGCGATGACAGACTCGGCTGTACCAGGTGCTGTTGCACCAGTCGCCCCCGCGGAAGACCCGGTCGGAGGCCGTAGAAGGACCTTGTGGGTTCGTTTGGCTGCTACTGCTGTAATCGTCACATACGATTTCCAGGACAGCAAATGCCTTGTTATACGAATTATGAGATAAAAATAAAAAAACGTTTTGTCTGCGGGCTTCGCCCTGCGTCGTTGATGCCATGACGGCTGTCCGCAAACAAGTTTGCTTCCTGCCGACACGGCAACAACGACGGCACTTCGTGCTGACAAAACTCAAAAAAAAGTCCTACACTGCGTTTCGGAGAAAAAACGCACTTCGTGCTCAATAAAAAAAATTAATCACAATGTGTTTGATTCTGTAAAAAGATAAGCCATTTGTCTTTTATGCCTATAAAATACAATTATATCTTTGCATAGAAATCTAAAATAAGCAATATGCCCTTTTCTATGCTCTTAATGGTTTTGAATAGAGAGATACAAATATAAGAGCATTTATAATATTTTTTATCATCGTTTATTATTTTTTACACATATTTTTGCAGATGTGCCTCAAAAGACAAGGATCTCTTCCATGTGGAGCTGCGTAAGTCATGGGACAAATCCATGAAAGCTATGTATGTTTTTCAATACGACCACAAACAACACCAGCCAAGCACAATAGAACGGAATGAGAGGATACACTGTTTACTTTTACGATAGCTGGCCGTGCTTCGCCGGCCAATTAGCTTCGCTGATTCTCGACTGCGCTCAACATAGCTCAAGCAAGCTTGGCTCTGTATTCGCTTGCACGAGAATTATTGACATGATTCTCGGCTGCGCTCAACATAGCTTAAGCAAGCTTGGCTCTGTATTCGCTTGCACGAGAATTATTGACATGATTCTCGGCTGCGCTCAACATAGCTCAAGCAAGCTTGGCTCTGTATTCGCTTGCACGAGAATTGTGCGGGCGAGACGTCCACAACCCCAGTGTGGATGGGCTTCGGTAAGAGTTAGGGAAGTTGTACGTGTAAAAACGGATTGTTCACCTCCTACGAGTTTGTTGGTGGACGGGCATGGTACGAATCAGGGGCGTTGTACGTGTAAAAACGGATTGTTCACCTCCTACGGGTTTGTTGCGAGGTACATCAAAAAAACGCAGGCAGTCGAAAATGACTGTCTGCGTTTTGGTTGGTGACCTGTCTGGGGCTCGAACCCAGGACCCCCTCCTTAAAAGGGAGATGCTCTACCTACTGAGCTAACAAGTCTACCTTAAAATGCTTCTTTCGAAGCGCAAAAACTGATTTTGTCAGCTTTCGCAAAGACTGCGGGGCTTTACTCCCACAGGTGATTTTTTGAAATCGGTTGCAAAGTTACAAAAAATTTTGATACCAGAAAAATAAATCCCTACTTTTTTGATGTTTTCTTGTCGGATTTCTTTGATTTCGATGATTTATTGCCCGTTTTCCTCGATTTTCGCTCAGATTTTGACGTTTTTTGGGAGGATTCTGACTTCTTGGTCTCCGACTTCGATTTCTCCGGTTTTGTCTGCTTCGTAGCAGATAAGTCTGATTTGACGGAATCGTGAGCAACAGCAAGAGAGTCGGAATCAGACGGCTCGGGACGAGCCGAGAGACTGACTGGCCGGCGGTTATAGGGCAGTTTCACGTATGGGCGTCCTGCCTTATAGGGTGCAATCTCATATTCCTGGTAGATGAAGACGAGGGAGTCGTCCTGCAGGAATGCTCCGTTGGCCGGCAGTGGGACCATGCCCTGGCTTCGGCAGTCTTCTCCGATGAGGAGAAAGTCGAACAGCTGGCTTGGATGCTTCACGAGGGTCTTGCCCAGGTAGTCGGTGATTTGCCGCCGGTAGTTGTCGACGTCTGCGGAATCGATGAGGTCGGCCAGTGTGAAGTCCGCCTTTGTGAAAGTATATCCTACGGAGAGATGCGACTTGTTTTGGTCGCCTCCGATAATGGTGTCTTCCTTCATAAAGGTGATGTAGTCCTTGTCCTCATAAATTTTTCGGATGCCCGTCCGAATGAAGACCTCACGCACAAGCGACGCCTCCAGCTCCTCCCTGTTGTTGATGAACTCGGACTGTTTTTTCAATGCCTCCTTGCGAACATAAGCTGCAGCAAGCGACTTGACAGCTTCTTTGTCGCTGGTGGGGTCCACCTGCAAGACGGTGCTGAGCCACATGGCATAGTTTTTCTTGCACAACTCGCTCAGTCCCGAGGGGTCGGCTATATATACCGTGGCAAAGGCAGTCCCCTTCCCTACTTTATATCCCGCAGAGTCGTTTGCCACGAATGTGTTGATTTTATAGAATCCGCCCTCTGGCTCCTTGTCGCCAGGGCAAGCGGTCAGCGTGATGCACAGGACGCTGAGCAAGACAGAACGCAAAAGTAGACGGAGTGACATTGAATACATTTTTTAAGAGATTAGGAATACTCGGAGGAAACGGAGGAATCGGAATATTCTGAATACTCGGAGGAATCGGAGCGTGCCAAAGCAGGAGGTTAATCGGAGATAACGGATTTCAAGCAGTCCAACAACTCTTCCCATCCGTCGGCAAGAGCTTGCATGGATGGATAGAGGATGTTGGCACCAGCCTGATAAAGCACCTCGTCGGGCAGCGGCCCGGTGTTGACAGCGATGGTGAAGACGCCTGCCGCCACTCCTGCCTGGACTCCGAGGGGTGCGTTCTCGATAACGATAGACTGCCATGGATGGAGGCGTTCGCCGTCTGCATTCAAGAAGCGTCCGCCCTTCTCCAGCCCCATGAGATAAGGCTCTGCGTCGGGTTTTCCTTTCTTCACATCATAAGCGGTGACCATCAGTTCCTGCCGGAAGATGTCGGGGAAACTGCGCTGAAGGCGCTGCAAGAGCACTTTCTGCCCGGATCCTGTCACAATGACTGGCGTCACCCCTACCCCCTTCACTTTCTTCAGCAGCTCGTATGCCCCGGGCATGGGCTTTGCCTCCGGGCACTGCTCAAAAAGCTTGCTTTTATAGTGGTACATGGCTTCGCACTCCTCATCCGTAGCGAGATGTCCTCGCTCACGCATCGACACGATGTTGATGGTTCCGGCTCCTGTACGTCCTTCATGCATGTAGGCCTCCCATTCCGGGAAGGTGAATCCGAAATGCTCCATCGTGCGGTGCCAGCAGCTGGCATGGTTGCGCATAGAATCGTAAAGCACACCATCCATGTCGAACATGGCAGTGCGCACGTCCATTCTTTTCTGGCCGGTGGTCTGTAGATATTTCTGTATTGCGGTTTTTATCATGAGTTGATTTTAGGTGATAGGAGTACTCAGAGTACTCGGAGAACTCAGAGTATTCGGAGAACTCAGAAAGACCGGAGATTCCGGATATTCCGGAGAGAACGGGAGAATCCGAAAAAGCTAATCCGGAGAGTCCGGAAATATTCCGGGCTCTCCAGATTTTCTCTTATCGGATGCGTAGATTTAAGCCAGTCTGGCCTTGATGGCCTTGCTCTCAGCCTCGTATCCCGGCTTGTCGAGCAGCGCGAACATATTGCGCTTGTAGTCCTCGACACCAGGCTGGTTGAACGGGTTGACCTGCAGCACGAGTCCGCTCACTCCGCATGCCTTCTCAAAGAAGTAGATGAGCTGTCCGATGTTGTACTCGTCGAGCTTGTCGATGCAGATGCGGATGTTAGGCACGCCACCGTCGACATGTGCGATCTGCGTGCCCAGCTCAGCCATCTTGTTCACCTCGTCGATTCGTTTGCCGGCAAGGAAGTTCAGTCCGTCGAGGTTTTCCTCGTCTGTAGGCACAGCCAGCGTGTGGTTGACATTGTCCACAGAGATGACCGTCTCGAAGATTGTGCGTTCTCCGTCCTGGATCCACTGTCCCATGGAATGGAGGTCGGTGGAGAAGTCCACAGCAGCAGGGAAGATGCCTTTCTTGTCCTTTCCCTCGCTCTCTCCATAGAGCTGCTTCCACCATTCGTTCATGTAGTGGAGCTTGGGCTGGAAGTTGACAAGGATCTCGATTTTCTTTCCCGCGTTATAGAGCGCGTTGCGGATGGCAGCATACTGAGAGCATGGGTTGTCGGCAAACGGTATGTTCAGACCAGTGGCCTCTTCCATGTCCTTGGCTCCCTTGACGAGCGCCTTGATGTCGTATCCGGCGCATGCAATGGGCAGCAGTCCCACCGGCGTGAGAACAGAGAAGCGTCCTCCCACATTGTCCGGTATGATGAACGACTTGTATCCCTCCTTGTCAGCCGTAGTGCGTGCCGCACCTTTCTTAGCGTCGGTGATAGCTACAATCACTTTCTTCGCCTTTTCCTTTCCACGCTCGTCCTCGCAGAGTTTCTTGAGCAGACGGAATGTGATGGCAGTCTCGGTGGTGGTTCCCGACTTGGAGATGTTGATCACACCGAATTTCTTTCCCTTCAGATAGTCAATGAGCTCAGCAAGATAGTCCTCGCTGATGTTGTTGCCTGCAAAGAGGATTCTGGGATAATCGCTTGGCTTGAGCCATCCGAACGTGTCGCCCAGCGCCTCGAGCACTGCACGCGCGCCCAGGTAGCTTCCGCCGATTCCCGCCACGACCACAGCCTCGCAGTTGTCGCGAAGCACAGCCGCACAGGCATTGATTTCGTCGAGGAATTCCTCAGTGATTTGAGACGGGAGGTGCATCCATCCCAGGAAATCATTTCCAGGGCATGTGCCCTCTTCGAGAGCCTTGTTGGCGTCATTCACAGCCGGTTCAAAAGCCTGAACCGCATTTGCGTCGACAAACTGCAACGCTTTTGTGATGTCTAATTTCATGTTTTTATGTAGTTTAGAGTTGAGAGTTTAGAGTTGAGAGTTTAATGAGGGGGAAAAGCTGTGCCATGTCGGCGCACATCACTATTTACCTGAATGAGTCGCTAAGGATCTTGATTTCCACGGATGTGGAGATACGCTCATAGAGGATGTTATAGACCGCGTCGAGAATAGGCATGTTCACGTGGTAGCGCCTATTGATTTCCTTGAGACACTTCGTTCCGAAATAGCCCTCCGCGATCATCTCCATCTCCAGCTGTGCGGTCTTGACCGAATATCCGTTTCCGATCATGGTTCCGAACACACGGTTGCGGGAGAAATTGGAGTACATAGTGACCAGCAAGTCGCCCATATAAACAGAGTTGGAGATACGGCGGTTGGCAGGCACGATGGCCTGGAGGAAGCGCTCCATCTCCTGTATGGCGTTTGCCACGAGTACCGACTGGAAGTTGTCGCCCTTCTTCAGTCCGTGGCATATACCTGCGCAAATGGCATATACATTCTTAAGCACGGAGCTGTATTCGATGCCCTCGATGTCGGTGCTGACCGTGGTCTTCACGTTCTTTCCGGCAAGGATGGCCGCCACCATAGCACCGTTCGCCGTGCTTCGGCACCCGACGGTGAGATAGCAGAGACGCTCGAGCGCCACCTCCTCCGCATGCGACGGTCCGCCGATGCAAGAGATCTGCTCTTCCGGCACGTCGAACGTGTGATGGAAATACTGCGAGATGGTGATGTTGTCGTCGGGCACAATACCTTTAGTGGCAATCACAATCATCTTGTTTCTCAAGCTGGTCTTCAGCTTTTTGAGATGTCCTTTGAGATAAGGCGACGGCGTGACAAAGATGAGTGTGTCGCTGTTTTTCACGACGTTGTTGATGTCGGAGTAGAACGTGATCCTGTCGATGTCGAACTGCACGCTCGTGAGGTAAGCCGGGTTATGTTTCAGACGCTTGAAGTCGTCAATACGGTCTTCGCGCCGGAAATACCAGTTGATATTCTCGACGTTGACCATGACGATCTTGGCAATGGCAGTGGCCCAGCTGCCGCCTCCGATAATCGCCACTCTTCCACAATTCTGAAATTCCAAGATAGCTATTATTTTAGTAGAAGAAAAAAACAAAGATGCGAGATGATGGACTCATTGTCTATCAAAACGGGAAAAACCCGGTCCATGGACGTTCTTTCGTCCATGAGCCAGGTTATCCTGCCTTTTTATCCCAGTTTGGCAAGCACTTCCTCCAGTTCAGCCACTGACGGCTTCTGGAGTTCGAGCTTGTACTTCTTGATTACTTCTCCGATTTGCTGTTGTATCTTCTGCGCGTTGGCCTTAGCCAGGTCGCTCACGAGGTTGTACCCGCACTTGTGCAGTACTGGCACGAGGTCAGCCTGAATGCCCACTTCGGCGAACTTGTCGGCTCCGTCCTGCGGCATCTTCTTCTCCGGCTTCATCTGCGGGAAGAAGAGCACCTCCTGGATAGTCATGTTTCCGGTCATGAGCATGACGAGTCGGTCGATTCCGATTCCGATTCCCGACGTAGGCGGCATTCCGTACTGTAGCGCGCGCAGGAAGTCCTGATCGATGATCATGGCCTCGTCGTCACCCTTGTCGGCAAGTCGCATCTGCTCGACGAATCTTTCCTCCTGGTCAATCGGGTCGTTGAGCTCGGAGTAGGCGTTGGCCAGCTCCTTGCCGTTCACCATCAGCTCGAAGCGCTCGGTCAGCCCTGGTTTCGAGCGGTGCATCTTCGTCAGCGGCGACATCTCCACGGGATAGTCCGTGATGAAAGTAGGCTGAATGAAGTTGCCCTCGCAGAATTCGCCGAAAATCTCGTCGATGAGTTTTCCCTTACCCATGGTGTCGTCGATTTCCATATTGAGCGCCTTGCACACCTCGCGGATCTCATCTTCCGACTTACCTTCGAGGTCGTATCCGGTCTTCTCCTTGATGGCCTCGAGGATGGGCAGTCGCCGGTAAGGAGCCTTGAAAGAGATGGTCTTTCCGTCCACCACGGTCTCCGTCGTCCCGTTGACGGCAATACATATACGTTCGAGCAGTTGCTCCGTGAAGCTCATCATCCAGTTGTAGTCCTTGTATTGCACGTAGAGCTCCATGCACGTGAACTCCGGATTATGTGTGCGGTCCATACCCTCATTCCGGAAGTTCTTGCCGATTTCGTACACGCCTTCGAATCCACCCACGATGAGCCTCTTCAGATAGAGCTCCGTGGCGATACGCATGTACATGTCGACGTTCAGCGCGTTGAAATGGGTGATGAAGGGTCTTGCCGATGCCCCTCCCGCAATATTCTGCAGTGTAGGAGTCTCCACCTCGGTGTATCCGTTTTCGTCGAGAATCTGTCGCATGGTGCGCAGTACTGTGGCGCGTTTGAGGAAGATGTCCTTCACCCCCTTGTTGACGATGAGGTCGACATAACGCTGGCGGTATCTCATCTCCGGGTCCTCGAATGCGTCGTAGGTTTTTCCGTCAGCCTCCTTGACAATAGGCAGCGGCTTAAGGCTCTTGGCCAGCACCGTGAGTTCCTTCGCATGAACAGAAATCTCTCCAGTCTGTGTGCGGAACAAGAATCCCTTGACACCTACGAAGTCGCCAAGGTCGAGTAGTTTCTTGAAAACGTTGTTATACAAAGTCTTGTCCTCCTCCGGGCAGATGTCATCCCTTGTGATGTATACCTGTATACGTCCTTTAGAGTCCTGCAGTTCGATGAAAGATGCCTTACCCATGATTCTTCGGCTCATCATACGTCCGGCAATGCACACGTCCTTCTGAGGTGCGTCGTCCTGGAACTGTGCCAGGATGTCGGTAGAGAATGCGTCCGTAGGGTATTCAGCAGCAGGATAGGGATTAATGCCCAGTTCCTTCAGTGCCTGCAGGTTGTTACGTCGGTTGATTTCTTGTTCTGAAAGTTCTAAGATGTTCATGTGAAATAATTTGATTATGATGTCAGCAACATCAGTATTCAGTCAGGAATCCGCTTTTTACTCACAAAAACGTCTCCCAGTAGATGCTGCCATAAGTTTAAGTCCATATATTTTGCAAAGTTACTAATAAAAAAGAAGATTTGAAAATGAAGAAAGAAGAATTTTTAAGTGAAAAGTGAAAAGTGAAAAGTGGAAAGTATATTTAACATATAAAATGAGCATTTCAGGAACATCAGCCCCCGCAGTGTAATTTGCCGGCCATGCTCAGTCACTTCCAGCCCATCCTGCCAGAAAGAGAAAAAGGTGTGCCGTCTCACGACGTCACACCTTTGCCGGTTAAGTTTATGAAAAAATAGTCTAACCTTTAAAAAACAAATGTCTAACAAAAAAAATTAATATGCATGAGTTTATAATTCGATTGCCTTGATCTGGCTGAGCACCTCTTCCCCTCTCTCGATGGCCTGCAGCATGTCGAACACCTTGTCGCTCCACCCAGCAATGAGGAACACATCGTCGTCTTTGACGGAGAGGGGTGTGCTTCCGTAGCCGCAGAGGTCGAACAGATAGAGCTTGGCCTCAGGTGCGACCTGCTTGTATGACTTCCACGAGCGGCGGAGTAAATCGTCGTCGTAGTAGGAACTGTTCCACATCTGGCAGTCGGTGAAGAAAAACACCTTGTCCACGACCGTCTTGTTTCTTGCCAGCCAGTTGATGACTTTGTGTCCGTTTGTGGAGAATCCCACCTTGTTCCCATATTTATGCATCTTATCCATGGATTTAAGCACATCGTTACCAAGCACTTCCACCGGTCTCCACACATCCCCGAAGATACCAGCCACCACTTCCTGGCAGCGGGTCTTCATCAGCATGGCCAGCAGCAGTCCGATGTCGTAGTACTCTATCTTGCTCTTGGGTGAGACAGGGCTTCTCATCGACCCACTCACATCGCATGCCAATAGGATGCGTGTGTCGGCATCGAAGCCCGGAATATTCTCCGCCGACGCGCTTACGGCCTTCTCGAGTGCAGCTCCAAGCTCGCTGTGCGCCACATCGAACTCCCTCAACTCCCGGTAAGCCGAGAGGAATCGGAACGGTAGTTGTCGTGACTTCCTTACAGCCTCCCTGTTGGAGAGGTAGCTGCACACCGTCTGTATCGTCTTATCCGTCACCTTCATTTTCAGCATATTGCGCAGATTTCGCAACGTGGCCATATAGCCCAAACGTCGGCTCTCCACGAGTTCTTCCCACTTACGGGCAAAAGCAGCTTCGCGCTCAGCATTGTCGGAAAATTCAGTTTTTCCCAGTTCTGAGAGTTCCGTCTCCCAAGTGTACGGCGTGTCGAGGCTTCCCGTGACGATCTTGTCGAAAATGGCCTGCTGAGCCGCATCCTTGGCTTTAGGATGAACAAGGAAGAGTGCGTCGCGCAGCTTCACCTCGGCATTGTCGCGGTCATACTTGGCGAACTGGTACTCATCAAAGCGGTTGAATACCGTCTTCAGTCCTTTGAGGATCTGATTTGAGACCTTGGCCAGCTTCTTTCGTTTGTCGCCCGTAGGGTTCAACTTCTGATAGCAAGCCAGAAGCTCCGTGATTTCGTCGGCTCTCTGCACCACCTGTGCCACGGTACGTGCCACGAGGTCATCACCACTGTGCACACCTGCCAACGCCACAGTCAAGAGCAAGGGCACAGAGCGGAGATTCATCTGTGTACGCGCAAAGACAGCGAGACGTGCCACAAACTGCGGATCGGTCTTCTGCACCAGATTCTTGATACGGCTGAAGCGCCCACCGTCTTTCTCGTAAAAATTGTCGTTGAGCATGGAGGTGACAACAGCGGTGTAGAGTTCCATCTCTGCCGAGAGCTTGTAAGCTCGTGCGCCCTCATGGTTGAGGGTCAGGTTCGGTTCTTTTGCTTTCTCGTTAAATTTCATATTTCTCGTGTTTATTTGGTTTTACATCGCGGTGCTACTTCATGGAGGCCCAAAGCCGTTGTCCGATGGCCCTTCCTCCACTAACGGCAACCAAGTATTGATAATGATTTACTTCATCTTTGTATTGCAGATATACTATTTTATATATGCCTACATGGAATTGGAGAGAAAAACAGAAAGGGAGCAAATGCGGTGATACTATCGCATAGAGACTTGTGTAGAGAACTACAAAAAAATAGTAATCTTGATTGTAATATCGAAGTAACCCTACGCTACGTCAACCGCATTTCTCCACTCATCCAGTTCATATTTCCCCCGGTTTCAAAGAGCTCTGATTTTTAATTTCAATGCAAAGTTAGGATTGTGCTACGCAAAAGTTCTGCGCATATAAAAAAAATTTTATTGTTGTCGTAAAAAATATGGTACTTCAGGAATATTTGTGGAAAAAAATTCTATATCGTTGTTTGACCTTGCTTCGCCGGTCAGATGTGCGGGCGAGACGCCCACTATCCCAGCCGATGTCCTGTCGGAATGAAAAAGGAGACCCGAAGTTCAACAGAGACGAAATCGGACGTGTATCCCAGCCGATGTCCTGTCGGAATGAAAAAGGGGACAGCAGATAACAATAAAATTAATCACCACACGAAATCCTGAATAACCTAAAAAAAATAGAGATGGAGAGCATATACAAGAGCCCGCGGGATGTCACACCGTAAATTCACCATTCAAGTAAATTATTTCCAATCAAGCAGATATGGGTATTCCCCCTATCGTATGGGAAAAACCCAAAGGCAATTAGGGAATTAACATTTGGTGGTTTGGATAAACTTTCCTAACTTTGCGTCATCAAAAAGATAGAAACAGAAAAAATTATTAACAATTAATACGAAAGCCTTATGAAAAAGTTATTACTCATGACCATGTTTCTCGCAGCGACGCTGACGATGAACGCCCTGCCAATCGACGTAGCACAGCGTGAGGCCCTCTTCCTCACCGACAAGATGGCATACGAACTCGACCTGACCGAAGAGCAGTACGAACTGGCCTACGAGGTGAACCTGGACTATCTGCTCAGCATCAATTACCACGGTGACCTTTACGGCACATGGTGGAGCCGCCGCAACGCAGACCTTCGCTATATTCTCTCCGACTATCAGTATCGTATCTACGTAGGACTCAACTACTTCTATCGCCCGCTGGCATGGAGAGACGGCAGATGGTACTACCCTATCTACGGACGCTATGCTGACCGCTATCACTACTATCGCGCTCGTCCTCACGGATTCGGTGTTTACAGAGGAGGACACAACCGCATCCACGGACACTACAACAGACCTATCCACCGTCCGCACGCCGGAAGGTTCGGTAATCACCCAGGTGGACATCCGGGCGGACACGTAGGAGGACATCCAGGCGGACACGTAGGAGGCAACCATCCAGGTGGCAACTACAACAACCGGAACTACAACGGTGGTGGCAACCGGCCTAACGGAAATCACAACGGTGGTGGCAACCGTCCTAACGGAAACTACAACGGTGGCGGCAACAACAGGAACTACAACGGCGGTGGCCACCGTCCAGGCAACATCCGCTCACAGCAGAATCGCTCCAACAGCTCCGGACGAGTAGCAGCCCCGGGGCGCCGCAGATAAGCAAATCACAAAAAAAATAAAAAAATGTGCTCAGAAAGTCTGAGCACATTTTTTATTTTCCACATACCACCTTGATAATTTTCTTTGGAGAGATCTGGTCGTTGGAGTAGATGATGAACTGCTGGGGGTCGTCTGCGTCCTTCATCTTCGCCGTGTCGACCCAGACTTTGATTTTGAACGTCTGGTTTTTCTTCAGCGCCAGCTGCGGACATTCCACGAGCACAGCCCCGGACGCCTCCACCTTCTCCACCATCAGCAAGGCGTCTCCGCGATTGCTGATAGTCAGTGTTCCCTTCAGTTTCTTGTCGGGCTTGAATTTTCCTACAATCAACGATGATGTTGACGTGAGCATCACAGGCTTGGCATAGTCAATCAGGGGCTGCTTTGCAGACGGGGTTTCTTGGGCGATAACCGGTTTTTCTTCCTCAGGCTCAACCACCTGCTTCTGCTGCACCACCTCGTGCTCCACCACCTTGCATTTCATTCTCACCAGCTGTGGCTCGGCATCCAGGCTGTTCCTCACCTCGATCATGCGGTCGAACCGGCCAAGCATCTCGGCGTTGTAAGTGACGACTACGCGTCCGGTTCCCCCTGGCTGGATTGTGCCTCTTGTCCATTCCGGCTCCATGCATCCGCAGCCCGGATCCACATATTGGATAGTCAGCGGCTGCCCGCTCTTATTCGTGAACACATAGGTGGCCGTAATGGGATGATACCACTGCGTAAGGCCCACGTCGAGCATCTCCTCCTTGAAGGAGAGTGACTGGGCTCTCGTGGTTGAGCCCATCAGCATCAGCATATATATAATAAGGAGTATCTTGATTCGGTTCATGACAGAAAGGTTTGGAAGTCTTTGTTAGTTAAGAAATTGCTGTTTCACAATCAATGGAGAACTGCATCCCGTCGTATGCCAGATGACGGTGGGGCGGCAGTTTGGCCGCCTCCTCGGCATGCAGACCGACGTGGTGGGACATATGGATGATATACGCCTCCTCAGCTCCCAGCTTGTCGGCAAAGGCCACTGCGTCTTCCACAGACTGGTGTGTCATATGCTCTTCATGGCGCAGGCCGTTCACAATCAGGTATCTGACGCCATGCAGGAGACGCTCCTGGTCGGGCTGGATGGTCTTCATGTCGGTGACATACGCAAAACAGCCGATTCGGAAAGCCAGAATCGGCAGTTTTCCGTGCATCACCTGCAGCGGCAACACATCCACACCGTTCACTCTTACCGTCTGTCCCGGCTCCACCCGTTCGAGGTCGATACCCGGCACCCCCGGATACCTCACTTCTTTCGGTGTGAAGCAATAAGGAATGCGCTCCATCAGGTGTGTGGCACAGAAGTCGTCGGCATAAATCACCATGTCGCCAAATACGGAGAAGGGCCTGATATCGTCGATTCCGCCCACGTGGTCGTAATGCTCATGGCTGATGAAAATGGCGTCGATAGGTTGGAATCCGTTACGCAGCATCTGCTGACGGAAATCTGGGCCGCAGTCCAGGAGCATGCGTGTGACGCCGTTCTTCGCAGACGGGTCGTCGATTTCCACGAGTGCAGAACACCGCAACCGCTTGTCGCGCGGGTCATCAGAAGTACATACCCTGCATTTACATCCCAGCTGTGGCACGCCGCATGAGGTGCCAGTGCCCAGAAGAGTCACTCGCATCCTGCTCATATAAAATTCACCTCCGGCTTGATTTCCACACCAAATTTCTCCATCACGTCAGCCCTGACCGCTTCGCTCAGGCGCACAATCTCGTCTGCGTCGGCACCACCCAGGTTCACGATTACGAGTGCCTGCTTGTCGTGGACAGCAGCACGTCCCATCGACCGTCCTTTCCATCCCGCCTGCTCAATAAGCCATCCGGCCGGAATCTTATAGCCGTTTTCCACCTTGTAATAAGGCATATTGGGATAGTCAGCCTGCAGCTGTCGGAACTGCTCGTCCATCACAACGGGATTGACAAAGAAACTGCCAGCGTTGCCCGTCACTTTCGGGTCAGGCAGCTTTGCGTTTCGGATGTCGATGATGGCCTGCCGTACGTTCGCAGCCGAAAGTTCCCGTCCCTCCATCGCCTGGCGGATATTGCCGTAGGCCGTGTTTGGATTGAACACCTTGGACAGGCGAAGCCTTACGTAGACAACGGCATACTGTCCCTTCAGCTCACGCTTGAAGATGCTCCTGCGGTAGGCATACTGACATTCATCGTTTGAAAAAGTCCTCAGCTCTCCCGTCGAGAGAGACACAGCCTCCACCTCCTCAATCACATCTTTCACCTCCGTGCCGTATGCACCGATGTTCTGAACAGCAGCGGCTCCCGTCTCGCCTGGGATGAGTGAGAGGTTTTCAATGCCGCTCCATCCCTGCCCGACTGCATAGTCGACAAGTTCGTCCCATACCACGGCCGCACCCACACGGACCAGCACCTCGTCGGCCGTCTGCTCCACGATGTCCACACCTTTGATGCGGCTGTGCAACACGATGCCGTCGAAGTCCTTCGTGAACAGCAGGTTGCTACCGCCTCCTACGTGCAGCACATTTCTGCCTTGGAGTTCTGGGACGAGAGTCTGCAGTTCCTCTACAGAGTCGTATTCGATAAACTCATCGGCATGGCAGTCGATACCAAATGTGTTGTTGTTCTTCAGCGAAAAGTTTTTGATTCGATGCATAATGGGGATAGGAAAGAGGTTTTTAGTCGGGCAGGTCGGACGAGTCAGACAGGTCAGACGGGTCGGACAGGTCAGACAAGTCGGACTATCTAATGAATTACTTCAGTCCAGCTTTCAGGCTTCTGATGACAGCGGAATTGAAGCCGGCATGGTCGAGCTCGTTGAGCCCCTTGATTGTAGTTCCACCAGGCGTGGTCACCTTGTCGATGGCAGCCTCCGGATGCAGACCGGTCTCGCGCAACAGTGTGATGGCTCCGTCCATGGTCTGCATGGCAATCTGCTGAGCGTCTTTGGGATAGAAGCCCATCTCAACGCCCGCCTCCATCTGCGCGCGGATATAGCGCATGATATAAGCGATGCCACAGCTGGCCATCATCATGCCAGGGCCTACCATCTTCTCCTCGCACACATTCACCTCTCCGACCATCCTGAAGAGCGCAGCCACCTTTTCGGTTGCCTCGTTCGTCACGCTCACACCTGGAGCCACGAACGACATGCTCTTGCCGAACTCCGCTCCGATGTTAGGGATGACATAGAAGAACTGGGCCTCGCCCACTCCCTCCTGTTCGGAGAAGAAGCCCTCGAGCTTTTCGGTGGTGATGCCAGCCGCGTCGGACACGATAATCTGATTGTCGAAGTCGATCACAGGCGCGATCTCATCGGCCACCACCTCCACGAGCCACGGCTTGACAGCCAGCACCACAATGTCGGCGCCCTTCACGGCCTCCGCATTGTCGGTGAACGTGTTGATACCAGGGAAAATCTGCTTGAAATTGTCAAGCACTTGTGTGTTGCGGTCGGCGATGTTGATGTCAGACTCGCTGGACAGCACATTGCCCGCTCCGCCTTTCCGGGCTGCTTTCGCCCATCCTTTGATTAAGGCACCGCCCATATTGCCGGCACCGATTACTGCTATTTTCACTTTTTTTAGTTTTTAGTTTAGAGTTTAGACGGTGATGAGTTGAGAGTTGAGAGGATTAGAGTTTCGGGAGGTCGAGACTTCGGGAAAAAATTTAGTTTGCCGCCTCAAACTCGCGCAGGAATCTCACGTCGTTCTCAGAGAACATACGGAGGTCCTTCACCTGATATTTGAGGTTGGTGATGCGCTCGATGCCCATACCGAAGGCATAACCTTTATATTTCTTGCTGTCGATGCCGTTGAGCTCCAGCACCCGTGGATGCACCATGCCGCATCCCAGGATTTCCACCCATCCAGTGTGCTTGCAGAATCCGCAGCCTTTTCCTCCACAGATGTTGCACGAGATATCCATCTCCGCAGAAGGCTCGGTGAACGGGAAATAAGACGGACGCAAGCGGATTTTGGTGCCTTCTCCGAACATCTCCTGTGCGAAGAGCAACAGGACCTGCTTCAGGTCGGTGAACGACACCTGCTCATCGACATAAAGGCCCTCCACCTGATGGAAGAAGCAGTGGGCACGTGCCGAGATGGCCTCGTTACGGTAGACACGTCCTGGGCAAATGATGCGGATAGGCGGCTGCTGGCGCTCCATCACACGGCTCTGCACCGATGACGTGTGAGTGCGGAGAATGATGTCGGGATGGCTCTCCACGAAGAAAGTGTCCTGCATGTCGCGAGCCGGATGGTCGTCGGCGAAATTCATCGCACTGAACACATGCCAGTCGTCCTCCACCTCAGGTCCCTCAGCCAGGCAGAAGCCCAGACGAGAGAAGATGTCCACGATCTCGCTCTTCACGATGTTCAGTGGATGACGGGTGCCGAGCGGGAGGGGATAGCCCGTTCGAGTGATGTCGAAATCACTGTCATCAGCGTCGGATGTGGCAAATCCGTCACGCAAGGCGTTGATTTTCTCCAGCGCCTTCGTCTTCAGCTCGTTGATTTTGATTCCGGTCTCCTTCTTCAGCTCCGCAGGCACCGAACGGAAGTCGTTCATCAACGACGGAATGAGTCCTTTCTTACTAATATACTTAATTCGCAGCTTTTCCACATCATCAAGCGAAGTGGCTGTGAGTTGTGCCACTTCAGCAAGCAATGCCTCAATTTTTTCTAACATGATTTATATTTTTTGATGTTTTATTCACGTTTTTTTAGAAATTTCATGCAAAGATACGCAATTTCGGCCATATTTTTACCATATAAAAAAATAAAACATTAAATTTGCATAAATTTTATACCTTATTAATATTTGAAAAAGCATATATGACTTACAGACGTCTGATTTTTGTGCTTGTAATTCTTCCCTTCCTCGCTGCTTCCTGCAGCCAGTGCGAAAAGAAACAAGACCCGCTCGACGGGGAAATTCACAGCGACTCGGCCACCACCGACACGGCAGAGCGTGAACTCGACCTTTTCAAGAAACGGGCCATACCGTCGTCGGCCGATGCCAACTTCGAGGACTTCCTCTACGCATTCCTCACCGACGACGAATTCGCCGAGGCCCGCGTGG
>OCTX012285831.1_pt1 | contig 19146 bp, 12 predicted proteins | sample 1539691 | NCBI WGS metagenome assembly OCTX01 (sample SAMN02144231, study PRJEB22623) | gut metagenome | biome: sheep rumen | host: Ovis aries | place: New Zealand | reverse complement strand
CCGCTCCCCGCGCGCGCTACGTCCGCGTCAGGCGCGTTCCCGACGCGAAGGACGATGTCTACCACCTGAACAAACTGCTCGTCTACGGCAAGAAGCTCTATTAGCCCGATGCCTTACCTTCCTGTCGGCATGACCTTGACGAACTTCGGGCGGTAGGACGGCCAGTCCACGAGGATGCGGGCGGCGAGCGGCGAGCCGGTGCGGTCCGCGTGTTCGCGGATGAGCGCGAGGAGATCCTGTTCGTCGTCGGAGTTTTCGGCTATGCCTGCGAGATCGATGGAGTCGAGGTTGCACTTTAGGTCGAAGTCGCCCGCCTCGTCGATAACGTAAGCGACGCCGCCGGTCATGCCGGCTCCGAAGTTGACGCCCGTCGAGCCGAGAACTAGCACCTTGCCGCCGGTCATGTATTCGCAGCCGTGGTCTCCGATTCCCTCCGCGACGAGCGTTACGCCCGAGTTGCGGATGCCGAAGCGTTCTCCTGCCTGTCCGTTCAGGAAGATCGCACCCGACGTGCCGCCGTAGGCGATGACGTTTCCTGGCGCGAACCAGTCGCTCGGTACGCAGATGAAGTCCGTCGGCGAGGTGATGGCTATTGACCCCGATCGCTTCGGCGCGTACTACAAGAGCCAGGTCGCCTGCTCCAGTCCTTTGCCGAAGCGCGGCAACGTCTTTCTCTCGGTGCGCGACGAAGACAAGCCGCAGGTAGCGGAGCTTGCCACGAAATTGAAGGAACTCGGCTTTGGCATTTACGCGACGCTCGGCACTTCGACGTATCTCTGGGGGCACGGTATTGAATCTCGGGCGGCGTTCCGCATCTCTCGCGGCCGACCCAACGCGATTGACCTGATCCGCAAGGGCGAGATCCAGTGGGTGGTCAACACGTCGGAATCCGACGGGGAGGCGTCGGGCGACAGCGTTCAGCTGCGCTCGTCTGCGGTCGCCGCGGGCGTCCCAGTGACGACTACGCTTGCTGGTTTCTCCGCGGCTGTCGGGGGGCTTGACGACTTTGCCCACTATGGCGAGGTCTCGGTCTGCACGTTGCAGGAGTACCATGCGCGGCTCTGACGCGCGAGACAAGCGGCGGCGAAACTCAGGCGATTGATAGATTGCCGAATCTTCGGTATAATATCCACCAAATGGCAGGACGTATTTCCATATCGCTTCTTTCCGCTCTGCTGCTTGCCGTCGTGGCGGCTCCGGCCGCCCGCGCGGACGAGAGCAGCCCAGTCATGTTCTCGCTTCTCGATCCAGTGCAGTGGCCTTCGTCGCAAAGCGATGTGTGTGGCTTTAGGCTGTCGCTCCTCTACGGCGAGTGCGCGGATTTTTCAGGGTTTGATATCGGGCTAGCCGGTCGCGCGACAGGCGACTTCTACGGGCTCTCTGTTGGCGGTGCGAACATAGTCTCGCGCCGTCTCATCGGACTTCAGGTGGGGCTCGTCAACTGGAACTCGAACGGAGACATATCTTCGGATCGCCGTTCGATAGGTGTTCAGTATGGCCTTTTGAACCATGTGGATTCTTTGCTCGGGCTTCAGAACGGCTGGATAAACACGTCGAGTGGGAACGTGTCGGGCCTGCAGTACGGTCTTCTGAACTGCGCTGCGGATGTGGACGGCGTACAATGCGGGTCATTGCTCGTCCTTGGGGTCAATGTAGCCGTTGGTTCTGTCAGTGGATGCCAGATTGGCATAGTTAACTATGCTGGCAGGATGGAGTCAGGGGTGCAGATTGGGCTTGTAAACGTAATCGCCGACGGCGGATTTTTTCCGGTTCTGCCAATTCTAAACGGCGGTTTTTGACCATGCCCGCGGAAAATAAAGCACAGTTGTTGCGCTGTTTCCCCTTGTGGGGGACGAGATTTTTTGATAACATACTCATGTCGTCGCCATGGGATACGCTGCCTGTGGCGGCTGTCGACTGTGGCGCAGTGCGCTGCGGCCTGTGTTTTGTGTGCAGTTAAGGTTTACAGAGAAGCCATTTAAGAACAAAACAAAAAGGAAAACTGACATGTTCAAATCAGCAAGATCGCGGCTTCGCGCCGCAGTGTTCGCCTGCGCGGCGGCCCTTGGCCTCGGCGCATACGCGGCGCCGACCGCCACAGCCGTCTGGCGCAGCAACCTTGGCCAGTCCTACACGATTGGCGGCAATACGTTTGGTGTCACGATACCTGGCAACGAAACAAAACAGGCCGGAGTGCTCAATGCGGACGGCACGATCACGGTCGCAAACGAATGGACGGGTTTTTCTTCGCCCTACATTGGCCTTTCCAGCGCAAACCCGACGGCGGTTTCCATGCTTGTTAAGTTCTCCGGTCTTTCCATCCCGGAAAGCGATGCCACCGGCGTTTGCTTGGCGGCTATGCGCGACTCTTCGGGTAATGAAGTCGGCGCAGTTGTCAAAGCTTCGTCAACAAGCCTAAAGGCTTACTATATGGAGAACAACGCGAACACGACTACTGAAGGTGATGTGACCGGCGGTGAAAATGTCGTGACGCAAAGTGGCTATATGCTCTTTTCGTATTCGACGGCTGGCGGCGTCAAAATCTACGTGGGCAGCGACATTGCAAGCCTCGCAGGCGGTGCGATGGGGTCTTACAAGTATGGCAGCAACACGATTGAGCGTTTCTCGATCGGCGGCGATCCAGCTGGCAAAGTCTATACGCCGTCCGGCATGAAAATCGAGGAGGTCGCGCTTTTCGTCGGCTCAGCGCTCACAAATACCGATGTCGCCGATTATGCATTTCCGACATTGGATGGCGAAACAACTGCGCTGACCATGACAGAGCTGAACACGAAGATCGCCGCCGATAGCAACGTCATCTTCACGGCTTCGCCTGTCGTCACGCTCGACGTAGAGCCTTCCGCTGCCACGAAGACCTATTTGCAGAGTGCCGCGTGGAATGGCACCGTTCTCATCAAGGACGCAGACAAGAACAACATCGTGCCGACAGCATACGGCAACCCGAATTCTACGCTGAAGCTTTCCGGCGTGAAGGGCTATTTCGCAAAGGCGAAGTATGGTTCTTCCTCTACCCCCGCAATTGAATTGGAGGACAGCGAAACGGAAGGTCGCGTTTACGGCTTCTGGAATTACGACGGGTATTCCTTCAACAGCTACTCCGGCTATCCTTACGTACATACGCCCGAACTCAAAGGTTCTGGCTCGTTGGTTGCCGACAAGAGCGGTGCTCTGAAGACTCTTATTGTCGTGGACAAGTGGAGCGCATTCACCGGTAAACTACAGCTCGCCCCCAGCGGTATTGTGTGCTTTGGCACGGGTCTTCCGGAGCAGACCGAAGCGAGTTCCGCTGCGCTGACCGCCGGCTCGATCAGGCTAAGCGGCACGGTTCCTGCCTCCATCGGAACGTGGACGGTTGGCACCGCTTTCACAGGCAGTGTCTTGACGCTTACGACTGCGGCCAATGCTACGACGACCGCGTTCTTGACTGACTCTACAAAGTGGAAGGGTACGTGCCAGTTGAACTGGAACCATACGAGCGCACTTGATATCGTTAACTACGGCAATGCAAATTCCGTCGTCGAAATCGTCAGCACCTTCTCGGCCTATCCGACAAAGAACGGCGGCAATGCAGCCGCGAATCTCGCGGCAGAGCTGAAGCTCTCCGCAAACTGGACCGTCGCGAATGGCTGGGATAGCCAGACCACGACATTTGCCAAGCTTTCCGGCACGGGCAACCTTATCGTCAATGGCGCCAGCAGCGGCACCACCGCACTCCCCTACACGATCACGAAGATCGAAAACTTCACGGGTGCGCTCGGCGGCGCGCGCGGCCAGTTCACGATCGGTACGATCGTAGCGTCCGAAGAGCCTGTCGGCGGCACGAAGCTTGTCAGCCTCTCCAACTGCACCAAGACGCCTGTCCTTACCAATACCACAGTCGAGTACAACGGCGCGGCTGTCGAGGGCATCACCCTTGAAGTCAAGTCCGACGGAATCTATGTGGCCGAGGCGACTGTTGACGTTACGGTTCCCGTCGTGGCCAATACGGTTGTGACGGTGACGGTCGGCGGCGAGACGGTTTCGCCGACGGTCGAGGGCGGCAATGTCTATGCGGTCGCGCCCGGCTCCGTCGTGACGGTGACGTATGCCGCCGCAGACGGCTATGAAATCAGCGGCACGACAGTGTACACCGTCGATACGGCGAATGCAACGACGTTCGAGGTCGCCGCCGATATGGTCACGGCGCAGTATGTCGCGCAGATCAAGACCGGGCCGACGACATACGAGAACTTCACGACGCTTGCCGCTGCACTTGACAGCGAGAACATTGCGTATGGAATTACGTTGCTCGCCGATGTCACGGAAAACAACGTCACGGTCGATTCTGCGGCAATCATTACAGGCAGCCACACGATCAATGCAAATGTCACCATTGCGAACGGTGGGCAGTTGCAGTTGATGCTTGCTACGCTCAACGGTACGCTGACGATTCAGGACGGCGGCACGTATGTGACGCTTGGCGGCACATTGGGCAACGTGGTTGTTCAGGACGGCGGTATTATCAACTTGACGACGCTGAGCGAAGACGCCGCGCCTCTAACCGTCTCCACGCTCACCGTCAATGGCGCGCTCACGATCGTTTCGTCGTATGGCCTCGCTGAAAGAGGCAAGACCTACAAGGCCATCAGCTACATTACTGGAAACGCGACGATCGCCGAGGGCGCTTCGTTCAACGGCTCTGGCGAGTGGTCCGCCTCGACGACGGTCGACGGCGACAATACGGTCGTCTGCCTCGAAATCACCAAGGTCGCGGTCGTCGATGGAGTCTACTACGATACGGCGCAGGAAGCTGTCGAAGCTGCCGTCGCGAGCGGCAAGCAGGCCCAGTTCCTGGTTCAGCCTGGCACGGTCACGCTCGGCGCCGGCGAAACGCTCGTCGTGAAGGGCGGCTACCAGCCGACAGTTGAACTTGACGCCGGGCTTTCGACTCCCCCGTATGAAGTCGAGAGCGGCTATGATATCACAACTGGAATCTATACGTATGCCGTCAAGAGCTATGTGGCGCAGATTGGCGACGACAAGTATGAGTCCATTGCCGCTGCCGTCGCGGCTGCGACGAGCGGCCAGACGGTCACGATGCTCGCCGATGATCGCGTCAGCTTCACGGAGGACAATCTTGAGCTTTCCATTGGCAAGGCACTCACGATAGACGGCGCAGGCCACACAATTTACGGCGTCAACGACTACACAGGCGGCAAAGGCGACCACGACATCTATATCTCCGGTTCGGGAGATGTTACGATCAAGAACGTGACGCTCGCAGAATTCGGTGGCGCGGTTGCCAACAATATGCGCACCTATCCCATCTGGACTGGCAGCGCCTATACAGGCACCCTTACGCTCGACAATGTGACGGTACGCAACTTCAACCGCACCGCGTTCAACCTCAACGGTGGTACGGTTGTCGTGAAGGACTGCACGATTACCGGCGACACATCGAAGGACACCTACTTCCAGTCGGGCATCGAGGCGTACAATGCCAATGTCACCGTTCAGGGCACGACCACTATCACCGGTACGGGTTCCAATCTTGTTGATTGGCCTGAGGCCGCCTGTTTGCAGCTTGGCAATCCGAATGGATCTGTAGCCGGTACTGGTTCGATTACCATCACGGGCGGCACGTTCACCGGTGATTACGGCGTCATAGTTGCATCGAATGCTAGTGAAGTGGTATCGGTGACCGGCGGCACGTTCAACGGCGTGCTGGAAGTCGAAGACGGCGAGGGTGGTTCGCTCGCAATCTCCGGCGGTACGTTTGACGCGGTTGTTCCCGAAAAATATCTCGCCGAGGGATACGAGGTCTTGGACAACGGCGACGGTACGTACGGCGTGCGCGAGGACAAGGGCTGGCTGTATGCCGCTCCGGGGTACTGGAACTACACCGGTACATGGACGGAAGGTGCTGCGCTCGGCGACGACAAGGTTACTATTTCGGACGGCGCTACTTATTCGAACCGCACGGCGTCCGCCGGACAGCTTGTCACGGTTGCTATGACGCTCAGCTTCGACGACGTAAACGATGACGCCGATGACTTTGGCGACGCAAAGGCAGCCGTCAGGCTCGCGGCGGGCGAAACCGATGGGACTTACCAGTTCCAGCTCTACACATCTGATGGGGAGAACAAGATGTGGACCAACGCGACCGTTGGTGTCACGGCTACGAAGGAAGTGGATTACAACTTTGTCTTCGTCCTCGACCTGACGAATAAGACCTATACGGCGTCGATCGTCAGCGGCACGACGACAAATGCAATGACCGTTGGCGGAGCCGCTAACATCCTGTTTGCCTGCCAGACCAATGTCGCACCTGTCCAGAAGATCGAGTTCATCGGCTCCGGCACGGTGTCCTCCATCGAGGGCAGCTACGAGGACGCCCCGGTGCCAGAAGGCTTCGTCGAGAATGACGAGGTCACGCTCTCCGACGGCAAGGCGACGCTTACGGCGGCACAGGCCACCTGGCTCAACCAGTTCGGTGTGAAGTTGACGGTCGCGGCGCGCCTGGCGGAGCTTTCTTCGGCGCAGTTCACGGCGGCGTATCTCCTCAACCTCGACATCATGGGCACGTTCTCCTACACCTTCAACGTAACGGGCTTCGGCTTCGAGACGGTGAACGAGACGGAATGCGCCGTGGTTACGGTCACGCTGACCCGCACGGGCGCGCTCACGGAGAACGAGAAGGCAAAGCCCATCGTCGGAACCCTGAAGTTGAAGGGCACCGCGACTCTTGGCACGGAGTTTACGGTGATCGACGAGGCTACTGTCGCCGATGATGACTTCAGCGAAGGCAACACCACTACGATTACGCTCGACAAGGGCGATGCCAAGTTCTTCCAGCCTGTAATCGAATAATCGCGCCAAAAGGTGAATAACATGAAATTCGCGTTTTCCGCAATTCTTGCGTGCGGAATTGCCGTTTCCGCCGCCGCCGCTCCTAGCCCGATATCTGCGCGCTCGGTGCATATGTGGCACCCCGCGCCAGACGCCGAATGGATGTACGGCGAGGTGACGGTCGAGAAGTCCGTCCCTGGCAGCTACTTCGCAGCCATCTGCTTCAGCTGCGGCTACTGCGGCATCCAGGAGCTCTACGACGGAAAGAAGGTCGCAATCTTCTCCGTGTGGGATCCGGGCGATCCGTTCGACTTCAAGGCGAAGCCCGACAACGTCGACGAGAAGGTTCGCACGAAAAACCTGTATGCCGGCGAGGGCGTTGTGATCAGCCGCTTTGGCGGCGAGGGCACCGGCGGGAAGTCCATGCTGCCGTTTGACTGGAAGATCGGCGAGACATACCGTTTCGCCATCCACTCCCGTCAGGACGGCGACTACAGGACGGCGTTCACGGGCTATCTCTTCCGCGACGGCGCATGGTTCAAGATCGCGACTTTCACCACGCTCCAGACGAAAGGCGCCCACGCCATCAAGGGCGTCTACAGCTTTGTCGAGGACTTCCGCCGCAACGAGGAGTCTCGCGGCCAGGTCCGCCGCGCGAAGTTCACGAACTTCTTCGCGAAGCCCCTCGACGGAGATTGGATGCCAATAGCGGACGGACGCTTCACCGGCGACAAGAATCCGATCATGACAGTCGACGCCGAGGCGGTCGAGAACGGCTTTGCCCTCACGACTGGCGGCGACACCGAGAACAAGAACATCAAGCTGTTTGCGAACGCGAAGACCAAGGTCGGTCCTCGTCCAGACGCCTGCCGTGCGCTTGACGCTCTCGTGGACTCCAAGCAGGTCCTCTTCAAGGGTGGCGACGCCGTCGAGGGAGTCAAGACCGCCGTCTATCGCATCCCGGCGCTCTGCACGGCTCCTAACGGCGACCTCGTCGCGGTCTGCGACGCGAGGCACGAAGGGGGCGGCGACCTGAACCACGCGAAGCCGATCAACATTGCCGTCCGCCGCTCGTCCGACGGCGGCAAGACGTGGACTGAGCCGGCTTTCACCTGGAAGTGGGCCTGGAACGACGACGAACACTGGGCGGGATCGGACCCGTCGTTCGTCGTCGACGCGGAGACGAAGAAGATATTCCTCTTCTACAACGTGTGGGAATCTAAGAAGCGCCACGGGGTGTTCCAGTTCTACGTGCAGGAATCGTCCGACAACGGCAAGACATGGTCGAAGCCGCGCGACATTTCGAGCGACATCGCTTTCCCCGAATGGCCCTTTGGAAAGCGCGACAGGGAGGGCGGGTTTATCTTCATTACGTCCGGCTCCGGAATCCAGGCGAAGGACGGCACGCTCCTCCACACGATCGTCCACGTGAACGACGGCAACGCGCTCTTCGGGTCTGACGACCACGGCAAGACGTGGAAGCCCTTCGGCAAGCCCGTCAAGAACGGCGACGAATGCAAGGTCGTGGAGCTTTCGGACGGCTCGTGGATGATCAACTCGCGCTGGCGCGGCGGCGGGCGGCAGATCCACGTCACGAAGGACCGCGGCAAGACCTGGGAGTCGCGCTACGACAAGAATCTTGAGGATCCCCAGTGCAACGCGCAGATCATGCGCTACGGCAATATGCTTCTCTTCTCCAACTGCAAGAGCCCGAACCGCCGTGCGCTTCTCTATATCCGCGCGTCGGCCGACGACGGCAAGACGTGGAGCGACGGTCTTTGCATCGAGCCCAAGGGCGCTGCGTATTCCGACATGACGATTCTCCCGAACGGCGACATCGGCATTCTATACGAGGGCGCGGGCTACGCGACGATCAACTTTACGACTGTGACGCTTGCCGACATCAAGGCGCAGCTCAGGTAACACATCGAACCTACCATGGGGTCTGACCCCATGGTAAACCAGTGCTTGTAAATGTGAAATGAAGCCTGGGCCATGTAAAATGGTGGTGAGGGTTGGCTTCTGTCGCATGTTATGCTATAATAGGGACATGAAAAACATCCTCGTTATTGCCGTCGCCGTGCTTCTTGCCGGCTGCTTCACGTCTATGACGTCGAAAACCGTTAAATATCCAGCGCCCCCCGCGCCTATCGGTTGTGTGCTGGTGGACGCCTATGATGCAGGGCGGCCAAAGGACTACGTCAAGTTCCATAACGCTGGAATGTACGAGTCGCTTAAAATCGATGTCTTGTTCCACAATCCTGCGACGATGACGTGGGAGGCGTTCGGCATCGCGACTCTTAAAGGGCCCGGCGACACAGACACCATGAAGCATTCCACCCACCTCGGCGGCGGACTCCGCAACCTGCGCTATTTCGCCGTCAAGTTTCTGGATGGAAAGCCGCATGAGTTTTCCATCGACGGTGCCCACAACGACCTCCACTTATATGTGAAGTAAGTGCTTATGAAGATGCATGACGGTTTTTCAGTTGTCAGCAAATGCGTTGTTGCGGCGTTCTGTGCCGTCTGCACAACATCTGTTTTCGCGACGCCGGTCGAGGTTGACTGGAAGGCAGGCGAGACAATGCCCGCGAAGGTCGCAAGGCCGTTCTCGGGCTTTCTGCCCGACGGGCGGTTTGTCGTCGCGGGCGGCAGCTATTTCGAGGGCGGGAAAAAGATGTATAGCGCGGACATAAATGTCCGCGAACTGGACGGCAAGTGGACGAAGGTCGGCGAACTGCCGCATCCCATCGCCGAAGGCGTCTGTTGCGAGACGCCATTTGGTCTTTTTTGCGCGGGCGGAACTGACGGCGAGACGGTGTTCACCAACACATTTAGGATTATCGTCAATAAGCTCGCCGAGGATGGCCTTGATGTCGTCAGGGGACTGCGGTTGCCAAAACCAGTCAAGATGGGGGCGGCTGCATATAACGACGGTCTGTATTTCGTAATTGCGTCGAAGGACGTTTATGGTATAGACCTCAAGAGGGGTGCAAGCAGGTTTGTGAAAATAGGCGAAATACCAGGACCTGCCCGCGAGCAGATTGTGGCGGCCGTCCAGAATGGCGATCAGAAGGAGAAGATGTTAATTGTCGCAGGTGGCTTCGACAAGGAGACGAAGAAGCCGCTCAGGGACGTCTATGGGGTTGTTCTTTCAAGCATAAGCCTGCCGTGGAGCGAGAGCAAGGGAGACAACCCCAAAGTCAGACTTGAAGATGCATGCGACGATCCCGAATTTATTTCCCATCCCGCCGAAATGAAATGGAAGAAGCTCGCCGACCTACCGGAGGGCGTGACTACCATTGGCGCGGCGTTTCTGCCGAGTGGACACCAGCACATTCTCTTGATTGGCGGATTTGGCGAGAAGGGGTGGATCGACCGCGCAATCAACGGCTCTACCGAGACCGATCCTGTGAAGCTCGGATGGCAAAGGAAAATCCTCGCCTACAACTGCGTGACGGATGCGTGGTGCGAATACGGCGAAATCGCGCCCAACGACAAGCCGCGCTGTGGCGCTGCTGCCGCGATTCGCCCTGGCAAGACACCCGAGCAATACACGCTTCTTATCGCTGGTGGTGAAATCGCGCCTGCGACGCGCACGGACTCTGTCTCTGTCGCAAGCTTTAAGAAGACCGGCAAGTTTGGCGCGATGGCGTGGGCAGTTGTCGGTGTCTACGCTCTCTTGATGGTCGGCATGGCGTGCTTCTTCATCTTCAAGAAGAAGGACGAGAATGACTACTTCCGCGGCGGAAACCGCATCCCGTGGTATGTTGCGGGGATGTCGATTTTCGCGACGATGCTCTCGTCGATTACGTTCATCGCGATACCGACGCAGGCGTACTTGCAGGACTGGCGCTACTTCGTGATGGCGTTCTTCATCATTGGCATGGCACCTGTCGCGATCTACTACTACCTGCCGTTCTTCTGCCGCCTCGGTATCACCTCGGCATACGAATATCTCGAAAAGCGCTTCAATCTCGGTGTGCGGCTCTTCGGCTCTGCAGCGTTCGTCGTTTTCATGGTCTGCCGTGTCGCTGTCGTGACGCTACTCCCTGCGATTGCGCTCAACGCAGTCACAGGAATCTCCATCGATGCGTGTATTCTTATTTGCGGCATTCTCACGATGATCTACTGCTCGCTCGGCGGACTTGAGGCCGTCATCTGGTCGGACTTCGTGCAGGGCATCGTCCTTATGGGCGGCGCGGTCTCGGTGCTCGTCCTTCTCATCATGAAGACAGGCGCGCCGGGTGAACACTTCTCGACGTTCTGGAATGTCGCGAGCACCTACAACAAGAACACGATGTGGGATTTCCGCTTCATCCTGACACAGCCCGTCTTCTGGGTCGTCGCGGTGCAGGGGCTTATCTCGAACCTCTCTTCCTATACGAGCGACCAGTGCGTCATCCAGCGCTACATCGCGACGCCCGACGAGAACGCGACGAAGCGCTCGCTCTGGTTCAACGGCTGCATGAGCGTCTTCGCGCAGGTCGTGTTCTACGGAATCGGCATGGCGCTCTTCGCGTTCTACCACACGCACCCCGAGGCGATGGACGTGACGATGCCGAAGGGCGATTCGGTCCTCCCGATCTTCATGGCGACTGAAATGCCGCCGTGGCTCGCGGGACTTGTCATAGCGGCCGTCTTCGCGGCGACGATATCAACGCTGTCGGCGAACCTGAGTTCCGCTTCGACAGCCGTCGTCACCGACTTTGTCAAGCGCTTCAATCCGGGGATCTCCGGCAAGGCACAGATCAGGTGCGGCCAGGTGTGCACGTATGTCGTCGGCATCATCGGCATCATGGCGGCCTTGACGCTTGCGAGGATGGAGTCGAGCGCCTTGTTCGACAACTTCAACAAGTACATCGCGATGCTGACGGCGGGCTTGACGGGGCTGTTCTTCATGGGCGTCTTCATGCCGCGCATCAAGGGCATAGCGGCGGTTTTGGGACTTGCGGCGAACTACTTCGTATGCTTCAGCTGCGAGATACTCCACTGCGATGTTTTTGGACTCAAGTTCCATCCGTTCCTCTTGGGCGGAATCGGACTTGTCGTCTGCGTTGCTGTTGCCTACATCGCGTCGTTCGTCATTCGCGAGAAGGGCAAAGACCTCGCTGGGCTGACGCTAAAGACTTTGAAGCGCTAAGTTTTTAGCCGCAAAGAACGCAAAGAACACAAAGGGTCTTTTGTGCTCTTTGGGTACTATGTGGCTAAACATTCAAAGGTACATTTAGTCGTCAAAGAGGTCGCGGAGCCAGCCAGCTCTGCGGCCCTCCGCGCGGCGGCGCATGTCTATGAGGAGCCCGTCGATGGAGTGGTTTGCGAAGCGGAGATTGTCCACTTCGAAAATCTCTCCGACGAGCTGCGTTCCGGGAATTGCGGAGACGGGGTCGCCTTTGCTGCGGATGTTGGAAATGCGCTTTGCCGCTTCTTCTGTGATCTCTTTCGGAAGAGTGAGCAGAGTTATGCTTGAAATTCCCGCCGCGTTGTATGTGGCGCAGAGGATGTCGCCTGGGTTCGGAAGGTTGATCGTCGAATACGCGGCGATTCCGCCGCCGAGGGAGTGGCCTGCGACGACGAGCTTGGAGTCTGGGAACGCGCGCCTGACGGCAGACAAGATTTCCGAGCCGTGCAGATATTGCTTTGGCGTTCCGCCACCGCCTTGCTGGGCGTCGACAACCCAGTCCTGCATCCAGTGTTCGTCCTCGCCGGGCGCGTTGGATCCCCTGAAGGCGACGACAACGGAGTCTTCCTTCTCGGCGCGGGAGAGACGTACGCCGAAGCCCGCGCCTTCCGCGTCTTCGACAAACCCAGTCTCTGTCTCGTAGCTATAGAGTTGCGAGGGGAGCGCAAGTTTAGCGAATTCGTCTGGCGAAAGCGGGCGATATCCTTCTGGAAGGTCTGGATGGCCGCGGTAGGCGGCAGCGGCATGCTCGCCTATCGAGATGAAGAGTTTTTGCCTGTCCTCGTCGAGGTCGTCCCCGAAGGACATAACTTTTGCGCCTGCCCAGGCAATGGTCGACTTTGCCGCGCCGGTCGTGGCGGAGACGGCGTCGGCGGACGAGCGGACCACGATGTTGTCGTCGCCGTAGCCAGTTTCTAACAGGCGGCATCCGCAGGATGCCGTCATTGCGATTGCCATGAGCACAGCTCGTCGTTTCATGCGGCGAATTATATTCAATTTTGCTTCAAAGGTCAATCGCGCGGAATTCTTTTACATAGAGTGAGTGGATTTTGGTATAATGTCCCTGAACTTAAAACGGTTTCCCGTCAAACTTCCACAAAGGAGAACTCATGAAGAAACTCGAAGGACTCATCGCGGCGGCTCATACGCCGTTCAATGCAGACGGCAGCGTCAACCTCGCGCTTGTCAAGAAACAGGCCCAGACGCTTATCAAGCAGAAGGTGACGGGCGTGTACATCTCCGGCACGACGGGCGAGGGCATCTGCTGCTCGATCGCCGAGCGCAAGGCCGTCTTCGACGCGTGGGTCAAGGCCGCGAAGGGCAAGCTCTATCTCATCGCGCACATTGGCGCGCTCGCTCTCCCGGATGTGCAGGAACTTGGTGCGTATGCCGTTAAGTGCGGCATGGACGCGACCTCGATCGTTCCGCCGAACTTCTTCAAGCCCGGCTCGGTCGATGCTCTTGTCGCCTACTTGAAGGAAGCGCTCAAGACCTCGAAGAAGCTCCCGTTCTACTACTACCACACCGGCATGAGCGGCGTCAACTTCGACATGGAGAAGTTCCTCCTCGCCGCCGACGGCAAGATCAAGAACCTCGCCGGCATCAAGTTCAACTATCCCGACCTCTACATGTACCAGCGCTGCATCAAGTGCCTCGGCGGGAAGTACGACATCACCTGGGGCATTGACGAGTGGTTCGCTGGCGCAGTCGCGCTCGGCGCGAAGTCCGCGATCGGTTCGACTTACAACTACTCGGCTGGAATATACTACAAGATTTGGGATGCCGTCAAGAAGGGCGATCTCAAGAAGGTCCAGGCCGGCATGAAGAAGGTCTGCGACATCGTCGACATCCTTGTGCAGTACGGCGGCGTCGCTGGCGGCAAGGCCATGATGGCTGTGTGGGGGCTCGACATGGGCGGAGTTCGCCTCCCGAATGTCTCGCTTTCCGACAAGGCGAAGGCCGATTGCGTCAAGCGCCTTAAGAAGATCGGCTATCGGTAAGATGAAAGAAAAACAAACTCCGATGGTTCAAAAATAGGCTCCACTACCGCTTCGCCTGATGCTTCGCAATCCCAACCGCATCCAATTGGTTGTCATTGTGCTTGGTTGAGTCGTGCGGAGCTTAGGGCGAAACGTTAGTGAAGCTTTTTTGCCAACCTCGGAGTTTCATAAATTGAAGGAATGGAAAAGATGGATGCGAAGACATACTGGAAGAAGTGGGCGGACAAGTGCCGCTCGGACCTCACTACCGACATCATGCCGTTCTGGCTGAAGTACGGCTGGGACCGCAAAAACGGCGGCGTCTATACATGCGTCGATCGCGACGGCAAGCTGATGGACTCGACGAAGAGCGGCTGGTTCCAGGGGCGCTTCGCGTTCACCTGCTCCTACGCCTACAACGCCGTCAAGAAGGACAAGAAGTACCTCGCGGCGGCGAAGTCCACCCTCGACTTCATCGAGGCGCATCTCTTCGACAAACGCGGGCGCGCCTACTTCTCGCTCAAGGCCGACGGCACGCCGCTCAGGATGCGCCGCTATGTCTTCAGCGAGTGCTTCGCGGCCATCGCCATGAGCGAGTACGCCAAGGCGTTGTCGGGCAAACTTGGTAGGGACGCCTGTCCCCAGGCGTCCGCGGGCGTCTCGGAGAGGCGCCCCTACCAGTCGTCTGAGGCGGCAAAATACGCCGCAAAGGCGCTCGCGCTTTTCAAGCGCATCAAGAAGTTCATGGCCGATCCGAAGATGATGCCGTCCAAGTTCGAGCCGTCGTTTGAGGCGCAGGGTCATTCCCTCACGATGATCCTCATCAATGTCGCACTTCGGCTAAAGGATGTCTGCGACGATCCGATTCTCGACGAGCAGATCGCCGAGTCGATACGGCTCCTCAAGGACAACTTCGTCCATCCCGAGTTCAAGGCGCTTCTCGAGACTGTCGGCCCGAACGGCGAGTTCATCGATACGATGATCGGCCGCACAATCAACCCCGGCCATGCGATCGAGACGAGCTGGTTCCTTATGGAAGTCGCCGAGAAGTCGGGCGACAAGGAGCTTTTGAAGCTCGCGCTGACTATCCTCGACTGGTCGCTCGCGTGGGGCTGGGACAAGAAGTACGGCGGCATAATAAGCTTCCGCGACTGCAAAAACTTCCCGCCGCAGTGCTACGAGCAGGACATGAAGTTCTGGTGGCCGCAGTGCGAGACGCTTATCGCGACGCAGTACGCCTGGAACCTCACTAAGAACAATAAGTGGCTGAATTGGCACAAAAAGATGCGCGAATGGACATATAAGCGCATGCCCGACAAGAAATACGGCGAGTGGTACGGCTATCTCCACCGCGATGGAACGGTTGCGCAGCCGGCGAAGGGCAATCTCTTCAAGGGACCGTTCCACATCCCGCGCATGATGACCAAATCCATCGAGCTCGCGGAGGCGGTGATATAAGGGCAAGGCGGGCTATTTCACCGTCTTTGTGCCCTGAAGCCGCCCCTGCGCGTCGCGATAGGTGGTCTTGCCGCTCTTATCGGTTGTAGCAGTGCCCTGAAGCCGCCCCATCGAGTCGCGCCAAGTTGTCTTGCCGTTCTTGTCGGTCGTCACCGTTCCCTGGAGCCGGCCCTGCGCGTCACGGTAGGTTGTCTTGCCGCTCTTGTCGGTTGTCGCGGTGCCCTGAAGCCGTCCCATCGAGTCGCGCCAAGTAGTCTTGCCGCTGCTGTCGGTTGTTGTCGTGCCCTGGAGCCGTCCCATCGAGTCGCGGTAGGTAGTCTTCCCGCTTGTGGTAGTCGTTTTCGTGCCCTGGAGGCGACCTTGTGCGTCGCGGTAGGTCGTCTTGGTGTCGGCAAGGCATGTACCAGTGAATGCGAGGCACGCGATTGCCGTTGCGAGGATTTTCGTTGCTTTGTTCATGTCACACCTTGCCTTTCTGCATTGTCGTATGTGTATTTTTATGCTTGTGCCAAGTAAGGAAATCGAAAAGTGTGTTTCTGACAATTTTTTTTCAAAGGGCATGATAATCATGTAGGCTGTATGTGGTATAATGTGTTTATGGCAAAATCGCATGTATTCCTTGCCCTCGTGGCCGCCGTGATTCTACCCTCGGAGGCGGCACTGAAGGGCATCGTCCTATGGCCGTACCAGGCGCGCAAGCATCCCGACCTCTCGGCCGCCATATCGCTCGAGTATTCCTATGCGCTGCCGTGCGATGTCGTTTCGGGCACGAATTCCACGGGCGCGCTCGTCTGCGACTGGAGCAAGATCGACTCGCTCCTGGACGACATCGCCTCACGCGGGCATCAGGCGATAATCCGCTTTCGCTACGCATACCCCGGCGAGAAGCTCGGCGGCACGAAAGGCGCGACGGCGGTTCCCGCTTACATAAAGAGTTCTCCTGGCTACAAGGAGACGTTCGCAGCGGACCCTGGCGGCGACGGCCCGACATACTATCCCGACTGGTCGTGCCCTCTGCTTGAGGATTTCACGCTCTCGTTCTATTCCGCGTTTGCCGCCCGCTACGACGCCGATCCGCGTCTTGCCTTTGTGCAGGTAGGGTTTGGCCACTGGGCTGAATACCACACGAGCGGTACCAAGACCGAGCTTGGACGCAACTTCCCCTCAATGGATTTTCAGCGCAGGTTCTTCCGCCATCTCGCTAAGTCGTTCGTCGAGACGCCGTGGATGGTCTCCATCGACGCGGCGGGGCAGGACGGGGAGCGTTCGCCGGCGACGGCGTTCGCCGCGGAGGGGCTTGCCTTTGGGCTTTTCGACGACAGTTTCATGTGCAAGAAGCATGACGTAGTCGACGGCAAGGGCGGTTGGAATGAGCGCAATTGGAGGTTGTTTGGCGAAGACCATTGGAAACGCGGTCCCCACGGCGGCGAGATCAGCTACTACAGCAGCCGCGACCAACGCGAGTTTCTGAATCCGGATGGGCTCTACGGCACGACATGGGCACAGGCCGCGGCAAAGTACCACATGACGTTCGTGATAGCAAACGATTCGCCGCGCGGTCCTTTCGCTACGCCCGAACGCTTTCGGTCGGCCGCTCGCGAGTGCGGACCGGAACTTGTCGCGACCGAGGTGAAGGCCGACGCAAACGGCGTTTCGGTCACCGTCGTAAACAAGGGCGTCGCCCCGCCATGCCACGACATCTCCATTGCTGTCGGCGGCAAATCCGCTACGGGTTCGCTCAAGGGACTTCTTCCAGGCGAGAGCCGCACCCTCTTCGCCAAGGGAGCGCGTCCAGATGGGGCGCTTATGCTTGTCTCCAGGAAGCTCCTCGCGCCAATTCCGCTTGCACGCGGCGAATAGTGCGCCTGAAGGCCGGAAATTTGGTATAATTGCTGCAAATGGGGAATAGACGGATAATCGCGACTCTGCTGGCGGTATCGCTTTGCGTACCATCGCTCGTCGCGTTTGCCGACGATTCACCGCGCGCGATGGGTTATCGCCCGTCGCCGAAGGGCGTGGCGGCGAGGCGTGTTGACTCCACGCAGGGAGCGCGGCGTTTGCGCACTTTTTCCAGGACCGCGCTTCCGTCGCGGTGGGATTCGTGTGAGCATGGCTGGGTCTCGCCTGTCAAGAACCAGGGGAACGTTGGCGCATGCTGGGCGTTTGCCGCATACGCGACTCTTGAGACGCAGCTCCTGAAGGCAGGGAAGGGTGAATGGGACTTCTCCGAGAAGAACATGGTGAACTTGCATGATTGGAATCTGAGCCCTAATGAAGGCGGAAACAACGATGTTGCGGCATCTTATCTGTTGCGATGGGGCGGTGCCGTATTGGAGACGAATGACGCATATAAATCGGCGATGTCAATATGGACGAGTAGTCCTTTGCTGTCGCCTGCCGTCCGTGTTCAACATGTCATATGGACTGAGGAGCTTGACGGCACTCAGGAGCGGATGGACGCGCTTAAGGCGGCAATCATGGAATACGGTGCCGTCGCGACATCGATTCGATGGATTGGCGAGTATGTCCGAAATGACACATATTACTACCGGGGTTCAGGGGAGAACAACCATGCCGTTACACTTGTTGGATGGGATGACGACTATCCTACAAACAACTTCCAAAAATTTCCTCCTGGTCCGGGCGCGTGGATTATCAAAAATAGCTGGGGGACGTCATTAGGAAGCAACGGCTTCTATCGTGTTTCCTATCACGACATGTCGCTCGCGCGTGGGGAGCCAAGCGCGGTGTTCGTTCCTGCGGGCGAAGGAGAGGACTACGATGCCATCCGAGGATACGACCGGCTTGGGTATGTATACGATCCTGCGCAGTACTATTCGACGAACGCCGCCGCGAAGTGCCGCTGGCAGGCATCGGTCTTCACGGCGACTTGGAACGAGCGACTTGACGCCGTCGGTGTCTGGACGACGCTTTCCCCGATGCCGTACGAGATTTTGATATACACGAACGTGACGCGCGGCGCGTCGTCGCCAACGGAAGGCGGGACCCTTGCTTGCCGGCAGTCTGGTACGCTGGAACACGCGGGCTTTACGACGGTTCCGCTCTCGGCGGGGGTTCCGCTCGCTGACGGAACTTCGTTTGCGGTCGTCTACCATCAAACAGGCGACGAGATATCGCTGTGCGTCGACTGCACGATGATAGACTATGCCTATCCTGTCCATGCGCGCGGCAATTCGTATTTCGGGCGTGACGAAGGCGGAACCGTCGAGTGGATCGATGGGATGGACGCTGACGATGCCGTTGACGAAACCGATGAATCTTGGGCGACGTGCATCAAGGCATATACGCGCTCGACTGTTCCCGCGCGTGCTGGTGACGCGCCTTTGGGGTCGGACGACGGCGCGACGTACCTTTCCGATCTTGAGCAGACGAACGCAACGCTCTTTGCTGACACGGCAGGGACTTTTGGCGCGTCTGTCGGGCTTGTCGGAGCAAACGGACGTTCGCTGTGGACGAGCTGGCTTGCAGGGCTCGATCCGTCTGTTGAGGAAAATGCGGAGTTCACGGTCTCGATTGATGTTTCCGGTGGAGTGCCGAGACTGAGATGGAGCCCTGACCTTGGCGATGCCCGCGCCTATACCGTGTGGGGGCGTGTTACTCTCGACGCGGCTGATTCGTGGGCGCAGGTCGATATTGACGACATTGGCACGAGCCAGT
>OCTX012122889.1_pt1 | contig 19150 bp, 13 predicted proteins | sample 1539691 | NCBI WGS metagenome assembly OCTX01 (sample SAMN02144231, study PRJEB22623) | gut metagenome | biome: sheep rumen | host: Ovis aries | place: New Zealand | reverse complement strand
TTGACGAAGCTGTAAAGATCGCAGAACAGCTGAAATATCCTGTTGTTCTCCGTCCTGCATATACAATGGGCGGTGCAGGCGGCGGTATGGTATATAACGTCGATGAGCTCAAAGTAGTCTGTGCAAGAGGTCTTCAGGCTTCTCTCGTTGGTCAGGTACTCGTTGAGGAGTGCATCTTCGGCTGGGAAGAGCTTGAACTCGAAGTTGTACGTGACGCTGACAACAACAAGATCACTGTCTGCTTTATCGAAAACATCGATCCTATCGGCGTTCATACAGGTGACTCCTTCTGCTCTGCTCCTATGCTCACAATTCCGGAGGACGTTCAGAAGGAACTTCAGGATATGTCATACCGTATAATCGAGTCTATCGAGGTTATCGGCGGATGTAACTGCCAGTTTGCCCGTGACCCTGAAACAGGACGTATCGTTGTTATCGAGATCAACCCAAGAACTTCACGTTCTTCTGCTCTCGCTTCAAAAGCTACAGGTTTCCCGATCGCATTCGTTTCTGCACTTCTTGCCTGCGGTCTTACTCTCAAGGACATCCCTTGCGGCAAGTACGGCACTCTCGATAAGTACTATCCGGACGGAGATTATATCGTTATCAAGTTCGCTCGCTGGGCTTTCGAGAAGTTCAAGGGTGCAGAGGATAAGCTCGGTACTCAGATGAGAGCTGTCGGCGAAGTTATGAGCATCGGTAAGACTTATAAAGAAGCTTTCCAGAAGGCTATCCGTTCACTCGAAAAGGACAGATACGGTCTCGGATTCGCTAAGAATTTCCACGAAATGACAAAGGATCAGCTTATGGCTGAGCTCAGATACCCTACAAGCGAGAGACAGTTCGTTATGTATGAAGCTCTCCGCAAGGGTGCAACTGTTGATGAGCTCCATGAGCTTACTAAGATAAAGAAGTATTTCATCGAGCAGATGAAGGAGCTCGTTGATGAAGAAGAAGCACTTCTCGCAAACAAGGGTGCTGTTCCTGCTGAAAATGTACTCAGACAGGCTAAACTCGACGGTTTCTCTGACCGTTACCTCAGCTCTCTCCTTGAAGTTACTGAGGAGGAGATAAGAAATGCCCGCATCGGCTTCGGTATCAAGGAAGCTTGGGAGGGCGTTCACGTTAGCGGTACTGAAAATGCTGCTTATTACTACTCAACATATCACCTTGACGAAGACAAGAGCCCTGTAAGCGACAAGCCAAAGATAATGATACTTGGCGGCGGTCCTAACAGAATCGGTCAGGGTATCGAGTTCGACTACTGCTGCGTTCACGCTGCACTCGCTCTTAAAAAGCTCGGTTTCGAGTCTATCATAGTAAACTGTAACCCAGAGACTGTTTCTACAGACTATGATACTTCAGATAAGCTCTATTTTGAGCCTCTTACACTTGAGGATGTTCTCTCTATCCACGAAAAGGAAAAGCCGGTAGGCGTTATCGCTCAGTTCGGCGGTCAGACTCCTCTTAACCTCGCTAACGACCTCAAAAAGTACGGCGTAAATATCCTCGGTACAACTCCTGAGACTATCGATCTCGCTGAGGACAGAGATCACTTCCGTGCTATGATGGACAAGCTCGGCATCCCGATGCCTGAGTCTGGTATGGCTGTTAACGTTGATGAAGCCATTGAAATAGCTAACCGCATCGGTTACCCTGTTATGGTTCGTCCTTCCTACGTTCTCGGCGGACGTGGTATGGAGATCGTTCATGATGACGAGATGATGAGAGTTTATATGTCCGCTGCTGTTGGTGTAACTCCTGACAGACCTATCCTCATCGACAGATTCCTCAATCACGCTACAGAGTGCGAGGCTGACGCTATTTCCGATGGTACTCACTGCTTCGTTCCTACTGTTATGGAGCATATCGAGCTCGCAGGTGTTCACTCAGGCGACTCCGCTTGTATCCTTCCTTCCATGAACCTCACAGATAAGCAGGTCGCTACTATCAAGGACTACACAAAGCGTATCGCTGTTGAAATGAATGTATGCGGTCTTATGAATATGCAGTACGCTATAGAAGGCGACACTGTTTACGTTCTTGAAGCTAATCCTCGTGCTTCACGTACTGTTCCGCTCGTATCAAAGGTATGCAACATCAACATGGTGCAGATAGCTACTCAGATAATCACTTCTTCCCTTACCGGAAAGCCTTCTCCTGTTCCGGAGCTTAAAGATAAGGTCATCAACCACTACGGCGTTAAGGAAGCTGTTTTCCCATTCAATATGTTCCAGGAAGTTGACCCTGTCCTCGGACCTGAGATGCGTTCTACAGGTGAGGTTCTCGGTATAGCTCCTACATTTGGCGAAGCTTACTATAAGGCTCAGGAAGCTACAAAGACAAGTCTCCCGCTCGAAGGCACTGTTCTTCTCAGTATTTGTGACAGAGACAAGCCGGAGCTCGTTGACATCGCTAAGTCATTCAACGAGCTTGGATTCCGCATCATCGCTACAGGCAAGACCTACGAGATGATAAAGGAAGCAGGTATCCCTGCTGAGCGTATATATAAGATATATGAGGGCAGACCAAATATAGCTGACGAGATCGCTAACGGCGAGATACAGCTCATAATCAATACTCCTGCCGGCAAGACAAGTGCTCACGACGACAGCTATATCCGTAAAGCTGCTATCAAGCACCGTGTACCTTACATCACCACTATGGCTGCTGCTAAGGCAAGTGCAGAGGGTATAAAGGCTCTTAAAGAGAATAAACACTTTGGTGTAAAGTCACTTCAGGCTCATCACGCTGATATTAAGTAAAACATTTAAAGGTCCTCGTCAAAATAGTACGAGGACCTTATTATCATTTATTGCGATTTTGATATATAATTTTTATATGTCTATTTAATGGCTATATATCGACAAATGAACATTTGCTGCGAACACCTGCTTTTTTAAGAAAAGCAGGTGTTTTTTTGAGCCTAAATGTCATTATTTTACCATTTTTGTCATTAAAGTTATATACCTTTTAACTGCTTTATTGTATATTGTTATTGAGAACAATGAACCGGATACCCATAAGGGTAAATTTTATGTGAAAGGTTCACAGATTGAGAGGGAAAGTTTATGAAAAAGCACTACTTCAAAAAATGTGCAGCAGCTCTTGCAGCTTGTTCGATAATGGTTTCAGCACTGCCAGTTATCCCAACAGCTGTTTCATTCGCTGCCGGCAACATCATCAAAAACTCAACTTTTGAGACTGGCACATCTGGTTGGGGCACTTACAAGGAGACAGGCGGCGTTTGTACTCTTACTACAGACAGCGGCAAGCTCGCACTGAATATTTCAAGTGTCGGACAGAAAAACTATTCAGTACAGATGTTCTATGATATTGTACCGCTCTACAAGAACGGCGTTTATCGTCTCAAATACGACATTTCATGCTCTACAAACCGTTACGTAGAAGCTATGATCCAGCAGAACGGCGGTACTTATCAGGCTTATACATGGAAGGGTCTCAACGTATCCCCTACACCTCAGACTGTTGATTATGAGTTCACTATGGAGTACGATACTGACATCATGTCCAAGCTCGTGTTCAACTGCGGTCTTCAGGAAAAGGACGGAACTCTTTCCAACCACACTATCTACCTCGATAACGTTTCACTCGAACTCGTTGATGACAGTAAGGTAGACTATTCCGCTAATAAGGCTTTTGAGCCGGATATAAATATAAATCAGGTAGGATATAAGCCGGATAGCAAGAAAACTGCTGTTTTCCGCAATGTTTCCGGTCAGAAAGAATTCTCTGTAGTAAACGCTGTTACTAAACAGACCGTTTATACAGGTCCGCTTTCAAGTGCTATCAATAACTCATCAGCTAATGAGACTAACTATCAGGGCGACTTCTCCTCAGTAAAGGACGCTGGTACATATTATATCTCATGTGCTGGTCTTGAGGATTCCTATACATTCACTATCGGTGATAAAGTTTATGATAATCTTCTTGACGAGTCCGTAAGAATGCTCTATTTACAGAGATGCGGAACAAAAATCGAAGATTCCAAGTTCGGTCACCCTGCTTGCCATACAGATATGGCTACAGTTTACGGCACAAACAATAAGATCGATGTAAGCGGCGGCTGGCACGATGCCGGCGACTACGGAAGATATACTGTAGCTGCTGCTAAGGCTGTTGCAGACCTCCTCTACGCTTACGCTGCTGATCCTTCAGCATACAGCGATAATATCGGCATTCCGGAGAGCAATAACGGAACTCCTGACATACTCGATGAAGTTCGTTACGAGCTTGAATGGATGCTCAAGATGCAGGCTCCTAACGGCGGTGCATACCACAAGGTAAGCTGTGCAACATTCCCGGCTTACGTTATGCCTCAGGCTGAAACAGATGCTCTTATAGTTACACCTGTTTCTTCAACTGCTACTGCTGACTTCTGTGCTTCTATGGCTCTCGCTTACGAGTTTTATAAGAGCGTTGACAGCAATTTTGCTGATAAGTGTCTCACAGCTGCTAAGAAAGCTTGGGATTACTTACAGGCTAACCCTCAGTTCGATTTCAAGAACCCATCTGATATTGTTACAGGTGAGTACGGCGATAAGACCGATGTTGACGAGCGTTACTGGGCTGCTGCACAGATGTACAGAGCTACAGGCGACAGCAAGTACCTGAATTCTATCAGCTTTGCTTCATCCGGTATGGACTGGTCAACAGTTGGTGACTACGGCAATATCGCTATCCTCACAATGAAGGATATAGACAAGAATTCTACTGCATATCAGAATGCTAAAAAGAGCATTATCTATGATGCAGATAAATATCTGAAGAATACAAATAACTCAGCTTACGGCGTTTCTCAGACAAAGTATAACTGGGGAAGCAATATGACTATCGCTAACTCCGGTATCACAATGGCTCTTGCTTACCAGCTCACAGGCGACAGCAAGTACCTCGACGCTGCTGAGAGCCAGCTCAACTACCTCCTCGGAGTAAATCCGCTCGGAACTTGCTTCGTAACAGGCTTTGGTACAGTATCCCCTGAGAATCCTCACCACAGACCTTCAATGGCTGTAGGCGGAGCAATGAAGGGTATGCTCGTAGGCGGAGTAAACTCAAGCCTTGAGGACAGTGCTGCAAAGGCATATTGTGCTGATGCTCCTGCTGCTAAGTGCTATATCGATAACAGCGAGAGCTATTCAACTAACGAGATAACAATTTACTGGAACTCACCTCTCACATACCTCCTCTCTGCTACAAGCACCGGAGAAGGCAGCGTTGTAGAGCCTCCTGTTCCTCAGGGATTATGGGGCGATGCTAACGTAAGCGGTGAAGTAAAGATGAACGACGCTGTTCTCGTTATGCAGGCTATCGCAAACGCTGATACTTACGGTGTAGGCGGTTCAGACGTAAATGCTCTCACTAAGGACGGCGAATTCCTCGCTGACGTTTACGAGCACAATAACGGTGACCTTACTAATATGGATGCTCTTACTATCCAGAAGTACCTCATCCACAGTGTTACTGAACTTCCTGTATCCTATAAGCAGGGCACTACACCACCTCCTCCGACAACTACAACAGCTGTCATAACTACTACAGACACAACTACAGTAACAACTGTAGCTACAACAACTAAAAACAATGGTAACAGTATCCCTGACCGTGGAACTCCAATGAATTCAAACGCTACTCTTGTAGCTGACTTCAGAAACGGTCAACCCTCTACATTCATGGCTTCAGACGGATGGTCAAATGAATCTGTATTTGACTGCTTCTGGCACAAAGAAAACACTTCTTACAAGGACGGCGTACTTAATTTAACTATAGATCAGAAACGTTCCGATTCAAAATACCCTCAGTCAGCAAATTTCCCGTATTCAGCAGCTGAATACAGAACAACCAGTTTCTACCACTACGGCTACTATGAGACTTCTATGCAGGCTATAAAGAATGACGGTGTCGTATCTTCATTCTTCACCTACACAGGTCCTTCCGACAATAACCCTTGGGATGAGATCGATATTGAGGTTCTCGGTAAAGACACAACTAAGGTTCAGTTAAACTACTATACAAACGGTGTTGGCGGTCACGAGTTTATGTATGACCTCGGATTCGATGCTTCTGAAGCATTCCATACATACGGCTTCGATTGGCAGCCTGACCACATCACATGGTATGTTGACGGCAAGGCAGTTTACACTGCTACACAGAATATCCCAAGCACAGCCGGTAAGATCATGATGAACGTATGGCCTGGTGTCAGCGATCCTAACAAGAATCCTAACACTATCGATTGGCTCAAGCCATTCAACGGCAAAACGCCTCTCACAGCCCGCTATCAGTGGGTAACATACAACAAGCAGTAAGGATAGTCCTCCCAAACGTATCCTGAGTTCACTGGAAAAGTCTTCCCCTAAGACTTTTTCAGTGCGGTGCTTGTAATTTGTGAAGCAATAAAAAGCTGTTTTCTTGACGATGTTTAACAGCATCGTCAAAAAAATATAAATCATCAATTCATTGGGCACTGCTTTATGGCAGTGCCGCTTTTTTTTATCTTATTTTTATTGATAAACTATTGCAAATATTATGGATTTGTAGTATAATGAAAAATAGTATTATAATCGGGTATTATGGCTGTTTAAAGCCAGACCGGTAAAGAAGGAGGAACAAACTTGGCTAATTCAAAAGGGGCAGCCGGCTCAAAAAAAGCTGTCCGCACCCGCAGACCAAATCAGTACAGCGGCAAGCCTGCCAGTACCGCACCAAATGCGTTAGCCGCTAACAGGACCAAGTCGAATTTATGGTTCTGTATACCGGCTTTCATCATCCCATTCCTGCTGACGTTCTTATCTTACATCGCTTTCGATGTATACCCATTCGGTGAACGTTCAGTACTCACACTCGACCTTAACGGTCAGTACATCTACTACTTTGAACATCTAAGAGACGCTTTCTGGGGCGACAGCAGTGCTCTCTACAGCTGGAGCCGAAATCTCTCCGGAGGTTTCATGGGAGTCATAGGTTATTACCTTGCCAGCCCATTTACTCTGATAGTCATGTTCCTTCCGAGGAAAATGATAGTCGAGAGCGTTATGATAATGCAGATGTGCAAAGTCGGTTCAGCCGGAGTTACTTTCTGTATTTACGCTCAGAAATCGAAACACGTAGCTCCCCTTCCGTCACTCATGTTCTCCACAATGTACTCTATGATGAGCTATGTTGTCATCCAGCTCATTGACCCTATGTGGATAGACGGACCTATCTTCCTTCCGCTCATAATCCTCGGCGTTGAATATCTCATTAATGACGGAAGAAAGATAAACTATATCATCCCGCTTGCAATTATGTTCGTAGCTAACTTCTATATCGGCTTCATGGTCGCTATATTCGTAGCTATATATTTCGTTTACTATCTATTCTTCGGAACAGACAGAAAATTCAATGACATTATTGAGTATGGCAAGACTATAGGTCTTATGGTAGTTTCAACTATCGTCGTGCTCCTTTGCAGTTTGTTTATGATACTGCCGGTATACAATGCTCTTGCACTCGGTAAATTCGACTTCTCAGAGCCTGATTACAGCATGAAGCATATGTTCAAGCCTCTGGAGCTCGTTCCATGTATGCTTCCTAACCAGTATTACTCTGTAAACGTTGACGAGGGAACTCGTTTCTACGGCAGACCTGAGATATACAGCGGTGTTATGACATTCATCATGCTCCCGCTCTACTTCATGAATAAGAAGATAAAGCTCAACAAGAAGATCGGTAATGGACTCATGCTCGTAATAATGTTCATGAGTATGTACATCAAGCCTATCAATATGCTCTGGCACGGTGGACAGGACCCTAACTGGCTCCCTTACAGATATTCTTTCATCGTTTCATTCATCGTTTTAGCTATGGCAGCTGAGCTGTTCTCTAAGCTTGACGGTTATGAGCTTTCATTTGCTGAAGCCGGTTCAAGCTTCGGTATCATAGCAATTCTCACATTCCTGTTCGTAACTACTATGCCTACATACGATTATAACCAGAGCAAGTATAAGTACGTTGCTGTATGGCCGTATAAGGATACTATGGAACACGGTGCAGATAAGTGGGAAGAAGTATGGCTCGGTACAGTTGCTATAGGTATGGTACTCGCTTGTATCTATACTATATACCTCTTTGCTTACAGCCGTATAAAAAAGAAGAATATCAAAACTATCATGACCTGCTGTGTTGCCGCTGTTATCTTCTTTGAGGGCGGATATAACTGCTTCGACTCTTTCAGAAAGATATTCAAGGAAGTCGGCAACTCAGATAAGAGCACATATACTGAGATACTCTCCGGAAAAGGCGTTGTCGATGAACTTGAAGAATACGACGACGGTTTCTATCGTTCTGAAAAGACCTATGACCGTATGGTAAACGATAACCTCGCACTCGGTCTTAAAGGTATATCACATTCAAGCTCTGTAATGAATACAAGAGCTATCAACTTCATCGAGACTATGGGATACTTCACTCAGAGCTATGAGACAAAGTTTACCGGTACTAACCCTGTTGCAGATTCAATTCTCGGTATAAAGTACATTCTTGATGACCCTGAAAGACATGGCGGAGACTCAAAAATGCTTGACCACACCTATATCAAGCGTTTCTCTACAACCTATGAAAAGGATGACGATAAGACCGCCAATGTTGATATCTACGAGAATCCGAATGCACTTTCTATCGGATTCATGGCTGATAAGCAGATAGAACAGCTTCTGTTCCTCGGAAATGATAATCCGTTCAACAGCATGAACAATTTCCTCAGTGCTATGACCGGAAATACTACTTTCGGCATAAATAACAGTATCACAGACGTCAAACAGTATTATAAGCCAATTGCTGCTGAGGTAACTTTCGACCCTGAGAAAGTCAGACACAGCGATTATATTACAAAAGACCCTAATGACCCTTCTAAACAATACGTTCACGATTGTTACGATGCAAATGCAAATGCAGGCGACGCTGTTGTAAACGTTCACCTTACTGTTCCTAAGACAGGCGATGTTTATATGCACGTATTCTCTAATATGAAGAAGCAGTGCAACCTCTGGGTATCTGACAAGAAGGACGCTAACGGTGCATTCTATGGTCATGAGGGATACGGTTCATACTTCAATTCAAATACCGCTCCTATTATTCGTATGGGTCCTTATGAGGAGGGCACAGAGATAGAAGTAAGATTCACAATTCTTGCTTCCGGTGGTAACGGAGAATATCTTGGTTCAAACGAGTACTTCATGGTAGATAAGAATAACGGTTTCCAGTTCTATTACCTTGATGAAGACGCATTCCAGCAGGATATAGATATACTCAAGCAGAATCAGTGGGTAATCGATACTGAAAAGTCCAATGACCGCTACCTTGAAGGTAAGGTAACAGCTAAGGACGGACAGGTATTCGTTACATCTATCCCTTACGAGCCGGGCTGGGAGATCAAAATAGACGGCAAAAAGGTAGATTCATTTATAACTGATGTTGATGATCCGAGATATAAGAACGTCCTTACAAACGAGGACTCAGACGATGAAGGAGAGATCATTATTCTCAATGCGATGATAGGTCTCAGACTGTCGCCGGGTGAGCATACTATCACTATGAAGTATACTCCGCCTGGATTCACTATCGGTATATTCACACTGATACTTGGCATCATTATCATAGTTATGTTCTATATCTACGACAGAAAGCATAACCCGATAATCAAGGCAAGACTTGAAGCAAAGAGAAGAAAGAAGCTCGGACTTCCGGAAGAAGAGCCGGAAGAAGCTCCTAAGAAAAAGAAGAACGTTCAGATAATCAAGTCTAAGGGCGATGTAACAAGCGACATATCTGATGAGGCTAAGAAAAAAGCAGAGAAAGCTCGTGAAGAAGCCGAAAAGATAGTAGCTCTGAATGAGGAGCTTCTCGAAAAGGGAAAGGCTTATCAGGAAGCTGCTGAAAAGGCAGGCGAAGCAGCTGACGAGGCAAAAAAGGTTGCCGAGGAAACTGCTAAGAAGGTCAATACTGCTGCAAACAAAAACAAGGGCAAAAACAATAAGGGAAAGAAAAATAAGAAGTAATTCCTGATTAAAAAAGGCAGACGTGTAATGCGTCTGCCTTTTTAATATATCAGAATGTTTGCTATTACTTAATAAGTCCACGTCTCATGAGGACGAGGTCGAAAGAATCAAGTACGTTATCAGAGTTGAAGTCAGCTGCTTTCCAGTTTTTCAGTGCTGTATTCTTATCAGCGAGCAGCCATTTCTGTACAAGAACAAGGTCGGAGATATTGAAACTGCCGTCCATATTCACATCGCCCTTTACGTCCTCAACATGGCTTTCATCGAATATCATTTTTGCGTTCTGGAAGAACTGAGTGTTATTAGCTTTATCGATCTGTTCCCATTTATCCTTGCTGCCGTAGAAAGTTATGGTAGCGGAATTGGAGATGTCAGAGAAAGCGTAGTCCTCGATCTTGCTGAGCTTACCTGAGATCTTTAGGTCGGTGAGTCTGTTACAGTAAGCAAAAGCCATGCTCTCTATGGATGTTATGCCTTTGAATTCGGCTGATGTGAGGTTCTCGCAGTAGAAGAATGTGTTGTCGCTGACTTTATCTATATTTGAATGGAATACTATGGAAGTAAGTTTATTGTTACGAGCAAATGCACTTGATGATACATACTTGACATTAGAAGGAACTTCAACCTTGCCCTCAGCAGTTTTACCGTCTATAAGAGCACCGTTTATTATTACAAGCGGATCTTTCTTACGCTGAGCGTCCATCCAAGGAGTTTCGTCGAAGCAATTGGAGTGTATCTCTACAAAATGACTTGGGAAAGTTACGTTTTCGAGCTTTTTACACTGTTTAAAAGCGTTCATTTCCATTAATTCAAGGCTATCCGGAAGATTAACTGTAGTGAGGTCATTAGACATATCGAAAGCATAATAACCAATAGTTTTAATAGATTCCGGAAGAGTGATGCTTTTGAGTGAGCTGCACTGGAATGCATATCTTGCAATAGCTGTTACAGGCAGATTTTCTATTGTTTCAGGAATTTCAACAGATGCAGCACCTGAAGCACATCCTAATATCTCGATGTGGTCGGAATATTTTGCATAGTTAAGCTGACCGGTTGAGCCCTGTGTGTAGTTTGTATCAGTAGCTGAATAAGCCAGAGCTGTGAACTGATTTTTTGACGCTGCCCCTCTCTGCATTGTCAAAGGTACACCTGCTGTTATGACAGCAGCCGCTGCTAAAGCAGCCATTTTCGATAAATGTTTTTTTGTCATATTCATAACAAAGCCCTCCATTCTGAAATTTATATTTTCTTTACCTCATCCTGATATAGCTGCATTCCTCCCCGTTTTTACGCAATGTTGCAATATTCAGGACGTTGAGTTTATTATATCATAAACTTTTGGACAATACAATACTTTGATATAAAAATAAAAATCTCTGTACTAAATACAGAGATTTTTAGGAATTTATAATAACAATAAGAATCTGAGGTCATTAATCAGTCTGACCGACACTTATTTCCTCGGAAATTTCTTCAGCTTCTTCATCGTGAGCTTTTTTATTCAGCTTTGACCTTCTTTTTTCCAGAGAAGGCAGCAGATTTTCTTTGTAGAAATGGTCGAGGATAGCAGCAAACGGTATAGCGAAGAGAATTCCCCATATTCCGAATATACGTCCGCCGACAATGATAGCGAGAAGTATCAGCAGTCCGGGAACACCGAGAGTGCTGCCGAAAAGTTTTGGTTTTATCAGGTAGCCGTCGCAGAGCTGTAGTATAAGTGTGAAGATCAGGAATATAAGAGCACTCTTAGGTTCTACCATAAGGAGTATGAATCCGCCTATAGCACCGCCGATGATAGGTCCGAATGTAGGAGCAAGGTTGGTTATGCCGACTACAAATGATACAAGAGCAATATATTCCATACCGGCTATTGCCATAAATATCGCATTGACAGTTCCGACTATAAGAGCGTCGATTATGGTAAATACTATATATCTGTTGAGTACAGCGTCACAGTGGATAAGGAATGAGTTGAGCGACTCATATTTTTTCTCAGGCATTATAGCCTTCAGAAATCTTGTAGAACCGGTTTTTATTCTCTCTTTGCCTGCAAGGAGGTAAACTGATAGTATGAACGAGACTATCCAGTTGAACATACCTTTTCCGGCGTTAGTAAAGAAATTGATTATCTGAGTTGAGTTATCAGAGATATACGATACTACTCTGTTGAGTGTCTTTTCAGAGGAATCAACAAAGCTCCGCATATTGACTTTTTTAGATACGTTAGGGTCGATATTATCGAGCAGCTTCTGTACAGAGGCTGCATATGAGCCGATATTATTTACGAAATTGGTGATACTGTCTACGAGCTGAGGCACAAGGGTAAGAAGCGTAAATACAACAAAGCAAATGACAGTTATTACAGCAAGAGTTATCGAAAATATCCATTGTGCTGTCTTAGAGGGGATCTTGCGGAATACCGTTCTCTGGTACATTTTTGCAAGAGGATTCATCATGTAAGCCATAATACAACCGCCGATAGCAGTTGAAAAATACCCTATAACTCTTGAAATGCTGTCCCATATAGTGCCGATATTTGAGATCAGCAGGAAGCATATAACAGTTATGCAGCCTGCCATAGTGTTCGCAAACCAGCGTTTATTAATGAGATCCTTGAATTTTTCCATTTTTATGACCTTCATTTCTTTAGATAAAAATATTATAACACATTAGATATATACTGTCAACGAAAAAACCAAGATATTACATATATATATAGGAACACCGCACACATCGGCTGAGAGATGTTAGCATAACGCAATTCAAGGGAATTAATGCACAAAATCGGGATATGGTTTTTGGTTATATCGCCTATGACATTTTTGACAAAAAAATGCTATAATTATTATATATCAACGTGTAGCCGATTCCAGACGTAAATCCAGTTGTCAGGGAACGGCTTATTTTTTATTTTAGGAGGGACATTATGTATAGTACAGGTCAGGCAGTTGTTTATGCTTCATATGGAGTGTGTGTTATCTCAGCAATAGAAAAACATGATTTCAGCGGTGAGGATATAGAGTATTACGTTTTAAGACCAATAAACGATCATAAAAATACTTTCTATGTCCCGACCTCAAACAGTACACTTGTAAATAAAATGCGTCCGGTATTTTCACATGAGGAAGCAGAGAAACTAATAAAAGTCATGCCGGACGAAAATTCTATCTGGATAGACGACGAAGCTGCCCGAAAAGAGGCTTACAGCAGAATAATCGACAGCGGCGACCGACTTGAATTGGTGAAGCTTATCAAAACTCTGTATATCCATAAACAAAAACTCGCAGAACAACATAAACAGCTCCACTCAAATGATGAACGTTTTCTTAATAATGCCGAGAATATGCTGTTTGATGAGCTTGCATATGCCCTCGGTATCTCCCGTGAAGAGGTAATACCTTACATCGAAGCACATATATAAATATGTGTTATCTAATTTGCACATATATGTATATCGGCAAAAAAAGAATTTTTTCTTGTATCCCCCTTGACAAATCGTCCGGGATATAGTATAATGTGTAAAGTGATTTTAGATTACACCCGTGCAGAAGGAGTGCTCTTATGGCTAAGGAACTTAAATATGTGATGCTCCTCGACTGCTACGGAGATCTCCTCACTGAACACCAGAGAAGTGTTATGGAACTTTATTACTGTGAGGACCTCTCCCTTGCTGAGATAGGAAATCCGCTCGGCATTACAAGACAGGCTGTTATGAGCCTTATAAAACGCACCGAAAATATTCTCCTCAACTATGAAGAAAAACTCGGATTTGCCGAAAGACTTGGTAAAATGAGAGATTGCTTCAGCAGGATAAGTTCGGCTGCTGATAATATAAACGACAAAAAAATCCGTGACTCTATCACCGCTGAGGTGCAGAAGGGTCTGGAGCTTCTATAAACAATACATCTGAATGGAGATGATAGCATGGCATTTGAGGGACTTTCCGAAAAACTTAATAACGTCTTTAAAAAGCTGAAGTCAAGAGGTAAACTTACTGAAAGTGACGTTAAGGAGGCTATGCGTGAAGTCCGCCTTGCTCTTCTTGAAGCGGATGTAAGCTATAAGGTAGTTAAGGATTTCGTTAAAAATGTCACCGAAAGAGCTGTCGGTGAGGATGTCCTCGCAAGCCTTACTCCTGCACAGCAGGTAATTAAAATAGTTAATGAGGAGCTCTGCTCCCTCATGGGCGACAGCAATGCCCGCATTAATTTTGCTTCAAAACCACCAACGGTCATCATGATGTGCGGACTTCAGGGTTCAGGTAAGACCACTCACTCTGCTAAACTCGCTAAGCTGCTCAAAAAAGAAGGACACCGTCCTCTGCTCGCAGCCTGCGATATTTACCGTCCTGCTGCTATCAATCAGCTTCAGGTAGTAGGTAAGAAAGCAGATGTCCCTGTTTTTGAAATGGGACAGATAGACCCTGTTATCATCGCTAAAAAAGCTCTTGCATACGCTAAGGACTACGGTCATGATGTGCTTATCATAGATACCGCCGGCCGTCTGCACGTTGATGAGGCTCTCATGCAGGAGCTTATCAACATTAAAGAGCTTACTCAGCCAAATGAGATTATGCTCGTTGTCGACGCTATGACCGGTCAGGACGCTGTTAACGTCGCTAAGGCTTTCGATGATGCAGTAGGCATCACAAGCGTTCTTATGTCAAAGCTTGATTCAGATACAAGAGGCGGTGCTGCACTTTCAGTACTCGCAGTTACAGGTAAACCGATCAAATTCGTTGGTATGGGCGAAAAGCTCGACGATTTTGAACAGTTCCACCCTGAGCGTATGGCTTCACGTATCCTCGGTATGGGCGATGTGCTCACACTCATCGAAAAAGCTGAGAACGTTATGTCTCAGAAGGAAGCTGAAAAGCTCACCAAAAAGCTCAAGGAGAATAAGTTCGATATGGACGATCTCCTCGACCAGATGAAACAGATAAAAAAGCTTGGCAATATGAAGTCTATTCTCGGTATGCTTCCGGGCGTAAGTGAGAAGATCAAGGATGTGGATGTTGATGAAAGACAGCTCGACCGTGTCGAGGCTATTATAACTTCCATGACCAAGGCTGAAAGAGCTAAGCCTTCTATAATAAATCCTTCACGTAAAAAGCGTATTGCTGCCGGTTCGGGCACAAAGGTCGAAGACGTGAACAGACTGCTCAGACAGTTTGAACAAATGCAGAAAATGATGAAGCAGTTCACAGGAAGCAAGGGAAAAATGTCCCTCAGAAAAGCAAGAAAGAACCTCGCCGGAATGAACTTCGATAAAATGGCTGGTAAGGGCGGCGGAAATCTGCCGATATAAAAGCTTTCAATGCGACGTCTCCCGCCGCATGGAATATATACTAAATTACGGAGGTGAATACAAATGGCAGTAAAGATCAGACTCAGAAGAATGGGTGCTAAGAAGGCTCCTTTCTATCGTATAGTTGTTGCTGATTCCAGATACCCAAGAGACGGTAGATTCGTTGAAGAGATCGGTTTCTATGATCCTACAAAGAATCCTTCTGTTGTAAAGGTTGACGCTGATAAGGCTAAGGACTGGATCGCAAAGGGTGCTCAGCCTACAGACACTGTTAAGGTAATCCTCAAGAACGAGGGAGTACTTTAATCATCGGACTCTGCGGAAGAGGTGAGACGTATCGTCTCTTCCTCTGTTCCCGTAGCTTTTGGAGGTTAATTCAATGAAAGATCTACTTTACGCTATCGCAGCAGGACTTGTTGAGGATAAAACAGCTATCAAGATAACCGAGGATGAACCGGATGCCGAGGGCGTTATCGTGTTCCATCTCTCAGTCGCTCCAGACGATATGGGAAGAGTTATCGGTAAGCAGGGCAGGATCGCTAAAGCTCTCCGTACTATCATGAGAGCCGGTGCTGCAAAAAAGGACCTCAAGGTTTCTGTTACTATCGAATAAAAAATTCCGCCGAGGTACGGCGGTTTTTTTGTATATACAGGAGGCAGTTATGCTTAAAGCTATTCTTAGCAGCGAAGCCTGTGCAAAGTGCAGACTTTGCTGTGTTTTTGACCGCTATGACGTTTGGGAAACTCCCGTGTTCACCGAGGAAATACGTGACCGCATACAGGCTGCTAAGCCTGAAACAAGATTTATCCCAAAAGACGGCGGATATATATTCCGTGTGGGAGAGCTTAAAGGTGATGAGCTTTTTTCATGTCCGGCTCTGACTGAAAACGGCTGTATGCTCGGCGACGATAAGCCTTTCGACTGCCGTATATGGCCTTACCGTATAATGGAAGTCGGCGGCAGACGTGCAATAACTTTCGCTTCTATCTGTGAGGAGCTTTATAATCGTCCGCTCTCACAGCTCGTGGAGCATCTTAAAAACGGTCTTGCAGACGTTATATTCTCATATGCCGACGAGCACCCTGAGATAGTCAAGCCGTATTACGAGGGCTATCCGGTGCTTATGTTCGAGCGTAGACCGCTTTGAGATATGCCGCTTTTCTTGACATAGTTTCGTCAGAATGGTATAATTTATTATAAATAAAAACATAAAGAAAGGATATAGACATGATAGAGACAAAAAATACCGAAATTGTATGCAGTGTGTGCGGAAACAAGTCCATTCAGACTGTTTTAGCCAAATCAAAGCCTGCAACGGGAGCTCCTGACCTCGATATCAGACCTGCCGGAGAACCTCGCCATTATCTGAAATATATGGTAATGGAATGTCCTCACTGCGGCTACTGTGCCCCCTCACTTGACCGACCTTTCGACGATACCCGTGAGTACCTCGAAAGCGAGGAGTACAAGACCTGCGGAGGTATAATTTCAGCAAATGAAGCTGCTGCAAAGCTCACAAAGAATGCTCTTGTGTTCATGAAGAATCATAACTACAAGGACGCTGTAAGAGGCTATCTTAGTGCAGCATGGGAGTTCGATGACGAGAACGATGACCGCCTTGCAAAAGAATGCAGAAAAAGAGCTGTTCAGATAATGGATGAGCACCCTGCCGCTTTCAAGGGAGACAATAACTATAAGCTCCTGAAAGCTGACCTTCTTCGCCGTTCAGGTGAGTTTGACCGTGTTATAAGAGAATACGAGGGTACAGCTTTTCCGTCACAGATAATGACTGCTATCGCATTCTTTGAAGTCCACCTTGCAGCAAGCATGGACTCTGCTGCTCACAGAGCTGACGAAGTTCCGGGAGTTTCTGCTGCAAACTAAATGCATCACCGCACAATGCATAACTTACGTTTTGATGCGGTGATGTCTGAAGTCAACTTTATAAAATGGTATAGATCGGGGAATAATTATGAAAAAAATACTTGCAATTTTACTGTCAATAATAATGATGATGTGCGTTATTTCCGCTCCGACTGGGGTAAAAGCGGATTTCGGAGACTATGCCGGCGATAACGATTACGGCGGCGGAGATGACGGAGGAGGCTGGGATTCCGGCGGAAATGACGACAGCGACTGGTCCGGAAGCGGCAGCGGTGGCGGCGGCGATCTGTTTGATATTGTAATACTTGTAGCTATAGTCATCTTTGTCATCTATAAAAGCAAAAACAGCAAAAGCACGACCTCAAACCGACCAAATACCAGTGTACGCCGGACTAATTCCTTTACGTATAGGAATATCGAAGAATATCTGCATATAGATCCGGACTTCTCTGAAACACAATTCAAGGATAAGGTGTCTAACCTTTATATACAGTTTCAGGAGGCTTGGCAGGCAAAGGATCTTTCCTCGCTGAGACCGTATCTCACCGACTCTGCTTTTGCTAAATTCGACAGACAGCTCGATAACTACCGTCAGAATCATACCACAAATTATGTGGATCATCCTGCGGTACTTAACGTTCATGTCCGTGGCTGGTATAATGACGGCAATATGGACGTTATGGTCGTTGAATTGAGGACTCGTATAATCGATTACGTTAAGGACGATGCGAGCGGAGTTATTGTCAAGGGCAGCGACAGTATAGAGAAGTTCATGACCTATGAATGGAAGCTTGTAAGGACTCACGGAGTTACTACAAGGAATTCAACAGGTACTTCTGCTAAGGTATGCCCGTATTGCGGTGCTCATGTCGACATAAATCACTCAGCAGTTTGTGAATACTGCGATTCAGTCCTCACGACTGACGAATTTGACTGGACTGTAAGCGAGATAAGCGGCATATCTCAAAGAAGCTACCGCATATAATAGGCTGACCAAATTTAAGACAATACCGCAAAGCGGACTTTGTGCGGTATTGCCTTAAAGCAGGAGGTAAAATGAGTAAAAAATACAGAATGCTTGCTGTCGGAGGCGGTGCAGGTATTGATCTTGCTGTTTCAAAATATATGAAAGAGGCAGACATTAAACCTGTGATACTCCCACTTGATACGGCAGAAGTAACAGCAGAACTTGATTCAGAAAAATGCGACGGAATATTGATATTTTCTGTAAAAGCCAGAAAAACTATAGAGTTAATCGGACTTATATCCCGAAAATACCCGGATATATGCATATTTGTAGGAGTGTATTCGTTTCACGGAAATGAGGAGGATGACTACATTCAAGCCGGTGCAGACCTGTGTTTTTACCTCCCGACTTCAATGCGAAGAATAGTACGTATTGTGAAGAGCTACGCTATATTCAGCAAAAACAGCAATATTGAAACAAGTATCCCCTGCTTTCTCTGGGACAAAGGTCTGTGCTCCGATACAAAGGGCTTTCTCTATCTTTGCAAGGCAATTGAGATATGCCTCAGCGATTCATCGTGCCTGAGCCATATGTATGAGAAAGTGTATGGCGGAGTTGCAGAGGAATTCAATGTCTCAATGAAGTCGGTCGAAAGACTTGTCCGGCTGACAGTCGTGAATGCGGTCGAAAATGGTCAGGCTTCAAGGATATTTAAACGAAATATCGAAAAAATGACAGTGCGAAGCTTTATCAAAGAAATGTGCTACCTCTATTGCCGTAAGTACGTCGCCCCAAACGCCGATATAAATAATTTCAGGATATAACAAAATGCTCCCTTGCGTTTTTTGGGGACTTTTATAGTGATTTGTACGTCTTATTGAGGGAAACCCTTTTGAAAAAGGGTTCCTCTGACGGAGGCGGTCCCCTCTGTCA
>OCTX012147290.1_pt1 | contig 19172 bp, 25 predicted proteins | sample 1539691 | NCBI WGS metagenome assembly OCTX01 (sample SAMN02144231, study PRJEB22623) | gut metagenome | biome: sheep rumen | host: Ovis aries | place: New Zealand | reverse complement strand
GGGTATAGGTTTTCCAAATATCCGTGATATAGAAAAAACCTATCCAATGTGCTACAGAAAATAAAATTAACCCTTGCACCCATTTCACATCTGTGCTACACTTATCTCTAGAAAACGGAGGAGGTGTTAAATTATGAAGTTGCAAGAGGTACTAGATTTGCTAACCAACTGCCATGTTACCGTATGGCAGCGCAACGCGCAAGGGTCAATGATTGTGGTTGCTAAGGGGTTTTGCAGAGCACAGCACCGATTCGAACCATACAAAGATGCGAAGGTCGAACGAATCGCAACAACAGACTATCACACAACGTCAATAACAATCGAATAGAGTACAAATGGATAATTACTTGCTTGGATTGTCACTGTTAGCAAACTGGTTTCTTTTAGTTGGTTTCTTAGTCGCTTGTGAGACAAACAAAAACCTATCAAGCGAATTAAGAATAAAAAACAAGAAAATTGCTAGATACAGAAGAAGGGAGGTTGAACGTGGCTACTACGCCGAAAGTGAGGAACAGAATAGGGCGAACCATCTATGAGACGCATTGTATCGGTTCGCGTTATGACCCTGTGACTCGTGAGGTAGTGCGTTTTAATGAGGTCTTACAGGGGAATATCATCAATGTAGACCGCGCGGCTACCATACTTAGCAAGCGTTTTAGAAGTAAGCAATTGATTGTTGAGGAATTGCATCATTATCAGACCTACGTTTCCGCACCAATGGATAAGTTCATGGAAATCGTAGATGAAAGAACTGAAAAGGAGATTGATTAAATTGACTAACGACCTCGCAACCACCAACAACGTTACCGCCAACATCATTCCGGAGGGTGCTTTCAATACCGTGGATATGACCACGTTTGAAGGTGCGATGAAGGTCACCAATGCTATTAACAATTCTGGTTCTCTTGCTGAGTATGTTGAGGACAACAATAACCCTGTTCTTACTGTTGTCGATATCGTGGTAACGCCGGGTCACCGTAAGTCGCGTGATGGTGGTGATGATATTCCGTGCGAGGACACGCGACTCATTCTCGCTGACGGAACTTCGCTGCTTTCTCAGTCTGGTGGAATCGCAAACTCCGCACGCTTTATTGCTGGTTTTTGTGGTCATGCGCTCCATTCGGGCATTCTGGTTCGCGTTGAGTCTAAGAAGATGCGCAACGGAAATACCGTTAAGACCTTGGTTGTTGTGGGTCGGGCTGAGTAATAGCCTGTAATTCGATCGACGTGTTACGGGCGGGGAATTGGAGACAGTTCCCCGCCTGTACTTTATAGGGGGTAATTGTGCCATACAAAAAAGGCTCATTAGCCGAGCAAGCTGGTAGAGTTAGAAAAACGGCAAAAAGAAGAATTGCAAGATTAGAAAAGGAGATAGCACGCACAAGTTCTGACAAAGAAAGACAGTTATATTCACAGCAAATTGATACTCTTAGAAAACAGATTAACAATACCTATCAAAGAAACCCGCACACAAACAAAGCAACTGGATTCACAGAAGATGCCGTCAAAATTGCAGTTCAGAATCTTTCTCGTACAAACGTAAGTTCAAAGATAGGCACATCTTCACAGGCACGAAAGAACTTTTTAACACAGCAAGAACTTAACAACGCTGTTTCAGTTGCAAATCCAATGCAAACAGGTGAGTTCACATCCGAGGAAGTTTCCATTTTTTATCGAGCTACACAAAGAGCATGGGAAGGTGCACCGAGCACAGCCAACAAAAATCAATTAATTCTTGATTATTTTGGTGAGACTGATTTACGTGATTTTGTTCGTAAAGTTCTTGCCGCGAATCGTCAAGCGGTAGAAAGAGCGCACAGAAAAGCTTCACCTGATTACAAGGACGATAGCGAAGTGCCTACTGAAACAGACCAAAGCGACCGTTCACCTTCAGCTGATTGGGTTGAATATGTGAATATGCTTAACAAAGAAAAATGGGAAGAAATTATGAACGATTTAGGTGGAGATTGGGGTGCTCTAGAGGAAACGGATTTGTTTGATTATTTAGACGAGGATTAAACCATGCGTAGGGTCAAGTACGCAATCGCCGCTGTGTTTGACACTGAAACATGCAACTTGGGAACTACGGCAGACACGGCACACGCAATACCCATATTGTACATTGACAACGATATACGAGATGTGGACTTGACCAATTACACGCCAGACAAAGACGACCATATTAATTTCCTACGTTATGAGGATGAATATTTAGAGCGTTTGAGAGAGTATATTAAATGGGGAAAGATTGTAAAAAGAGTTCCCGTTGTCTGTGCTTACAATCTCATGTTTGACCTGCAATCCTTAATGGAAAGTCTGAATGATGAATATGATATCGAAGTCAACGCGCAATCGAGCACCAATGTATATACACTTGACTTATGGGACAAATCTACAGGTAAGGTGGCACTTAGATTCTGGGACACTTTCCACTTGGATATGCGCGGACTTGCAAAAATGGGTGAGGTTGCAGGATTACCGAAAGCAGTCGGTAGTTGGGATTATTCGCTCATACGGACCCCAGAAACGGTACTCACTGATGAAGAGTTATTTTACGCAGGTCGTGATACACAGGTTATCCCAATGTTTCTACGATTCCTTCTACGCACGAATGATTGGCTCAAACCGGAGATGCTAGGATGTAGAGTGCTCACGAAAACCTCTCTAGTGCGACAAATGGCAAAGCATGAAATTGGACCAAAGAGAATAACAAAAGCGGATGGCAAAAAGATAACAGTAGAAAAGATGTTTCTTGAATTATGCAAACAGGAGATGCCTAAGACGTATAATTCATATGCGTTAAGAAAAGCATGTTTTCGCGGTGGATATACATTTACAGCCGCGGCATACGCAAGCACAGTGCAGAGAAATGTCGTTTCAGTTGACGTTACCAGTATGCATCACACCTTTATAAATGGTCGTATGTTGCCAGAGAAATTTTCGCACAAGCCAAATGATGCCGTTAAAAGAGCTTGCTTATCCATATTGGAAACACCTAAAGCATGGGTGCTAGACCATTATGAGAAACCATTTGATTTTGCGATTCACGCGCGTATAAAGTTCTTTAATGTTCGCATAAAAAAAGGTTCAGCGTTTGATGTGTATGGAATAGGTCTGTGTCCAATGTCAAAATTCAAGCATATGGAGGAAGAACTAGAGGACCCTTCTAAATATGTTGCAGAAGAAGCCATTATAAAGAACGGCTGGAACGATAGATTCATTAACGGCACTTTTGCGTTTGGTAAATTGTATCGAGCTGACGAAATAACAATCCATGTTAACGAGATAGAGCTATGGGCCATGTCGCGTGTCTATGAATGGGATTCTTTTGAGGTCATATATGGAGAGAGTACGGCCAGCTTTTGCAGACCGCCAGATTACGTAACGCTTCAAAGTAACATATTATATCGTCTAAAGGACGATAATAAGTTTATTGCGAATCATTATGTTGAAGGTGAACCATACCCATACCATATTCCAGACACGTTACCGGAGGGATTTAAGAACGGTTTGCGTGATGGTTCACTTTCATGGTCTGATTTCAATGCATATTACATCAGTGACACAAAAGGTAAATTCAATGGCATATATGGCACCATGGCACAGGATGTATACAAACCATCATACAAATGTGTAGGGGGTGAGATTGGTGTCGATTCACAGACAATTGTTAGTAGAAGCAATTGGGCGGAAAAGAAGCAAGAATCATCGAGGGTATTGTACACATACGGAATGCGCATTGTGGCGGGGTCACGATTGCATATGGTACTCGCAATCGAACGGATGTACGAAACCTTCGGAACTTCCGCTAGAGTCCTTGGGGGTGATACAGACTCAATGAAAATATCGTTTGATTCTGATATAGACGATTCCATGATTTCAGATTCTTTAGCGATATTTGAGTCAATTTCTAAACGTGCCATTGATGTTACAATGCAGCGGGTTAGAAAATTGTATCCAAAACAGGCATCAACTTTGCGCGGTATTGGTGGGTTTGAGATAGAAAACGAGGGGAATCATTATGTGCGACACGTCGAACTGTGGAACAAATGCAGAATCTCTCTCGATGGACAATCAGGCGTGCATATTACATGCGCTGGATTATCTCGTCCGAGTGAAAAATACCACGTGGAACGGTACATTCACGATTTGCTTGAATGCGGATACGATGAAAGTTCTGTGCTCCAAATGTGCATCGGTTACAACGTGTTCGTGTGTCCCGAACTGTGCCATGCGCTTGAAGGTCATAAACCGAATGCGTCCGATAGGGTCAACCGACGTATTATGGACTACCTTGGTAACACGACGACAGTAAATGTTCATGAGGTAACGTGCCTATATCCAACAGGTAGATGGTTAGGTGAAACGCTGAAAAAAGACAACGCTAATACATGCGCGTTTCTACAACGCGAATATGGCAGGGAGGTTCCAACCGAAATTCGCAAGCTGTATTATGATTCAAAAAGTGGAACTATTGAAGTGTGCAAAGAAAATGTCGGCTTCGATGAAACAATATTTATGGGGGTGAGAAAATGGCAAGCTACTATGACTGGCACAAAACACTAAGTTATAATGCAGACGTTACCATGGTTATTGGAGCGCGAGGAATCGGCAAAACCTACGGCTTGCGTAAACAGTGCATATTTGACTTCTTGAAACATGGATGGAGATTTGTAGAGATAGTTCGTTACAAAAAAGAGCTGTCAAAAGTTTCAGATGGTTATTTCTCGAAACTAGCGCTGGACCCAGATTTTAGTAAGTATGTTTTTCGCACTGACGCGCGCTACATGTATATTGCCAAAAACGTAGAGGGCGAAAAAGATGCAAATGGTAAGCAGATAAAAACTCAATGGGATGTTTGCGGGTATTTTGCAGCTTTGACCGATGCTCAAACGGAGAAAAAGCGCACCTACGCCAATGTTAGGCGTCTGATATTCGATGAAGCTGTGCTAGAAAGAACAGATAGGTTTCACAGATATCTACCAAACGAATTCGCAACGCTTGCAAATTTGGTTGATACAGCGTCACGAGAAAGAGCGGATACCGAAGGGTTGCAACCGAGGGTATATCTGCTAGGGAACGCTTGCGATATAGCGAATCCTTACTTTGCGCGATATCACGTTGGTACCGACTTGCAATATGGATACAGATGGTACGACAGAAAAACATTCTTGCTGCACTACGTTCGTGATGATGAATATGCAAAAGAGAAAATGGCTGGAACAGTTGCAGGTCGCATGTTGGCTATGTCCGCTGATGGAAGTATAGCGTCACTAAACGAGTTTCAGACTGTCTCTAGTGAATTCGTAAGTCCCAAACCAAAACGCGCTAAGTTCTGGTTCGGTATCATATGTAACGGTAAGCGGTATGGTATATGGAACGATTTCAGTGAGGGGTTTGTTCATGTCACAGATTCGATTCCAAATGGCATGGAAAAAAGAACGTATACTTTGACCATGGCAGATTCCCGCACGAATTATTTAATGGCAACTCGTTTGTCAAAAGTGATGCAGAGTTTTCAGAACGTTTATTGGATGGGAATTGTGTTCTATGATTCCATTCAAGTAAAGAGTGATTTTCAAGAGGTTCTACAGTTGTTTGGAGTGAAGTAAGCATGATTCTTGACATTAAGACGTTCAACCTCGGCAGCGGCGAGGAAAAGGCACGTAAGGTTTGCGAAGAAGCAACCGAATTTTATGCAGAGCACGCGAATCTTGTTTGGCAGCGCATAAATGGGTATGGTCCCTTTGCAGATTCTACGGATGGAACCATCGAAGATATTTGGGCTAGAAATTTGATGCTTGAAATTGGAGATGTTTTTACAGCACTTGCGAACTATTGCGACTACATGGGAATCAACGCGCAGGATTGCATATATCTAGCACAATTGAAGAATCTCGCGCGTGGTAGGTATGGCAATCCGTCCGAAGTTGCGCTAAAATGGTCATGTGACGCACAGGAGGATACAAGTAGTGAGTAGTGCGGCGAAATCCTTTGACTAGGACGCACACCACGGCGGCAATTCACCGCTTTTAGTTGACTTCTGTGAAGGTCACGATTATACTGGGTCACAGGTCACGGGATGATTCCCGCGCAACCTGTGACCCGCTTTTTGTAGCACCAAAAGAAAAGGAGAGTGTGTCATGGACGATGAAATCAAGCGTGACGAGGAACAGGTCGTAGAGGATACCGACGCAGATACCAGAGACGTTGAGGACTCTCAGCAGAGCGATTTTGCAGAAATGTCAAATCGACTCACTCGCATGGAGGATGCAATTAACCGTATGAGTGGTGTCGTTTCTGCTATTCAGAAGGCTCAGAATTCTTTGGTTGATATGGGTGCGGTGATTCGTGAGAATCCTGTTGACGATACTTCTTCCGATGATGATTCGTTCGTGCCGCTGGAAAAGCTGGACTTTAAGATTTAGGAGTATTTCAAATGGCAGTTAACAACAGCACTATTCTTGACCGCATTTGGCTTGCTGGTACCAATGACTATCAGCAGCGTATTCCCCAGACCACTCAGAACGATATCGCTGCCACGCAGGCGGCACTTTTCGCTCCGGAGAATTTGAATCTTTACAACCAGTTTGTCGATGCTCTTGTTAATCGAATCGGCTCCACTTATGTGCATCAGCAGGAGTGGCGTAATCCTCTTCGCATTTTCAAGAAGGATATGCTTCGCTATGGTGATAAGGCACAGGAGATTGCCGTCAAGTGGATTCGTTCTCACAGTTATGCAGATGACCGCGAGGACGTTTTCAAGATGTATCGACCGGATGCCAACGTTTGGTTCCACACTGTGAACCGTCGTGAGTTCTATCCCATCACGGTTAATCGTGAAGAGCTGGAATTTGCATTCACCGAGGAATACGGTCTTAATTCCTTTGTTGCGGGAATCATGCAGGCGCCGCAGAATTCAGACGAGTATGACGAGTATCGAATCATGCTTGAGCTGCTGGCCTATTATGAGGATAATTTTGGCTTCTATAAGCACACTCTTTCTGCCGCTCCCACGGACGAGGCCACGGCAAAGGAGCTTCTTGTCGAGCTTCGCGCTTACGCTGGAAATCTGCGGTTCCCGTCCTCACGCTATAACGCTGGGCTTATTCGTGACGTTCCTGTGTTCGCAAATCCTGACGAGTTGGTTGTGCTAATGACTCCGCGTACTAATGCGGTTGTTGATGTTATGGCACTTGCAGCTGCTTTCAATATGGACCGTGAGACGATTCAGCAGCGCATTGTCATGGTTGACGAGTTCCCCGTACCTAATGCGGTTGCACTTCTTACCACCACTGATTTCTTCCAGTGTCGTGACAAGCTGAATCAGACCACTTCTCAGTACAATCCGCTTACCCTTGGAACTAACTACTTCCTGCACCGTTGGGGTATGTACTCGGTTTCCCCGTTCGTTCCGGCTATTCTCTTTACTACCGATACTGGCACTTCTATTCCTACCGTTACGATGACTCCTTCTGGGATGACTATGACCGCAGCAGCACAGACCGCAAATGCTGGTGACGAGATTCAGCTTACCATTGACCTCGATGGTACTGTGTCCCCGACTGGACATCCGATTGAGGTTCTTCCCGATGCTGCAATCTTTACCACTGGAATCACTCGCGCTGGTGAGGACGATAGCACCGTTGCCGTCAATTCCGCGCGTACTTGGGTTGACGAGTATGGTGTGCTTCACGTTGGCGAGGACCTTGTTGCTGGTGACGTTATTACGGTGACCGCAACCAGTGCGTATATTAACCCGTCTGGTGCAACCACTAAGTACACTGCGTCTGTTGAGGTTACCGTCGAGTAGTTCTTTTATCCGTTTTCTTGCTACTCGACTAACCGAAGATTGGGGAGAGGGTTTTCATGGTTTGGCCCTCTCCCCATCTTCTAAGGAAGGAGATTTATATGGAATTTCCGCACCTTGCAGACACTCGTTTTCCGCACTTAAACAATGTCAACGTTTATGCTTATAGAAACGAGTTTGATTATACTCGCTGGATTCCTCAGACTAAAGTTAAGCTAACTAATGTGCTTTGGAATAACGAGTATCGTGATGTGGTTAAATTTGAGAGTAATTCTGCGCGCGATGCTTGGTTCGACAATCGTGAGGATTATTATGAGGTCGTTCTAACCTCTAGCCATTCGCTGCCGCCTGAGGGTGGTATAAAGCTACCTATACCTTATGACATGGCTATTAGGTATAACTATATGGTGGTTGATATCCCTATTCTTACCAGCGCAAACAATCCCATTGAATATGAGGATGTTGTAGATGGTATGCGTAGGTGGTACTTCTTTGTTAATGAGATTTCAAACCGCGCACCCAATACAACGATGTTTGAGATTTCCTTGGATGTTTGGACACAGTTCCATAACGATATCGAGATTAACTATCTGTTCTTGGAGCGAGGGCACGCACCTGTTGCGGCAACTGATGTTGACACTTACCTAGCCAATCCAATCGCAAACAACGATTATCTTCTTACGCCTGATGTAACGCCGACAAATCCGTTCATCACCAGAAAAAACAACATGATTCCCTTTGGCAGCGGCAGAAAGTATGTATGTGTCGCTTCTACCATTTCTGCGCCGATGATTGATGCAATCGGTTCGGCTACGCAGAATAACGATTATGCATATGGAAACATCAGCTATTCTGATACGGGTGATAGGTATGGATACCAGTTGCAGGTGAATGGTTACGGTGTTGGCAACGGTCGTGATTATTCCGCGATGAAGAATCCTGTTCAACCTGTCGTTACCGAAGCGTCAAACGCGCGTATCGGTAACAATACAACCATATGGGCTATTGAAGCAGAGCAGGTATATGGTGATGGAACGTTCTTTTTTGACGTATTGAATTTGTGCCCACAATTCATGAACTCAATACAGGGTTGTTTCATTGTTGACAACTCTATGATTAATATTCGTTCTACACATAGACTTGCTGGGCATGATATCTATGAAGTATATGGGGCGGAGAGCAGTTATCCAATAGTGCTAAGCAAGTCTGATTTTGCCTACCCTGACAGGTATGCACGATTTGCCAAATTGTATACCTATCCATATGCCGAAATCGAGCTTACGGATAATGAGGGTGAATCTGTTAACGTAAGAATTGAGAACACCGGACAACTTAATGTTAACTTCATAACTAGCGTAGCTTTTCCGTTTGTGAATATGCGCATGTTCTTTACTGGCATAAATGGTGTCGGTTCTACCAACTATGCTTGGATTAATCTTTGGAACACATCGGAGACGGTTTCGATTCCGAACTCTGATTGGTTTGAGTATTGTTTCGACCATGAGATTCCGTGCTATGCGCTTTATATGGACGGTGCTACTGCATGGTACCTCGACAACTTCAATAAGTCGATTCGTAATGGTCGCAGAAACGCACTTGCCAGCTATCATAATTCGGTGCGCATCGCAAACACCACTAAGGAGAACGTCGAAGATTCCGATGCAACGCTAGTTGCCAATACTGGCGCAGACGCTACTACGCTTACAACCAATACGAACAACATAGCCAATAACAATACGACAAATACCAATCTCACTATCGCAACCAATACGCTTCTTTCGACGCTGGCACAACAGAGCGGTACGAATATCAAGAACGCCAACAACACAAAAGCGTTTACCACGACGCAGGCGGCAAATCAGTTCACATCATCCACCACCCTAGTGGAGAATGAGGTAAGCACTTCGGTTGCGAGTGGTGCTGCTGGCACTTCGGTTGCAGCTCAGGTTATTGCAACTGGTGGAGCGCTTGCGATTGCGGGAGGAACCGCAGGAAGCGTTGCGCCGGGTGTCGGCACCATGGCAGGCGCGGCTGCTGGAATGGCTGTAGGTAGTCTGGTGGGACTTGCGAATGTGGTTGCACAGGGTTCTAACAGCGAACACGCCGCAATTGGTGCAGCTAATGTGAATACTGCTACTGCATCCGCGCAAATCGTTTCCAATTCAACGAACTATAACGCAACCGAAAGAAATAACAACAATGTGCAACAGCAGCTAAACATTGACATTCATAATAAGAACGTCAACAATAACTCGCTTTTGCGCGACCACGTTTCTAACAACAATTCTACCAATAGAACTAACGCCGCGAATACGGCTGCGACAATGCGTGCAAATGCAGGCAGAACGCAAGCCACAAATGATGCAAACGCAGGATACACTCGCGGTGCCCTTGTTGACAATGCTAAGGAAACGCTGGAAAATTCGCGCAACGGAATGCAGTACAGCCTGTATGATGCTGGTAATGCTCCCGCTAGGGTTATCGGTTCCTATGCTGGTGACCCTACGGCTGATTACATGCGCACGAGGGGCGTGCAGATGCGCATAAAAACCATGTCCGATTCTGAGGTTAGACAGGTTGGTGATTGGTTTGCGCGTTATGGGTACGCATTGGAGCAAGTGTGGGATGTTAACGAATCTGGGCTTTGTCCCATGAATCACTTCTGCTATTGGAAATGCCGCGATATTTGGATTGATGACACGCGCAGCTCCAATAATGCAGCAGTAACCACACTTGCAACCATGTTCGAGCGTGGTCTTACTGTGTGGAAGAATCCTGACGAGATTGGTAAGGTGAATGTTTATGCCAACTGAGAATGACGAGGTTGTTGAGGTCGAACCTCGCTCAATTTCCGTGCTGCTGAGTCTTGACACCTATCAGGACATGACCGACGAGGAAATTGATATGGTGTTGGATTTCAAGATTCAAGAAGCGGTTAATTCCGCCAACAATCAGGCTGTGCGAGAGCAGAACGCGCAAACCAACGCATATATAGAGCAGTCACAGGCAAGCATAGTGTCCGAGACACAGGCTTTGCTTGACAGTCTGAGGGCGGTTCCGCTATCATTGGGAGTGGTAGAGGGGGTTGATGCGTAATGAGCAGGCGTGGTGGCAAGCGGCGCACAAAGCCAAACCCTTATAATTGTAGCACGCAGGGTGGTATGTTTTGGCAGTCACAAACGTACAACCAGCGTTTGCAGTTGATGTATCGAAATCTGATTGTTCAGATGGCTATGTCACGTTTCAAGTGGCTTAATCTTCCTCCTACCTGTGACGAGCGTTTCCTAGAGTGGACTCTGCTCTATGAAGGTGTGGCGTGCATTTGCTACCCTAAATCGCAGGAGGGTACTTTCTATAGCACGCGTGCAACCTTTGACAGTGCGCCAAATGTGTATGACGATTATCCTAAGTGGAGAAGCACCGGAAACGGTGGCTGGAACTTCTATGCGTCAAAACAGACCGGAACTCTGGTCTGGGATAATTCGACACGTTTTCCTCTTATGGCTTCTATCGAGGTAAAGGCTCAGGAACTTGCGCACCTGCAACTCACCAAGGAAATGAACCGATTCCATCAACAGATTCCTTGGATTCTAAAGGGTCCTGCGAATCGCAAGCAGGACATGATTAATCTTGCGAAGCAGGTTGCAGGTGGAGAACAGGCTATTCTGGCTTTTGACGGTTTCGAGGATATCGAGGTCGAAGCGCTGAATACCACAGTTCCGTTTCTTGGGGAGCAGCTTTCTCAGGACGAGAAGAACACTTGGAACACAATCTATATGCTTCTTGGCATCGAGAACGCCACCATGAAGCGAGAGAGGCAGACCGAGGACGAAATTCAGGCAATGAAATCGCCTACCGAGTTGGTACGTCTTTCTTCGCTTAATGAGCGCAGACGCGCGGCTAATTATCTTAACACGCATTTTGCGCAGTACCTACAGGAGCCTATTAAGGTTGTCTGGCGTGAGGATAACGAGAGCAACAACTGGAACCTCTTCCACAACGACCGCGCTTTGATGCAGGCTGTAGGTGAGATGTGATGGAAAAAATCGTTAGCTGGGCTGATTACGATTTCGACCCTCGCCTAGAGTATGGTCACGGTGGCTGGGAGGACTTGCACGAATATCACGATGCAAGTTCGGTGCAGCTAGGCGAATTAGTCGAAGTTGGTTGGTTTGATATCAGCGATAAGAGCGTCTGGCACTGGCCGCAATTCAGTGATGAGCAGGATGCACGTTTGCGCGAAAAGATAGTGAATCGTTTTTGGAATCGAGGAATTGGTGTTCTTCCGCCGGGATTATGGAAGCGTCAATTTATCGAGTTTATGAACGAAATCATGCCGAAGTATATTCTGGCATATGAAGCGCTCGCAGAAGATGGAAGCGTTGCAGGTCATAGCGGCGAATGGTATAAGTCGCGTAATATCTTTAGCGATTTTCCGCAGACGCAGCTGGGCGGGAACAGCGATTATGCATCTACGGGAAACGATACAGAATATGAGCGAATCAAGCGCGCTGATATTCTGGATACAATTGAACGCTTGAAAAACTATCGAGATGTTGACGAACTGATTCTAGACGATTTGGAGGAAATGTTCTCTTGTCTAGTTTCGGTGTCTATCAACACGCGATAGTAGTCTGGGAAGGAGGTACCTTGGACTACAATTCCGTTATGCAGGCAATTGGTAGTGTCGGTTTTCCGATTGTTGCCTGTGTTGGACTTTTCTGGATGCTGAACACCACCATGAAAGAGTTCACCATTACAATAGGTAATCTGAACGAATCAATTATAAAATTGACCATGAAGATTGACGGGGGTGATAAATAATGGCATTTGACCCTACTCCATTGATTACACCATATCCGTTCTGGACTCAGTTCACGCCGACGCTCCCCGCTTTGTATTGGGATGTTGACTCTCACGAGGAACGAATCAAGCGCATTTGCCTAGAGCTGCACAAGCTGGTTGAGTATGCGGATTATCTTGGTGAGAACATCAATCTAGACCATGAAACCATAACTCAGTTGCAGGATGCTTTCCAGAAGTTCATTGACGGGGAGTATGACCAATATTACAAGGAAGTTATTCGCCAATGGATTAACGACAATTTTGCGGAGCTGATTTCCGATGGTATCCGACAAGTTTATTTTGGGCTTACTGATGATGGATATTTTTGCGCTTATGTTCCTGATTCATGGTCTGAAATCACTTTCGATACTGGCGCAGTTTTTGGTCGTTCTGATTATGGCCGTCTGGTTCTAAGGTTTGATGCTGACCCAGCAGCACGTGGAGTTATTAATAATACTTATGATATCAGTTCTTATTCGCTCAATAATGTAGCAAGAAGGTTGCGTGATGAAATTGAACGTCTTATTGCTGATGTTGAAGTAAATACGACAAGAACTGATGAAGTTTATGACGAGGTTTTTCATTAGGAGGTTATTTTCATGCCAGTAACTCAGTACATCGGTTCCCGATATGTTCCTTTGTTTGCGGACCCTAGCGAGTGGAGTTCTTCTCTTTCTTATGAGCCTCTTACCATAGTTCTTCATGAGGGCGATTCATATACTTCAAAGCAAGCTGTGCCAATTGGTATTGATATCACTAATGCGTCTTATTGGGTAAAAACTGGAAACTTTAACGGGCAGATTGCAGCGCTTGATTCTAGGTTGACGCGAGAAATCGGCGCTCTTAATACGTCATTCGATGAATATAAGGACGAGGTTAATTCGCAATTTACCGAATCTATGCAGCAGTTCACCGAGGATTTCAACGCGCTTGAAGATACTACTAGAAATGAAATTAACACTCTAGAAGAAACGCTTACAAACACGCTTGAAATTGTCAATGCGGAATTTGTTGATAATTTTTATACTAAGTTTAAGCGTGCTAATGGTACGAGAATTTTTTCAATCGCCCATAGAGGTTTCAGAAACGAATTTGTCCCAGAGAACACTGTTGAAGCGTTTGAGTTCGCTTGTATGTGTGCACCGGACCTTGTTGAAACTGACATATATTTTACGTCTGATGACAATATAGTTTGTATGCACGATAATAACGTGGGAAACTATATCTCACAGCTGAGTGGAGCACCTGCCGAATATACTCTGGCACAAATTCAGGAAAATTACATCAATCTGGGTAGTGGCGTTTCCAATTATCCTAACTGCAAAGTTCCAACTCTTGCTGAGGTTCTTGGTATTGTTTCTAAATATGGCATCCCTATTGCTATCGAATTGAAGGAGCCAAATCTTAGTAACGCTAGAGTCAATAAAATAATGGATGCCGTCAATACGGCTAATTATTCCAATATGGTTGTATATACTGGCACTTATGCTAATTGCGTGCTAATGAAAACGCTGAATCCGACTGCGATTTGCGCGGTTAGTATCTCTAGCGTTAATGATACTGTTATCGCAAATCTACGTCAATATACATTTGGAGCGCAACTTGACGTTAATGCAGCTAATGAAGAGAATATAGCTAAGCTGTTCAATGCTGGGATTCCATTTAATATTTGGTTTAGAGGTAATACAATCAATACAAACCAATACGTCAATCTTGCGGGTCTTGGTTGCTATGCGTTTTTCTTTGACGATATCAGGCAGGCCAATGCGTCGCCGTCGTTGCCTATTAATGAGTATGAAAGCAATACCGATTTGCGCGGTGGATATTTGCTTAATATGCAACAATCTAATGGCCTGCTGATGTGCTGCAATTGTTACAACGGAGAACTTATTCCGTCATATGACAATGTTTGTGGAAAGCCGAAGTCTATCGCAAAGGTTGATACTGCATATATTGATAAGTTTGCTAAACTGCTGATGTTTACAGCGGATGTTCCTCGCAACGGTCTAACTTTGTCGGAGTATAATGCAGTTGCCGGTTCTTGGAACAATCGCAATCTGGCATCTAAGAATTTCATATCTAATGGTAAGACCATTATTCATTGGCATAACGCAATTGATAAGATTGTTGCTTTCTTTAGCGAATCAATTAAGGGCGTTGATGATTACGCACCGTATGACTTCAATATTCGTGCGCAGAAATCGAATATTTTCTTTGCTTCTACTGGTTCCATTGGGGCGAATCTAACGACTGGTAACAACATCTTTACAGCCCCAGAGATGGTTTGCCCTGTAAATAATATTACTACATTCTCATTCGACACTATTGCAGTTAATGATACTTATGAACTTGTATATGGCGTGTACTTCTATGATAGTAACTTTACACGTGTCACAGGTGTAAGCCTTCCATTCGCGGTGGTTAATGAGGGCATTAACATGGTTGGCCCGTATCCCACCGCAACTGATGCCACGTATTATGTTGTTGGTTTCCGCATCAGGGAGAGGGGTACAAACAATACTCCCAACTTTACCACCACATTGGATGACGTTACATATAGAAATCTTGTTCCTGTGTTCTTGGGTGCTTCATTTGCAAACTTTACCGAGGTATAAAACATGCTATACGGTATCGACATTTCTAACTGGCAACGTGGTCTGAAAATCCCAGAATCCTTGGACTTCGCAATCATGAAGGCAACGGGTGGCACCGGATACGTTGACCAATGCTGTGACTCATGGGTGCAGGATTGCAAACGCAAGGGAATACTATTTGGTTACTATCACTTTGCCGGTGACGGATACGCACCAGACCCAGAAGCAGAAGCGATATTCTTCTGGCAGCACACAAAGGGATATAACAAAGAGGGTATTCCCGTCCTCGATATGGAAGATGAACGCATTTCTAATTGGGGTAGCTATGCACAGAGATTCGTGGACAAATATCACGCTTGCAGCGGTGTCTATCCTCTTATCTATTGCAGTGCTTCGGCTTGTCAGCGTTTCGCTGGTTATCCGCTTGTCGATACTTGCGACCTATGGATTGCTGGCTATCCTGACGATAAAATCAGAGGACTAGGAGACGTGCCAACATTCCCGTACTCTGTCTCACCGTGGGCTTATGCGGCAATCTGGCAGTACAGTTCCAATGGTAGGATAACCAACTGGAATGAACGTGTGGATATTGACATAGCATACATGGATACCAAAGCATGGCATCTTTATGCTGACCCAGATTGGAAAGAGAATCCGACGCAGATATTACCCACCCCAACTGAGTCACCAGAGCAGGACCCAACTTGGTCGTTCGAGAACTCGCACGTAAAAGTTGACGTCACTCTAAAGTAACCTCTGTATATACTCGGGACGCGCTATATATTGCGCTTGAAAAATAACCACCCCTGTGCAGCGATGTATGGGGGTGGCTTTTTCTGGCGGCGCGCGTTTTATTTCATAGCCACGCAGGCGGTCGCGCATAGGCGCGCGCGCGCGCGGTATTAAGGGGTCCGAACGTTTGTTCGGGTCGGCCGTACGAACGTTTGTTCTATGTTGATAACTTTTTAACACTTTCAACACTTTCGACACTTTCAACACTTTCGACATTCGAGTTTTCGACACTTTCAACATTGTTGAAAAGTGTGTTGAAAAGCGATTAAAATTTTTAATTTTTCGACATTTTCAACACTTTCGACACTTTCAACATTTTCAACATCAAAAACTTTCAACATTGTCAACACTTTCAACATCTGTCGAAAACGTGTCGATATGGTGACAACTATTCAACACTGTTTCTACATTGTCGAAACTGTCGAAAACGTTTTCATCAGTTGATGAAAAGTTGTAGATTTGACGTTTTAAGGTGCCATCTTGTATGCCAATGGATAAATACTCATGCCCATAATGTATCAAGCCTAATTCGACCATCACAGCAAGCCATCTATCAGCGCTTTTCTTGCGATTGCCATTTGAGGCACGATTTATGCATAAAATCGCCTATAAGGCCCATATTTCTGTATATTCGACTGTTGAAAACGTATGCATGGATTGTGCTACAGAAAAGGCGAACACAAATCAGAACATAATATGTACATTTTATGTGCTACAGATTCTCACCATAGTTTGGTGCAACATCGGGTATATTGGATATAGCAAGAACGTACATTGAAAATTGAATACAACGCCTACACGGTACAGGGTTTGACCGTGCTATGGGATACGGATACGTATTGGCGTACCTAGATTGGAGACGTCACGATTGGTACAACGTGACACTACGACAAACCCACAAACTAAACCCTAGAGAACGGAAAAGACAATGGAAAAAATGGAGCGCGATATCAATTTGTTGGTTAGTCAAATTGATGGTATGGTTGCTTTTGAATTGCGTTACTATTATAAGCGTATTGCTACGATGGATAAACACTGTGATATGTACTATGCGAAATGTGGTCGTCTAGATGCATGGTATCATTTCGCATATAATATTATTGATTGTACCAGTATTCAAGATGCAATAGGTTGGTTGAAAGATGATATCATCACCTATGCATCTAAAACGCGAAATAATGCATATCACCGTGGGTACGTGGCAGAAGCTAGAAAAATTATTAGTAGGTTATCTGATATTGAATATGCATATATGTCTAATGCAGATGAACCAATAAAATATATTTTCTGTGTCATTGGTTTGTATAACTTCAATATCAACATGTAATGCAAGTTGTCCGGTCCGGTATGCGATGCATACCGGACCGGACAGAATAGAAAAGGATATCAAAATGGCTTCTTATACTTACGTGAATGGTATTATGCAAGTAACAACAGAGATTAGACCAAACTTCAAGCGGTATCGTTCTATGAATGCACAGCATAGCAAGTTCGTTGTAGATGATGCATACGGCCCGCGGTATATCGTTTGGCAATTCATCAGTTACGCAACGCCAATTATTCAAGTTGTGCGCGATATGGATTATGACACATACGTTGTATCTTGCAACGGTAATCCATTCGAATATTCACGTAGCACATCACGTCAAGTTACAAAGTGGATTAATGACCACTATTGGCCGATTGATCCTGCTACTCTAAGACATGCATATGATGTATGTCAACCTGTTACACCGGATGTTGCGACATATCACTATGATAACGTGACTATTGACTTTCGTTCGTCGGCTACGTTTCACAGTGTTTGGAGATAGTGAACATGCTTACTGATATTGATAAAAAGATGTGCATTCTTGAATGTTTGTTGACTGATTACCAGATTAAAGCGTTAAATGATTGTTTGTCGGGTTTCGGTAATAATGAGGATACAATCAATACCATGCTTTATGTATGGTATGGCATGGAGTACGATGCATTTGTTGATGAAATGGTAGGTGGTTATAATGACTAAACATTATACGTTTGATGATTGCGTAGACTACGCATATAAGCATAATATCGCATTTAATTTCTACTACTATAAAGACTTGCATTGTCTGTACTCTGATATTTCAGATGGTTCCGATGGATATATTACAGCTACACAAGCGATATTCGAGTACGACAACTTTAACAAGCGTTGGCGCGCTAGTATGAACTTGAATGTTAGATATGCGTATGCTAAAGACTACGAGCTTATGCGTAGGCTTGAAAGTGCATTGAATCATAGAGACGGTATTAGATATGTTCGCGCTACATGGAATCATGGGATTATGCGTTGGTATGGTCAATGGTTTAGTAATAAACATATTAATGCATCGCATGTTCGCGCTGAATCAGTGCATGGAAACGAGGTGTGGCATGATGATAGACTCTAATATATCATTCATGACAATGCCTTTAGTTGTTGCAATTATCGCAAACATAATTTGTTTGATACAGCATATTGTGTTGTGCAATAGAAAACATGAATTATATCTTAGAGAAAAAGAACTAGACAAAGTAGAATTGTGGTTGGATAAGCGTCTGATAGATATAGAGAAACGAGAGGAGAGAATCAATATACTTTAGCGCTTGCATTGTATTATTGTTTGTTGTATAGTTCTTAATGGTTGGAATAAGCCAACCAACGTAATGAAATGGAGTTATTGAAATGGCTAAGACTCTGAATGTTCGTACCGCACTTTATGACGTTACCGCAGACGTTGTTATTCGTGACAATGGTTCGATTAGTGTTGTTGACTTTAGCGGTGAGGGTTTCGACAGCAAGTCTATTCGTGCAATCAAGAAATCTATCATCGCAACGTACAAAGAGGATGGAATTGACGTTATTGCAATTGAAAATATCACTATTAATAAGCGTATTGCAATTCGTCGATATCGTATCGATGCTAGTATTTCTGATATTATCGATGCTTGCATCAATAGTGGTTTGACTGTTACTGATATCACTGATGATACTGATACTGATAATGAGGATGAAAATATTGCATAAAAGTTATTGCAATTAGTGTTATAGAGTTATTGCATGTTTCGTGCTATGTCTTGCGTTCGCGTGGGACATAGCACGATTTTTTGACTGACCTATACCC
>OCTX012075326.1_pt1 | contig 19180 bp, 19 predicted proteins | sample 1539691 | NCBI WGS metagenome assembly OCTX01 (sample SAMN02144231, study PRJEB22623) | gut metagenome | biome: sheep rumen | host: Ovis aries | place: New Zealand | reverse complement strand
CCGCGCCGAGGCGCAGTCGCGGCGGCTGATGATCCGCACGATGGACCGCGACCAGCTCGATCGCCTGACGCGCTTCGGGCACCACCAGGGTGTCGCGCTAAAGACGACTGGCTACCCGTATGTCGGCATCGAGGACATAGTCCGCGACATTGAAGAGGACGAAAACGCGCTTGTGATCGTCCTTGACCATCTCGAAGACCCGCAGAACGTCGGCGCGATCCTCCGCACAGCCGCGGCAGTCGGCGCGACTGGAGTCGTGATACCCGAGGACCGCGCGTGCGGCATTACGCCCGCTGCTGTCCGCGCTTCGGCCGGTGGCGCGGAGCACATAAAGGTTGCCCACGTCGTCAATCTGCCGCGCGCGATCGAAGAGCTGAAGGAGGCAGGACTCTGGTTCACTGGGCTTGACTGGGGCGAGGACGCGAAAAACTACACTGACATCGACTTCAAGGGGCGGGTCGGCCTCGTCGTCGGCGCGGAGGGTAACGGCATTTCCCGCCTTGTGCGCGAGAAGTGCGACTTCATAGCGGTTCTCCCGATGCCCGGCGGCTTCGAGTCTCTGAACGCGGCGACGGCCGCATCTGTCGCCATGTATGAGATTCTTAGGCAGAGGGGAAAATGACCTTTAGGACGACATCGCTTCTCGTGTTGCTTGCGGCGCTTGCCGGATGTGTTTCCAACGAATGTACGTCTGAAGACATTCAAAAGGCGCCCAACGAAGATCTGTCCGCGAGCATCGAGGACTGGGAGCTGTACTGGTACCATCGCGGTGCCGACGCCACGAGGGCGATATGGTCGAAGTTCCGTCTCTCCGGTGATGTCGCGCTTCTCTCGGACGGCAAAGGCGGCGAGCCGTCCTATGCGTTTTCCACGTATGCGTACTACCTGCTGCTCGACAATGTGGCCACTTTCTGGCGCAAGGACCTTGCGGCAGAGGCCGTGAGCGCCTATTACCACGATTTCGCCGCGAAGTGCCCCGACCGCGCGGCCAATTGCCGCAACGACGAGGTGCTTCGTTGGGCGATTGCCTGTGCACGCGCGTCCCGCATCACGCGAAACAAGACGTATCTCGAAGAGGCGAAGACGCTCTACGATTCGCTTTGGCTCAACCAAGTAGACAACGCGATAGGTGGCGGCATGTGGCATAGGAGCGACGAGAAGACGGTGAAGAGCGCGTCTGCGAACTTGAGCGCGGTTATCGTTGCCATCGACCTGTACCAAGCGACGCAGGACCTCAAGTATCTCCTGCAGGGCCGCAAGCTCTACAAGTGGACGGCAGAGCGGCTGTTCAGCGCGAAGAGCGGCGCCGTCTTTGAGGATGTTGCCGTCGATGACAGTCGTTCCAACGTAGAGTATGTCGGCAACATCGGCTTGTTCATCGGCGCGTCGATGCGGCTCTACAGGTCGACGGGAAGCGCCGTCTATCTCTCGAACGCGAAGAAGGCGGCCGACCATTTCATGAAGGTGTCCAAGGCGCTTGAGGAGACGCAGCCCGCCGATGATTCGGTAGGATGGCTTTCCCGCGGGTTTGCCATGCACTATCTTTCGGAACTTGCGCGTCGTCCCGGTTGCGAGAAGTACCGCGACTACATTCTTGCGAACGCGCGCACGGCATGGACTTCGCGCCGTCTTTCCGACGGGCTCAACGGGTTTGACTGGGCAAAGTCGCCGTCAAGCGAAGAAGAGGTTGATCCGAAGCACGCGATCTCCGCGGCGTTTCTCTATTTCTCCGCCTCCCGCGCCTGCCGGTAAAGCGGCGGAGAACGAGAATTCCTACCCGCGCGGCCGTTCTTTTTGGTATAATACCAAGAATGAAATTCAAATACAAGTCGATGTCGGAGTATTGCGCCGAATACGTGCGCTACCTGGGTATCGCGAAGACCGAACGCCGCAGCTACGCCGAGAGCGTCCGTCTTCTCGAAAAGAGGGGGTTCAAGGACATCTCCAAGTTCAAGGCGCTGAAGCCTGGCGACAAGGTGTACCGCGGCTACGAGGGCAGAACCATCATGGCCGCCGTGATTGGCAAGAAGAAGATTTCCGAAGCCGGCCTCAAGGTTGTCGGCGGCCATACCGATGCGCCGCGCCTCGACCTCAAGCCGAGGCCTCTCTACGAGAAGGGCGGCTATGTCTACTTCGACTGCCACATCTACGGTGGCATCAAGAAGTACCAGTGGCTCGTCCTCCCGCTTGCGCTCTACGGAACCGTCGTTCGCAAGGACGGCAAGAAGATCGACATTGCGGTAGGCGACGCTCCTGGCGACCCCGTCTTCATGATCAGCGACATTCTGCCCCATCTCGGCAAGGATCAGGCGAAGCAGACGCGCGACGAGTTCTTCCCCGCCGAAGATCTCGATGTCTTCGCGTGGACGACTTACGCGAAGCCCGAGAAATCGGTAGGGGCGCCTCTCCGAGGCGACCGAACTGGGAACGACGCCGAGCCCAAGGCCGGCAAGTCCGATTTCGTCGCTTACCTTAAGAAGACCTACAAGATCGACGAAGACGATCTCCTCTCCGCCGAGCTCGAGATCGTTCCCGCCGGGATGCCGCGTGAAGTCGGCTTTGACCGCGCGCTCATCGCCGGATACGGCCATGACGACCGCGTCTGCTCGTTTGCCGGTCTCCAGGCGCTTATCGACGCTTCCGACCAAGTTCCCGACGTCACCGCGTCGATACTTATGTGCGACAAGGAAGAGGTCGGCTCGATGGGCTCCACCGGCATGCAGTCGAGCTTCTTCGAGAACACCGTTGCCGAGATGGTCGAGCGCCAGGAAAAGAACGCGCGCGACATTCTCGTCCGCCGCGCGCTCGAGCTTTCCTCGATGCTCTCCGCAGACGTATCGGCCGCATCCGATCCCCACTTCCCCGACGTCGACTCGACCGGCAACCGCGCGCGCTTCCACGCGGGCCCCGTCGCCTCGAAGTACACCGGCGGCACGACCAAGGGCGGCGCGAGCGACTGCGGCCCCGAGTTTGTCGCAGAGATTCGCCGCATAATGGACGAAGGCGACGTCACATGGCAGATGTGCGAGCTTGGCCGCATGGAGAAGGGCGGCGGCGGAACGATTTCGCAATACATGGCGAGGTTCGGCATGAAGGTGCTCGACATGGGCACGCCGCTCCTCAACATGCACGCCCCGTGGGAGCTTGCATCGAAATTTGACTGTTGGCAAACATACCGCGCATACAGCGCATACCTAAGGAGTAAATAAATGATAGACATCAACCGCAGGAGTTTTCTTTTTGGTTCAGCCGCGGCTGCTACGCTTGCTGGCTGCTCGACTGCTAAGGTCGGGGCGCGCGAGCTCAAGCCTGGCGAGAAGCGCAACGTCGCCATGATCGGCATCGGCATCCAGGGCCGCTTCCTCCTTACCGAGTTCCTGAGGCAGCCAAACGTCCGCGTCGTCGCCATCTGCGACGTCGACAAGACGCGCCGCGAGGACGGCGCCGGCAAGGTCAACGCCTACTACAAGGACGGCTCCAGGTGCGCGACGTACGCTGACTTCCGCGAAGTGCTCGCCAATCCCGAGATCGACGCCGTCTGCATTGCGACGCCCGACCACTGGCATGCGTACATCTCCGTCGAGGCGATGAAGCACGGCAAGGACGTCTACTGCGAAAAGCCGCTCACCTACTCGATCGATGAGGCCAAGAAGGTGATCGAGGCCCAGAAGAAGTACGGCCGCGTCTTCCAGACCGGTTCGATGCAGCGCTCGTGGCGCGTCTTCCGCACGGCGGCATCGCTCGTTCGCGGCGGCGTCATCGGCGACGTCAGGTACGTCGACGCCAACTACGGCATCGGCGGCAAGAAGCTCGGCGGTCCTTCCCACCCGATCCGCTTCTTCGACGATCCCAAGAACGCCGCGAAGGAGTCGGAGGGCTACGAGCTCCTCGGCGAGAAGGGCTGGGACATGTGGCTCGGGCCGGCCAAGTGGCGCCCCTATTCCAACCAGCTCGCGCCGGTCGGCGTCAACACGTTCTACCCGATGTTCTGGCGCTTTGATGACGACATCGGCTCGGGCTACAACGGCGACTGGGGTGCGCACCACCTCGATATCGCGCAGTGGGGCCTTGACATGGACGACTCCGGTCCGTACAAGATCATCCGCTCCGACGAGCCCTATTCGACCGACCTCTTCCACGGCGGCCGCCGCCAGTTCGGCATGAAGATGCTCTTCAAGTCGAAGACTGACGGCAAGGACATCGAGCTCTACCACGGGCCGTTTGGCGTGTGGGGCACGGTGTTCTACGGCACCAAGGGCGTAGTCGCTGTCAACCGCGGCAAGATCGCAGTCTGGGCAGGTTTTGACGCGACGACCGTCCGTCCGACGGCAGACGTCCGCAAGGCGCTTCAGGACGTCACCTATATGAAGGACCACATCGTCGCGGAGTCTGTCGGCAAGGACTACGGCACCGACGCTGCTGTCAAGAAGGACAACAAGCTTGACTCGGCTCTCGACCTCCTTGAGAAGAAGTACGCGGCAGAGATCGAAAAGGCCGGGCTCTACGACAGCCCCAACCAGATCCAGAACTTCTGCGAGTGCATCGACTCCCGCAAGATGACGATCTCGCCTGCCGAGGTTGGCGGCCGCAGCTGCACGTTGTGCCTTCTCTGCAATATGTCGTACATCTACGATACAGGCTTCGACTGGGATCCCAAGAACATGCAGCTCGCCGAGGGCGAGACCAAGGGCATCTCCACCAAGCGCGAAGTCTACCGCAACGGATGGGAGATCGTCGTCTGATGAAACCTGTAAGGGCCATAATACTCGGCTACGGCATACGCGGACGCGCGTACGCGTCCTATGCGAAGACCCATCCCGACGAGTTCGAGATCGCGGGCCTTGCCGACCCCGTGGCCGAGTTCCCCGCAGACGCGACTTATCCGACGTGGAAGAGCTGGGAAGCAGCGCTTGACGCCGGCGTCGACGCAGATGCCGTTGTCATCTCGCTCCCCGACCGGCTTCACCACAAGTCGTGCCTCAAGGCGCTTGAGAAGGGCTACCATGTCCTTCTCGAGAAGCCGATCGGGTGCACTTGGCAGGAGTGCGTCGATATCGCAGAGGCCCAGAAGCGCACCAAGCGCCTCGTCCTCACGGGGTACGTCCTGCGCTATGCGCCGTTCTACAAGAAGCTCCGCGAGGTTATCGCGTCGGGCGCGATCGGCGAGCTTACGAGCGTCCATCACCTCGCGGCCATTTCTTACGGCAAGGCGGCTCACGCCTATTGCCGCGGCAACTGGTCGGTAGAGGCGAAGGGCACCGGTATGCTCGTCAACAAGTGCACGCACGACTTCGACCTGATCGAGTGGTGGACGAAGGGCAAGCGCTGCAAGAAGATAACGAGCTTCGGCTCGCTCATGCACTGGCGCCCCGAGAACAAGCCGGCCGGCGCGGCGGATCGCTGCAAGGACTGCCCCGAGTCTGTTCGCGAGAAGTGCCCGTTTGACGCGTACAAGATCTACTACGAGCGCACCGACCTGAGGTACCACTTCGCGGACGAGTCCGACGAGGCGATCCTGAACATGATCGAGAAGTCGCCGTACGGCCGCTGCGTCTATGCGTGCGGCAACGACTCCGTCGACCACCAGACGGTGCTCATGGAGTACGACGGCGGGCTCACGATTATTCTCGAGATGGAGAGCTATTCGCAGCAGCGTACGCGTGTCACGCATTTCTACGGCACGCGCGGCGAGGTGATTGCGGACGAGCACAAGATCGAGATCCTGCCGTTCCTCGGCGATTCGACCACGATCGTACCGCAGCAATACGGCCACCATGGCGGCGGCGACCGCGAGATCATGACCGAGTTCGTGAAGCTCGTCAGGACCGCGTCTCCCGAGCGCTATTCAGCGGTGCTCGACGCGGCTCTTGAGTCTCACAGGATCGCCTTCCTCGCGGAAGAGTCCCGTAAGACTGCCCGCACGATCTGCGATTGATTGTTTAGCCACAAAGGACAGGAGAAACAGGAGAAGGGATTGCGCTAACGCGTGACCACGAAAAACACGAAGCACACGGAAGCAATTCCGTGTGTTTTTGTTTTATGCCAAAATAGCGCTGCGCGCGTGAACACGAACGAGCGCTTAATTTGGTATAATATTCGCATGAGCAACGAGATGTTCGAGAGGAACCTGCCGCCGTACCTGGCGCATGACCTCGATGCCTGGAAGAAGGGCGTCGAGGAGAAGCTGTGCTAGTTCTACAGGGCCTATCTTGCGGCGAGGTATAAGGTGATGTTTGGATCGTTTTATTGACAGATACGAAATGACAGATGTCGTCAGCGAGCTTTCGATAGTCATTGTCACATGGAAGGGCGATGATATTCTCGGTAATTGCCTGAGGTCTGTTCGTGAGGTATATGGCAATGTGCCAGAAATCGTTGTTGTGGATAATGCGGCATCAGAAGAGACGCATAAACTGGTCTCTGATTTTGACGGTGTTAAGTATATTTCGTCTCCAGGCAATCCTGGTTTTGCTGGCGGAAACAATATCGGCGTTCGCGAAACGACGAGGCCTTACATACTGCTGTTGAACAACGATACAGTTGTGCATGGCGATTCGTTTTCTCCGCTAATAGAGTTTCTTAAATCGCATGAACGCGTCGGAATTGTTCAAGGGACGATGAACATCCCGGCTCTTGGCAATGGCCTTGACGATTGTGGAGTCATTCTGACGCCAATTGGAATACAGCGTCACTTGCATATAGGAGAGCCGACAGCATCTACAAAGCTTTCCGCAAGGAAGGTTTTTGCTGCAAAAGGCGCAATGATGATGTTCAAACGCGCCGTTCTTGATGATGTCGGATTCCTTTTCTACGACCATTTCTGGTCATACTATGAGGAGACAGACTTTTGCCATCGTGCGCTAAAAGCCGGATGGGAGACCTGGTTTGTCCCGACCCTGCCTATCGACCATATCTGTGGCGCGACTTCCTGCCGCTTCGACAACAAGCTCGTGTGGCGCAGGTACTTCAGGAATATCCTCTATTCATTCTGGAGGAATTTTGGTTTCTTTGGGCGCTTCTTCACTTTGCCGTGTTTTGCATTTGCGGCATTTGTGCGTTCGCCGTCTGCTCTTTGCGGGGCGCTTAGCGATTTGATCAGAGGTCGAACTCAGACTTTGCCTTGTTCCAGATCTTGAGCTCGTCCATATAGAACGCTGATTTGTTGTTGAAGGATTTTCCAAACGTGCGGTGAAGTGGGATGGCAAGTGTTATATCGTCTTTTGCAAGCAATTCAACATCAAGATTGCCGATGGTGTGTGCCACCTTTTCCCCGTCAATATAAAGCGTCAGGCTCGTTTCACTCCATGTAAATGCATAGTGATGCCATCCGTTGTAGTCTTCGCCATTGAAGACGTCAGAATACGGCATCATATGGGTGTAGCCGGCTTTTGAATAAGTGCGCAGTCCGAAAAAGAAGCCGCAGATGCCTGAGTTGCCTACTCCGTCGTTGCAGGCAAAACCAAGCGCGCCAACTACTGTTCCGCCAGTGGTATAAATCGTGAAATAATTTGGATCGCCACCTGTGGAGAACTCTGTTTTTCCGCTGGCCATATTGGCCCAGAACTCGATGCAACCCTCGGGCGTTAGTGATCCTTTCGGCAAGACAACCGCTGCGCCGGAAATACCGGGATTGACATAAAGTGCGCCTCTGTTTTTACCTTCGTTTGTTTTTACCTGCCCAAGTTCAAGTTTAACGGCTGGGCCAACAGCAGGAGTCGCAAGTGCCGCCTCGTCGTCGAAGGTGCAGTAGAAGACGAGACCGGCATTGTCGCCTTTCGACGCGGTGCGGCGTTTTGCGAGCGTGAGCGAGCGGATGTTCTTGCGCGGGACATTGAGTTCGCCAAGTATCGACGTGATGAGGAAGGTCTTGTTGTGAACCTTCATGGTGAACTTATCGCCATTCTCGAGCTCAATCTTGGCGGCGTTGTTAGTGCCAGGGAAGGAGATGGACTTGACAATCGACGGGTCAAGTGCAAGTTTCTTTAGAAAAATTGTAGAGCCTGTTATCTTCTGTGCAAGAAATTCGCCCTTGATTGTCGAGCCGTCTTTCAGCGTGGCGTTCGCTGTGATGATGGTGTTATTTGTCGAAGCGACGGTGGTTTCGTCTGCGGCTGAGACCACAAGCGCGGCAGAGATGAAGAGGGCTGCGATAAGATGTTTCATTGCTTGCTCCTTATGATGTGAGTAGTATACCATATTTAAGGCGATTCTGTCATATTTGCGCAGCCGATTGACAGGTTCGGGCGAATATTGGTATAATTATGCCGCAAGGAGAGGCTGAGATGGCATCTATCAAAATCAGACCGATATCAGACTTGCGCAACAACTACGCAAGTGTGGAGGAAGATGTAAAGAAGGGCCCTGTTTTTCTCACGAAGAACGGTTACGGAACGCTCGTTACGATGACGATTGAGGAGTATGAGCGCATTTCCGATCCGCTCGAGCGACTGCTTGACGAGACTGATGAATATTGTCGCACCCATCCTGAACGTGAGGATGGCGAGGCCATGTTCAAGAAGATAAGGGATAGACGCCATGCGCTCAGGAAAGTTTCGGCTTGAGGCGATGCCGCTCTTTGGGATGGAGCTTGAACAGGCAATCAACTATGTTGAAACGCAACTTAGCAATCCCGAAGCCGCCGACAAGCTGCAGACAGATGTCGAGGCCGCCGTTCGTGAACGGCTTTCCTCGCCAACGTCTTTTGAGCCGGTCGCGTCCCGCGTTGACCGAGAGCATCAGTATTACCGCATCTATGTCGGCAACTATATTGTCTTCTACTGTGTCATTGGCAATGTGATGGAACTCCGCCGATTTGTCTACAAGGGGCGAAACTGGAAAATACAGATATGAATTCAATGTACGAGCGAAACCTGCCGCCATATCTGGCGCACGACCTTGTGGTCTGGAAGTAGTGGCTATGACAAATACTGACTGCACAGTTCTGGTCTGTTCGTGCGACAAGTAACAATGTATAGGAGGAAGCAATATGAAGAAAACGATTGTGTGTGCGGTGGCGATGGCCGGGTTGACGGCGTTCGCGGATGCTTCGCGGGCTGTGGTCACGATGGTGGACGGGTCTAATGTGAAGGGAGGTTCCCTCATCGACAAGATCGAGGGCGACGCCATCTTCGGAGACGATGTGTCGGTGCCTGTCGAACTTCTCAAATCCATTGAGACTGTCGGCACCAACGGCGCGGCGAAGTTGGTCTTCGCGAATGGCGATGCGATATCGCTGAAGCTCGATACGGCCGCCTTCACGATCGATTCTATGCTCGGCAGGATCGAAGTGCCGTTCAAGAACATCAGGAAGGTGGTGTTCTCCAAAAGCGGCGGCGCGAAGTGCGGTGCGGGCGGCAGTTCGGTTTTCATCGGCAAGATGCCGGCGACGCTTCCGGAAAGCGGAATGCCGATGCGTGCGGGAACGCCCCTGGTCGAGACGGTGAATGGAATCACCTACAGGTACTTCGTGGTCGACGGAGAGGCGGAGATTTCGTCGGGCATACGGGAGCGGCCGGCGATCTCGAGCGCGACCATGGGTGCGTTGGAGATTCCGTCGACCCTCGGGGGGAATCCGGTAACCAGCCTCGGAGCCGATGCGTTCTACGGATGCTCCGGCATCACCTCTGTCAAGATTCCCGACTCCGTGGCGAACATCGGCTATTGCTGCTTCTTCGGCTGCGGCTCGCTGCGGGGCGGACTTGTCATTCCGGATTCGGTCGTCAACATCGAGGCGCAGGCGTTCGAACACTGCCGTTCGCTGACATCCGCTAAGATCGGGGACAATGTCCCGGAGCTCAAGTCTTGGGCGTTCTACGACTGCCCCAATCTTCGAAGCGTCGAATTTGGAAGCGGGCTCAAGAAAATCGGTGATTGGTCGTTCGACCAGGACCGGGCCCTTACTTCCGTTACCATTCCTGCAAGCGTTGAAAGGATAGGTGAAGGCGCTTTCAACGGCTGCTCTTCTCTAATGGAGGTGAAGATGGAGGGCTCGGTCGAACATATCGGCAGCCGTGCCTTTAGCGGAACTCCCTGGGGCCGCTCGCAGCCTGTGATTCCGTGAATCTGCTATAATATCCACTAGGCAGAGATGAAGAAGCGAGTCAACATACTGTTTCAAAGCGACGACAATTTCGCTTTCATGGTGGGCGTGGCGATGTCGTCGCTGCTCGAGAACGCCAGCAAGAACGTCTTCTACGACATCTACTACTTTGCCCTGAACCTGAGCAATGCCTCGCGCGCCAGATTCGACTCGCTCCGCGAGCGGCATCCCGATGTCGACTACCGCTTCACCGTCGTCGATGCGGCCGATTTTGAGCGCGAATTCATTGCGTTGCACGTCCACGACCACCGTGGCAGTTATGTCACCTACTTCAAGCTGCTGCTGGATCGATACTTCAAGGATACGGATGTCGACCGCATCATCCACATCGGTGCGGACACGCTCATTCCGGGTTCGCTTGAAGGCCTTGCCGACTTTGATTTCAAGGGAGCGCCTCTGGCGATGAACTGGACGGAGAAGGGGCACGAGCGTTACCATCCCTGGCGCTACCGCGCAAGCATAGCGGAGATGATCTACTTCAACCTGCCGGAATGGCGCGCGCACAAATGCGAAGAGCGCATCATTCGCCACATAAAGGAGATCGGCGACATATACGGCAGCAAGGATCAGGGCATTCTCAATGTGGAGTTCCAGGACGAGTACGCACAGCTTCCGCTAAAGTACAACGTCTACGACATGATTCCGCACATGTCGAAGAAGAACCTCCTGCGCTATCACAATGCGCCTGTCAACACACCAGAGGAGATTTTCGACGCAGTGGAGCATCCTGAGATCATCCACATCGCACGCACCTTCCTCTATCGTCCCTGCGAAGAGGGCAGTCTAGACTTCAACAACGATCTCTGGTGGGGTTATTGCAATCGTTCTCCATGGGCGGGCATGAAACCCATTCCTCCCTATCCTCCGTTGGGCGCCAAGGAGAAGCTCTTCCGCTGGCTCTACCAACACGCCCCGCTCTGGCTCTGCGACTGGCTTTACATCTACTCGCGCCGCATCTTTGGCGTGTATCTCTATCTCACCCATCGTCCGCGAAAGCGGGTCAATATAGGGATGGATGATGCTGGAATGCGGCAACTCGGATAAAGTACGCCTATGGAAAATCTGTTTACATTAGCTGCAAAGGTTAGAATATGGGGGCTCCCTGGCGTCGTGGGATTCTTCAGGCGTGAATTGAATGTTCGCATCCATGGTCGTAGACTTCTCAAATTGCATCGAAAAAGCAAGGCCACAATTCCAACGAAGGGAATCACGATTGTTGGCGATTTGACGGATCGTCCAGGACTGAGCAAGACGTTAAGGGATTTTGTGTGGTGCTTGAAGGACGTCGGAATTCCAGTTCAGACCTATGATACAACATGGAAGCCGCAGATACCTGCGGTCGACATAGAAGGGCTTATAACGCCGCCTGAGGAATTTGATCTTCATCGCTACACGCATCTCATTGTAATGTATCGTTCGCCATTGACAAGGCAGATGACGAATGGACATACTGTCGGTCGCATAGTGTTCCACGAGGGAGATCATGGCATACATTCCACAACGCCGTTTCTGCGAGAGTCCGGAGACGATATAATCGCCATGAGTGATTTCAACTATGAATATTTCGTCAAGGCGTTTTCTGGACAGAACGTATGGAAGATAACCTATCCTTTTAGATTCAAGCTTGAAATAGCCACGCCAAGAGATGAGCTGCGCGCGAAATATGGAATTGGGAAGGGTGACTTCGTTGTGTTTTTTAACTTCGATTTTGGTTCCTACTATCGCAAGAACATTCCGGCTGCACTGACTGCGTTTGCGTTGGCTTTCAAAGGTGATGCAAGTGCGAAACTTGTGTTCAAGACAAAAGGTGCAGAGAAAAACAAGAGGCAGGTGGCCGAAATGATGGCCAAGGTCGATGAACTTGGGATCGGAAGCCAATTTGTCCATATATCCGAGTTTCTTTCGTGTGCCGATCTTGACGGATTGACTGGGGCCAGCGACGTGTATCTTTCGCTTCACAAGGCGGAGGGCTTCGGGCTAGGCATGGCAGAGGCAATGAGCCAAGGCAAGCCCGTTGTTGCCACAAACTGGAGTGCAAACACGGAGTTTTGCAAGCCAGACACGGCGTGGTGCATTCCATACAAAATGGTGTCGATACTTCCGCATGAATATCCAGTCTCGATGAAGGAATGGGCAGATGCCGATGTGGATGCCGCCGCCGCCGCGCTGCGCGAGATAAGGGCCGATCCCGAGTCTGCGTCTAAGCGCGCCGCTCATGGCGCTGAGTTTATGAAGGAACATTTTTCGCTTGAAAACTTTAAACGCAGCGCTGAGAATTTGTTGAGTGGTGGAGATGGAGGATTATGAACTTGTGGTAGGAGATGCTATGAAGTTCACTGATGTTTTTCGCCAGATTCGTACATGGGGTATTCGTGGGGTGGTTAAAGCTCTGCAGCGATTACCTCATGAACGTTCGATTAGACGATGTCTGCTTCAGAATGCCAGCCGCCATGCAAATACTAAGCCCCGTAAAGGCATAACTGTGATTGCGCCGATTAGTGGGGCATACTCGCTTAGCAAGACTATGAGAGATTTCGTGGTTCGCCTGCAGAAGGTCGGTGTGCCGCATCAGGTGTTTGACACTTACAAATATGACGGCAAGGTCGCGCGTGAAGACTATGAGCCCTTATTGACACCTAAGAGTGAGTTCAATGTTTTGAAATATGAATTTGTTGTTGAGATGCTGACAAGCCCATTGCCGACAGGTCTTCCTGTGAAGAGGTGTAGGATCGCGTTTTGGGAAGGGGAATCTGGTTTGCTAGACGTATTCCCGTATTTGAAGGATTCCCATGCCGTTGTCGCGATGTCCGATTTCAATGCTGCATATTTTAGGCGAGTTATTCCTGCGCGTATTAAGGTTGAAAAGGTGATTTATCCTCTTATGCCAATGCCGCTCGGCGTTCTTGCCAAAGAAAATGCTCGCAAAATGTTTGGGATAGGTCGTGGTGATTTTGTCGTTTTTTACAATTTTGACATACGTGCAGATTATAGGAAAAATCCTCAAGGAACGCTTGAAGCGTTTTCGTCGGCGTTTAAGGGTGTTGAATCGTGTAAGCTTGTTCTCAAAGTGAATGGCGCCGCTGCCTTCCCAGAAAAGCTTTCTTTAATGAAAGAATCGGCTTCAAGACTTGGCATTGCGCGACAACTGATCGTTATCACAGAGTATCTTTCTCAACTTGATCTTTACTCGCTCACCAATGCTTGTGACGCCTATCTCTCACTTCACCGTGGGGAGGGTTTTGGTCTTGGCATCGCAGAAGCTATGCAACTCTCAAAACCAGTTGTAGTGACAGCGTATTCGGCGCCACTGGAGTTTTGCAATGGAGAAACTGCACTTCTTGTGCCATATAAATTAGTGTCGATGGAAGGTGATGCTCTTTCTGCTAGGATTGGGCCATGTGCCGAGCCGGATGTTGTTATGGCGGCTGCGGCATTGCGAAGGATATATGGCGATAAAGCCTTTGCCGACGAAATAGGTGACAGGGGGTGTCGGTTTGTAAAAGAGCACTTTTCAGATGCGGCGTTCAAGATGTCTGTTGAGAATCTGATGAGTTCAGTATGAAATATATTCTTGCCATGTCAGGTAGAGTTGTTCCCATGTTAGCGAATAACTTTTCATTATATAATTTTTTACATTGACAATGAGTAAACAGTTTAGCGTTGCAATCCATGCACATGTGTTTTATGCGCATATTTGGCCAGAGGTCAAAGTGTGCATAGAGAATTTTATTTCTGTCTGTGGTGGCGATAATGTTTTGCTCGTTGTTACTTACCCGCAAACAGAGATGGATTTGAAGCTGCTATTTGACAACTTTTCCTTAGGTTGCAAGTTTCGTGTCTTGCCAGTTCCCAATAAGGGGTATGACATTGGGCCGTTTCTTGTGGCGTTTCTTAATAATCTTGATCTGCATAAGTATGATTTTATAGTTAAGCTTCACACAAAAAGGGACACGGAAAAAATTTGGTGTCATTTTCGGCCGTTTTGTGGTGCTGAATGGAGAAAATCCCTGCTATCATTTTGCGCCACGAGCGCTGAGGTCGCAAGAATGTTTAACTCATTCGAAAAGTATCCTCGTCTTGGTATGGTTGCCAGTCATAGAGTAATCAATTACTCAGGCAGTGATAACCCTTCTGTGGTTAGAAAGGTTGGGGATATTCTAAAGAATGACATGTCACTTCCGCCTCGTCATTATGTTATGGTTTCAGGTTCAATGTTCGCTGTCAGGGCAAGGCTGCTGAAGTTCTGCCAAGCACGTTTTTCATTTGATGATTTTACATTGGCTGGTAAGGGCAAATATGCGCATAAAGATTACGGACTTGCGGGTCCGCTTGAGTTTCTCTTTGCCATGGGGGTTGATGCACAGGGGTATATTGTCTCTGAGGGTCGCTGGAGCCCAGCATTAGCATCTTTGGGTTACAAATTACAGTCGATAGTGTTCATTTCGTTACGATTTTTATCTGATTCAGCAAGAAAGTTAATGGGGGATAAGTTTACCACTGCAATATTGAACCTTGTGCAAAAATGATATCAAAAGTTGTGTTGCCATGCTATGGGTGTTCCATATTTGACGCAATCCACCAATTGTTAAAAGGATATTGCTATGCATACAAATACGAAAATGATGATTGTAAATGCGGCCAGGCATTGCAAGGATTTTGTGTACAACTTGTTGTATTTTGCGGTACATTCTCCGACCGATGGCGAATTGCCATATCTTAGAAATTGCGTCATGTCGTTACCTGATAGTGTCCGTGCCAGTTTTGCGAAAGAATGTGAATTCGTGTCCAGTTTGCCATTAACTGACATTGGAAAGTTGACAATACCATATCCGTCGAGAGATGTTGTGCCACTTGACGTCGCCATATGTCGAATGGATGGGATGCCATTTATAGAACACCGCAGAAATGGGAACTTGTTTTTCCCTCACTACATGACTGATGATGATGTGAGGATGGCTTATATTGGGCTTGTGAATAGCGAAAATATCATAGGTGATGAGGGAGGGCCGCATTGTTATCAAGATGCAATGCATCGCGTTGAAATTGGTGATGTTGTTCTAGATATAGGTTGTGCAGAGGCGTTGTTTGCCTTGGACAATGTCGACAAAGCGTCAAAAGTATATCTTTTCGAAGCTCTTTCGGAGTGGAGCAAGCCTCTGTCGCGGACTTTCGCTTCCTATTCGAGCAAGACAGTGTTCGTGAACAAGTTGGTATCTGATAAGACAGGAAGAAATTCTACTACGATAACCGACGCTGTCCATCCTAACGGAGGCATTGAACGACGCTACTTTGTGAAAATGGATATTGAGGGCTGGGAGCGATGTGTAATCCAGGGAAATGTCGATTTCTTCATGAATAACAAAGTCAAGCTCAGCTGCTGCGTCTACCACCGACAGGACGACGCGCAGGTGATTGAGGCGATGCTGAAGAAGATGGGGTACAAGACGCGGTTCTCGGAAGGCTGGATGCTGCCGACGATGAACGGAATTCATTATCCGTACTTCCGGCACGGTGTCATCTATGCGCAGAACTACTGACGCTTGCTGAGTTGTAGATTGCCTGAACCGAATATCGCGGCGATGCAGAGCGTTGCTCTCAGTGCGTTGATGGCTGTCATCCACCACAGCATTGTGTCCAGCGATCGGATGTTGTGTGCGTCGAGAAACGCCGTCCAGGAAGCCGGGATATAGTTGTCGTAATAGCCGTAGCCTGTCACAAGAAGGAGCAGTGCGGGGTAGGCGAGGTCTATCGGAATCATCCACTTCATGAAGCCGAAGCGATTGGCTGAAATCTCAGTTGTCGTGAAGAACCCAATGACTGATACGAGGAAAGATATTCCGATGAGCCAAGGGACAGCCCACCAATATGCTGCGTACTGATCGCCATGCGGCAGCAGGGACAATATCCACTTCCCGCAGAACATGAAGGGTACTGAAAGCGCAATGCAAAAGAGGGCGTTTGCTCCGATGACCTTCAATAAAAGAGGTCTGGTGTCTTCCCCTGCTGCAGATTTCTCGGCCGTGAACGGGAAAATTGTGAATGCAAGAGTGGCTGACAGGAAACCTGCGATTTCCGAGAATCGCGTTGCCATGTAATATCCTGCCGAATCAAGGTCGGGCAGCCGTTGCCTAAGCACAGTTGATTCAACGAGAAGAAAGAACCCGCCGGCAAGTCCGCTTGCCAGAAAGATCGCCAGCAACCCAGCGAATTTCTTCACTGCGGCGCGGTTCCAGTACGGCTCTGCCTTGACGGAAAGTTCCTTGCGGAGGGCGAGGACGGAGGCGGCGATGCTAAACACTGGTGTTGCGGCCTGGCCGATGAAGTAGCCGGTGATGGCGCGGAAGGGCATTGCGAGGAGCATTGCGATCAGGCGCACAGGTGCGCCGACGATGCTGAGGACTGACTGTGCCTTGAACTTCTTGAGCGCCTGGAGCGCGTTCGAGTAGATCGGCGCGACTGCGCTGACAAACGAGGCGGCAATGATGACGAGAGCGAGCGATCCCTCGACAATGCGGATGCGCTCAAGAAAGGCGGGGAGAACGAAGCGCGCGACTATGATGGCAAGGAAAAGAAAGGCGGCGGTCGCGGCAAATACGCCGCGCATTAGGGTTTTGAGCTTGCCGAATTCCTTGTTTATGGAAAGGCGGGTCAGCTCATTGCGGAAGGTGTTGGCAAATGCGGCGACGGGAATCGCGAGGAAGTTGGCGAACTGGGTGAGCGGCATGACCGCGCCGAGCTCGGACGGGTCGACGTACTTCGGAACGAGCCACAGTCCGACGAAAGCGTTCAGGAGGTCCGCCGCGCGGCAGGCGCAGAAGAGCATCAGCGAGTACCACCAGAAGTCGCCGAGGCGGGCATGGAGTTTGGTGAGAATCTTCACGGCTATTTGGAGAACGGGTTGACGACTTTGACGCCGGCGAAGTTCATGTCGGAGACATTGCGCGTAACGATGACGAGATTGTGAGCGAGCGCAATGGCAACGATCTGCGCGTCAAGTGGCGGGCGCGGACGGCCGGCGGAATCGGCCTCGGCCATTATTTCGCCCCATTTCTTGGCGGCGTCCATGTCGAAGGGGAGTATGCTGTCTCCATATTTCTCGATGATGTCGCTCTCAAGCCATTCTGTCAGCGGCTTCCGCCTTGGGTCTTCTGGATTGAGCTTGCGGATGCCGTGGAGGATCTCGGCAATCGTTATGGCCGATATAAAGAAATCGTTGCCGTCGAAATGACGCTGAAGCCAAGATACCACAGCTGGATTTGGCCTCTTTTTTCGCAGCTCGCTTAGGACGCAAGTGTCGACAAGATAGCGCATGACTAGGCTTCCTCTGCGAAGTTGACTGGCGTTGCCCGTCCCGAGCCACGTGAGCGCGGTGCGATTAAGGGCGCGATGTCGGCATCGATTGGGCAGTTCATAAACGCCTCGACAATGTTCTTCTTTCTCTTGGGCTGAATCTTGGCGCGGTACAGATTGTAGGAAATCACCACGACAAGTGGTTTCCCGTGTCGTGTTACTACTTGCGGTTCGCCGTTCCATGCGGTGTTAGCCACAGAAGAGAACTTGTTTTTCGCGTCTTGCAATGCCCAGGTCATTTTTCATTCCCGATTTTGGCTAGTCTGTCTAGATGTTGGTATTATACTATATCATTTCTCATCACGCAATAGCCGTATGGAAGCGCTAACGCGCGACCACGAAAAACCGGCATGGCGGCAATCGCTTTCGCGATTCAATTGCGTCGAAGCGCCGCATGGCTAGGAGGCAATCGCCTCCGCCAGCGTCGTTTCTCCGCAATTTGCCTATCGGCTTGCCTTCATGCAGGACACGAAATGTCGTCTTCACGACACACGAAATTACACGAAAGTTAGGTGCCAGGAGTGCGCCCTTGCCCTTGCCACATCTTTCGTGACTTTTCGTGTCGGGCTTTAGGCCCGTTTTCGTGTCCTGCGAACGGCGCGCCCCGCAGGGGGCGGCGGTGGTGCCGCGCCTGGCGAGGCATCGCCTCAAGCCATGTCGCGGCGACACTGCCGCATGTTGCCGCAAGGCAACGCGACGTTCGCAGGGTTCGTGGTCGCGCGTCAGCGCAAACCTGATCTGCTCCTGCCGCTTGCGCTCGGCGAGGTAAAAATAGTATAATATCCAGAAATCGCCTACCTGATAAACTCTTATGGCGGTTCGGATAAACTCTAAACAGAAAGGAAAGACAAAAATGTCTCGTGCATATAACTTCTCGGCGGGCCCCGCTGTCCTGCCGCTTGAAGTCCTCCAGGACGCGCAGAAGGATCTTGTTGACTACAAGGGCTGCGGAATGTCCGTAATGGAAATGTCCCACCGTGGCAAGGATTATGACGCCATCCATCAGGAGGCGATTGCCACGTTCAAGGAACTCTGCGGCCTCGGCGACGACTGGGCCGTCTGCTTCATCCAGGGCGGTGCGTCGATGCAGTTCGCGATGATCCCGATGAACTTCCTCCCGAAGGGCGGTGCTGCCGATTACGCGAAGCAGGGCACCTGGTCCAACAAGGCCCTCAAGGAAGGCCAGAAGGTCGCGGCTCTCCGTGGCGCGACGGTCAATGTCTCTTGCGATTGCGCGAAGGACATTCCCACTCGCATGCCCAAGGCCGATGAGTGGAAATGGGCCGACGGTTCTGCCTACTATCACCTCTGCTCGAACGAGACGATCGCCGGCGCGGAGCTCAAGGAGTTCCCGAAGGTCGGCGGCCCGCTCATCTGCGACATGTCGTCCGACATCCTCAGCTGCGAGCGCGACTACAACAAGTTTGACATGTTCTACGCCGGCGCCCAGAAGAACCTCGGTCCCTCCGGCATGGCCGTCGTCGCGATCAAGAAGGAGCTCGCCGCGAAGGGCGACGACAAGATCCCGACGATGCTCCAGTACCGCACATACGTCGACGAGAACTCGCTCTTCAACACTCCGCCGACCTGGGGCATCTACATCTTCGGCGAGACGATGAAGTGGGTCAAGAAGATGGGCAAGGAGAACCTCTTCAAGCTCAACGCCGAGAAGGCGAAGAAGATCTACGACGTCATCGACGGCTCCGAGTTCTGGACCGGCACGGCTCTTCC
>OCTX014567180.1_pt1 | contig 19193 bp, 16 predicted proteins | sample 1539691 | NCBI WGS metagenome assembly OCTX01 (sample SAMN02144231, study PRJEB22623) | gut metagenome | biome: sheep rumen | host: Ovis aries | place: New Zealand | reverse complement strand
TAGTTTTTCTTCATTGGAAAGTAATGATCGCTTTCGCATACTGATACACTTTTTAAATTACAAAAGTGTCAACTTATTCAGTACACGTCAGCCGTTGTTTTAGCATTCCTATGCCGTTGTTGTGCCATTTGTACGCCGTTGTTTTTCTTAAGTAATCGAACCGTATTTCCTATAGATTTTATATCCATTTTACTTAAGGATTTTTACCAGAAATCCTTAAGGTTTTTTCTCCGAATCCCGATAATACGACATAAAACACCTCAGAATCGTATCCGAGCACGAAATTTTAGTAAGCAGCTTTTTGCACAAAGTACAGGGAAAAGCATCGGAACCAGGGTTCATGCATGTCTTCTGAGGCCTGAGAAAGCAGCAATTTGATGTATTCTGTACCCTTTCCCAGGTTCGGCATCGCTGGTGCCGACTTCTTTGTAATATCGTATTTCATTGATTTTGTGCTTTTTAGGTGAAAAATAGATTTGTTTTTCCGACAGACGACAGTTCCGACAGTTATTTTTTGAGGGGGTACAATTCCGTCAACTCAAAGTATAACTATCTATATATTAGTTAGTTATATATTATATATAAGGGTTATTGTCCCTCATTTTTTAATTGTCGTAACTGTCTATTGTCGGATTCTTAACTGAGTCCTCTTCTCTCTACAAGGCCCAATTGGTTTCCGTATTGGTGCGAGACAGTTCACCTACCTCTTGGCTGCTCCCAGGCAGCAAGTACTCTGCTCCTTCTGTCTTTCATTCCAGAAGCCATTTCCATGCAGGAATAACTTCGATGGTATTTTTCTCGTCAAGCCTAATGGTTTCTTCCTCATCATAGGTTACAATAACCATACGTTTTAACGGATGGAAGGCATGCAGTTTCCTTAATCCATCAACCTCACGTTTTCGTGTTTCCTCATCATTGATGAAATATGAGACCTGCACGGCATACCCTTCATCTGCAACGAAGAAATCCACCTCAATATTCTTATTATAGAAATACAATTTCTCTTCGTATTTCGAATAAAGGTGTACAGCACACAGATTCTCCAGAAGTGCCGCCTCGCCATCTGTCAAGAAAATACTCAGCAGGCCATTATCCATAAAATAATGCTTCTTGACGGTTTGTTTCTCGACAAATTTCGAAGCATAGTTTTCCAAAGGAAATAGGATACAAGCCTCCTTAGCATAACGCACATAATCAATGACTGAAGCCACAGAAGTGCTTACACCAGTTCCTTTCACCAAATTACATACTCTATTATAGGATGTAGGCTGCATCACATTGTCCGCCAAACGTTTCATGGTCAGACGGAGAGCCATTTCGTTTTTCACCTTGTTACGCTGAATCACATCACCAAGCAGAATCTTCTCGTAGAGATCATTCAGCCAGTGACGTTTGTTCCGATAAAGCAATAACTCTGGGAAACCGCCCCATTTCAGATACTCTGCAAAAGCCTGCTGCACTTTAGAACGCTGTTTTCCAAACTGCCATTCTTTTGTTAATCGGACACCTTGGGCTTCAAGATACTCCATAAACGAATAGGGATATACCCTTCCGTCCATGTATCTGCCGCCAAGCGTAGTCTGTATGTCTCTGCTCAGCATTTTGGCATTACTACCTGTGATAAATACCTGATATTTCTGATTTGCCAGACGACGGGCAAAATGTTCCCACCCCACCACGTTCTGTATTTCATCGAAAAAGAGAATAGGCTTATGGCTGTAAACATAACTATAGGCTTGTAAAATCAAATCGAGCTCATCTGCCGTCATTCCTAACAAACGCTCATCATCGAAATCGATATATACCATTTCTTCCAGTTGATGCCCATTGGCCAACAATTGTTTGCCCCGCTTGTATAGCATATAGCTTTTCCCTGCCTGCCTAACGCCAACAAGCACATATCGCCCATTTTCCTCAAATTCGAAAAGACGATCATAGAGTTCCACTTCTCCAATAATCTCTTGTCCTTCCCTGATGAGCGTTCTGAAAGTTTCCTTAGTAATAGCCATATTATCCTTTTATTTATTTTTCCGCAAATATACAATTTTATTCAATACCGCCAAACAAAATATGCCATTTTTATTCAGTGTCACTAAACAAGACAGCCTATAGACAGGCATCACCTATACTCAACAGTAAAGGTGATGTATAGGTGATGTGAAGGTAAAGTAAAGGTAAGGGGGTATGTGTCTTTGATTCATAGATATAAAAAATAAAGAGGATGTGCCTATTTTTGCACACCCTCTTTACTCATTTGTCAAAGCGTAAAGCTATTTGTGGGCCTTCACTTCACAACGTACTTCTTACCACCTTGGATGTAGTAGCCGCTTGCGGGCCTCCTGGACAACTTGCGTCCTGTGAGGTCGTAGATAGGAGCGTCGTTAGCATCGTTGGCGTTAACGGTGCTGATACCTGTCTCATCACCTTCGAAGATGATATGCATAGTACGGGCGTGGGTTGTAGAAGGGGGTATTATCTTCAGCCAGCAACGGTTGGCAGGAAGCGAGCCGGAATCCTTCACCCATGTAAAGTTCTGGCCATCGAGCACGTAGTGGTCTGCTTCAGCCATATCGTCGGGAGTGAAGGTCTTGGGCTCGAGTGTACCGAAGAAATGCTCAGCATCATAGTTGACCTCGGCGCCATTCTCGTTCACAATCAAGTCCACCATCTGATCCTCGTCTGTACCGTTGTAGAGGATAAGCGGTGTTTGTGCGGCAGCAGACTCCAGATTATCGAAGAGTGTCACAGTGCCTGCTACAGCATCAATACTCTTCACGCTAGTCAGCAACACACCGTCGGCTGTACCCATACCGAGTTCCAATCCCTTGTCAGAGATATAGCTGGCGTATGTCTTGGCGGGGATGGTGAGTGTAGCGGCAACGACGTAGTAATTCTCTGGATCTGGCATTACAGGCATGATGTAACTGTAGGTTGCCATTTCGGCTTTTGCCTTTGCAATGCTGACTTTTGTTCCTTCTGAACTGATCTGTATAGCAGCCATGCTGTTGAAGGTGACATCGCCGCCGATGGCTGGATAGCTGTCAGCAGTATTGCTATCAATCAGGCCACCTGTCATCCAGAAGCCTTCTGTATCGGTATTAGTGATAGTATTAAACACACCACCGCCCAAGCCTGAAGCCTTGTTGCCTGTGATTTCACCAGCGTAGAGCGTCAGCGTGCCATTGTTCAGGATACCGCCGCCGTTACCGGTGGTGTTACCGCCGATAATCTTACCTCCCTCGGTGTCTGTGATGGCCAGTGTACCGTTGTTGATGATTACGCTACCATCGGCTACTGCCTCTGTGAGGTTACGGTTGATGGTATGTCCGTTCAACTCGAGTACAACAGTCTTGCCTGCAGGTACGGTCAAGGCTGCGTCGGTGCTCTCTGCAACAACATCTGCAGCCAGTTTGACAACACCACCGTTGTTCATAGCGGATTGCAAACCAGCCCAGCCGGAAACAGGACCTTCCTCCTTGTTCATCTCGATGCCGGCATTCTCACTTTCCATTTCTGTAATCTCGCCATTCTTCATCGTGACATGCAGCGTCTCAGAAGTCATACCTGTCAGCGCAGGAAGTGAGACAACAAGATTGTAAGTATAGGAGCCGTCGCCATTGTCAACCTTTTCGGCAGACATGATATCTCCGAACGGCACGTCAATAGAATAGGTACCGCCCATAAATGTTGCGCGGAACTCGTTGGGCTCGTCAGCACGACTGTAGCTGATGACACCAGACTTTGTGCCGTAGCCAGTCCATACGTCGTCACCTAGGGCTTCGTAAAGTTCTGACAGAATAGCAAACTTCGCGGGATCTGGCATAACGGGCTTCACGTAGCTGTACTCAGCCATGTTTGCCTTTGCGGTCTTTGCGCTGATTGTTGTGCCCTCGGCATCAATCTGTACGACAGCCAGGTTATTGAAGGTGACATCACCGCCTATAGCTGGATAGTTGCCGGCGGTATTTCCGTCAATCAGTCCGCCTGTCATCCAGAAACCTGTAGTAGCTGTATTCGTGACGGCATTATATACGCCACCGCCAAAACCGGCTGCCTTGTTACCGGTAATCTCACCGCCGTAGAGTGTCACCGTACCGTTGTTGAGGATACCGCCGCCGTTGCCTGTTGTGTTACCACCGATAATCTTACCGCCAGCGGTATCCATGATGGCCAGCGTACCATTGTTGATGATGACGCTACCGTTGGCCACAGCGCTTGTAAGAGCGCGGTTGATGGTATGTCCGTTCAACTCGAGTACAACAGTCTTGCCTGCAGGTACGGTCAGTGCTGCGTCTGTACTCTCTGCAACAACATCAGCTGCAAGCTTGATGACACCACCGTTGCTTATCGCTGCCTGCAAGCTTGCCCAGCCCGCCACAGGATCTCCTTCTTTATTCATCTCGATGCCGGCGTTCTCACTATCCATCTCGGTAATCTCGCCGTTCTTCACAGTAACATGTACTGTTTCGTAAGGCATGCCCGTCTGTGCAGGTAGCGCAAGAGTCAGTGTGTATGTAAATGAACCGTCGCCATTATCGACTTTTTGAGCGGATGTAACGTCGCCAAACGGTATGTCAATGACATAGGTACCGCCCATGAATGTTGCGCGGAACTCGTTTGGTTCGTCACCGCGATTGTAGCTGATGACACCCGTCAGAGCACCATAACCGGTCCATACGTCTGTACCAAGAGCTTCGTACAACTCTGTTAAGATGGCATACATTGCAGGATCGGGCATTACAGGCTTGATATAGCTATATTCTGACATATTTTCCTTTGCAGTCTTTGCGCTTCGTGTTGTGCCGTCTGCATTAATCTGTACAACTACCAAATTGTTGAAGGTGACATCGCCACCAATAGCGGCGTAAGCATTTGCGGTATTACCGTCAATCAGTCCGCCTGTCATCCAGAAACCTGTTGTAGCTGTATTCGTGACGGTATTATAGACGCCACCGCCCTGGCCAGCCGCCTTGTTAGCAGTGATTTCACCGCCATAGAGCGTCAGAGTACCGTTGTTGAGGATACCACCACCGTTGCCTGTTGTGTTACCACCGATAATCTTACCGCCAGCGATATCCATGATGGCCAGCGTACCATTGTTGATGATGACGCTACCATTAGCCACAGCACTTGTAAGAGCGCGGTTGATGGTCTGTCCGTTCAGTTCGAGGACGACGGTCTTGTCAGCAGGAATCGTCAGGGCTGCGTCTGTGCTTGTAGCCGTGATATCTTGTGTCAGTTTGATTACGCCACCGTTGGTCATAGCGTTCTGCAGAGCTGCCCAATCCGTGATGCCGCTGATTTCCTTGCTCATGTCAAGGCCGGCATTCTCGCTCTCCATTTCTGTAATCTCGCCATCCTTCGTGGTAACATGTAATGTCTCTTGCGACATACCCGTCTGTGCAGGAAGGTTTACTACAAGAGTATAGGTGTAAGAGCCGTCGCCGTTGTCATTCTTCGTTACTGTTGTGAAATCGCTAAACGGCAAATCTATTGCGAACGTACCGCCCATGAATGTTGCGCGGAACTCCTTCGGCTCATCACCACGGCTGTAGCTGATGACACCCGTCTGTTCGCCATAGCCCGTCCATACATCATCACCGAGGGCATCATAGAGTTCCTTCAGAAGTTTGTCTTCTGTCCTTTCAATGATGAACGTCGCATTGGCTGTGCCGCAGTAATCAGAACCGTTGACGGCAGTGATTATTACATTAGCCGTACCTACATCCACGTTGTTCTCGTAGCTTACGGTATAGTCGGTACCCGGCGTCAGCGTGGTTTCGCCGTCCTTGACGGTAATGGTGGGTTCAATGGCCGAGCCAGTGTAGTATTGTGTGGCAATGGGCTGAATCCATGAGTCCTGCAGGTTCTTGGCATAGGTGACCACCACCCATACATTAGCCCCAGGCATGTTGAATGTCCATGTGCCGGAAGTCTGCCCGGGGGTCACATCAATCTCGTCCTGCAGCGCAGGAGCGCGGCGGGCACGTGCATTGGCTCCACCCCATGAAGTATAGGCGCGGACGGTCACGTCCTTTGTTGAGTAGCCGCTATTGGGCGTTACACTGATGGTAACCACGTCGTCCTTTTTAGCCTTTGTCGCAACCGTACCGCCGACGGTAATTGCCACTGTGCCGTGAGCAGTGCTCTCGTCAGACAGTGTGACGTCGTAAGCATTGGACTCCTCTACTGAGAATGTGATATTATTTAAATCCGAGAAATCGAGTGTTACAGTTGCATCTGTATAAGTAGTCAACGTTCCACCCGTAATAGTGATACCTGCGCAGCCTGCGATAGTGTAATCGCTCGGGGTTCTATATACGCCCAGGTCACTTGCTTGTCCAGTGCTGCCGCCATATTTGTTACCAGAGAAGGTACAATTAGCAATGACTACAGTATTGCTTGAGTTGTTACCAATCGCGCCACCATATTTTGTATTCGTGGAGGTCGTGTAGTTATTGGTGAACGTACATTCGTTCAAGTAGAGTTTGCCCATATAGTTGTTGATGGCTCCACCGATTTCGCTGGAATAGTTTCCGCTGAACGTCGTGTTGTTGGCGTACAGGGTGCCTTGGTTCTCAATGGCACCGCCACCCTGGTTGCTGCCGTCAGTATGGTTGTTGCTCACGGTACACCCGTCAAGCACCAGTGTTCCATAATTTCGGATGGCTCCACCACCGGCGTTCAGGTCAAAGTTGTTAAGCGTAGCATTTCTAATGGCAAGTGTATTGCCAGAAGAAATACTAAAGGCACGAGTAGAAGGACCGCTCATCGTTTTTCCATTACCATTGATAGTAATCTTCTTTGAACCGCTAATGGTAATTGCCGAAGTGAACTGGATGTTGGCTGTCAGCCTTACATCGTTACCCGCATTCAGAGCACTCTGCAGTTGTGCAAAGGTTGACACATCTGTCTGTGCCCATACGCCCGTAGCTGCCATCAGCATGAGGGCGATAATGAAGTACAATTTTTTCATGTTCATTTAAGTTTAATTGTTTTAGTAAATAATTATTGTGGTTGTATTATTGTGGTATTGTTTATAGTCAAGCCTAACGAACCCGACCTCAAAATTGCAAAAAAAATCAGCACGTTCCTATTGGGTACGCGCTGGTTTTTACGAATTGTCACTAAAATCAGAGTGTTTTTTTACGAATTGTCACTATGTTTGAGCCACTCTTTTAGCGTCATACCGGTCTCACGGGAGAAAGTGCGATAGAATGCGCGTGGTGATGAGAAGCCACAATGTTGGGCAATGTCTTGCACTGTCCACTCGGGGTGCTCTGTCTTCATTCGTTTGGCTTCGTCGATACGGCGGCGGTTGACAAATTGGTAGAACGAACAGCCGTACTCGGTGTTGATGAGTTGGCTGAGATAGGTGCGATTGAGCGGCAATATCTGACGCAAGTCTGTCAACTGAAAATCGGGATTAAGGTATGGTTTCTCCTTGTCGAGCCAGGCTTCCAGGGTAGCACGATAGGTCGCATTGGCAGGATTGACCTCTTCCTGCTCATCCATAAAAGTACTGCGTAGCTGTTTCCATGGGTCGGGACGATAGATCACGCGTTCTGTTGTGTATGCGATTAGAAATAATAAATAAAGATCCTGCGTGAACACGCGCGAGGGGTCGTGCGAGACGCATAGCCAAAAAAACGATCCACCGGCAACAACCAGCATCACAATATACCGCACAATCCACTGCGCGTCTATGTTGTCCATCGTGGAGAAGTTATCCTCGCACCATTTGCGGTACTTACGAATCTGCACAATCAGTAAGTTCAGCAGACACAGCGGGTAGAGTGCGATAAGCAATCGCAGGTCGATAGGCAAAACATAATCGAGTATCGCAAAAACAGGCAACGGCAGCAGTTGCAGCGCGCTGCGCCACCATACGAGATAGCCCGGTCTCAATGCCTCAAAAGGATATATGAACAATATCCATCCGAACAAACCAGCCAATATCATTGCGTTTCCAGTCAAGGTCTCAGTGCCCGGTTTGACGATTGATATATCATATAAGATGACACCTGTCACCAACACCGTCTCCAACAGTCCCCACAGCAACAACGCCACTGCCCATGCAATGCGTATTCGGTTGCCGTCGTTATGCTTGAAGCACAGCCAAGCGCCAAAGATGCATAGCATTGCCATGCAGGCATTCAAAATAGGCCAGAACCATCGTTCGGTAAGTTGGCTCGGTATTAATCTACCCGTTACCCAGTAACTGAGTGCTATAACCGCTGACACCGCCAAACCGAATCTAACTTCCGCCCTATATTCTGTCCATATATACTTTACAATATTATTCTGCATAGTAATTCCGGTCAGCGACGCTGTACGTCATTGCTGCTTTACACCTAATTCTCTATCAATACGGTTGCGTAGGCACTGATACCCTCTTCACGACCGGTGAAACCGAGCTTTTCTGTGGTGGTTGCCTTGATGCTGACGTCGTCAGCGTCTATGCCCATGCATTGTGCAAGGCATTGTTGCATGGCTGCAATATGGGGCCCTATCTTGGGGCGTTGGGCACAGATTGTGGCATCTATGTTGCCGATACGGTAGCCTTTGGTGGCAATGAGCTCTACGGTACGTCTGAGCAGTATCTTGCTGTCGATGCCCTCGAATTCCTTGCCCGTATCGGGGAAATGGTATCCTATGTCGCGCATATTGGCTGCACCGAGCAGGGCATCGCATATTGCATGTATCAGAACGTCTGCGTCGCTGTGTCCCAAAAGCCCGTGGGTGTGCTGCAGCTTGATGCCGCCAAGCCACAGGTCTCGTCCTGCTACCAACTGATGGACATCGTATCCAAATCCTACGCGTATCTTCATATTATATATGGTTTTATTGTTTGCGTTTTTCGATGTATTGCAGCAGGTCTTCCAGTATGATGAATGGGATGTTGAACTGCTGTGCCCTGGATGCGTTGTAGTAGTCCTCGACGTCCTGCAGTATCTCGCGTGGCAGCGAAGCGGGCACTACTATGCTGTCCGTATCGTCGGCCATAGCATCGTTGGCATAGCCGCCCAGATTGCCTATCTGCTGGCACAGTTGGGGATGGGCTTTGGAAATGCTTGGGTGGACAAATATCTCGCGTCCGTAAAGTTCGGACATGCTGTCAAGAACCAGGGGCGAGGCAAGGCGCTCGCTCTTGTGTCCTGATATCGAGGCGGGTGTCCAATAGACCTCGTTGCGGTTGAGGCGCAGCTGTTTCCCTACTGTTTCGGGAACCTGATAATCCCGGTAATTGCCGTCTTGTATTGACTGTATGTCCTGCAGGTATAGCAGGCGGATATTGTAGCCGTCGTGCCTGTACAGGCGGTAGTATTCCATAGTATCCGTGGGGGGATTGTCCCCTACTACCAGGAAATGGGTGCTGCGCTGTGGCTTGTCGAAGCGTACATCGGCTGCACCGAGGCGCAGCAATGTGCTTTTCATATTCTGCCTTCCGCGTGGGAACTCGCCTGCCACCACTACCCTGCGGCCCATGATGGGACAAGGTATGGATTCGGGTATTTCTGCCTGTGAGAACAGATCCAGTTGCTGTGCTGACATTATAGCCTGATCGTTAATCTTGTATGGACAAAGGTATAAAATAATGGATGTATTTGCAAATTATGTTTGGCCAATTATGTTATACGGATGCTTTTTCGTATCTTTGCCAACGGAAATAACGCACACAATACATCATATACAATATATGGATAAGCAGAAACAAGTTCAAATCCAGTTCAAGCTGGTGGATGTACGTCAGGTTCAGTTTGCTACTCTCTGCAACGAGTGGCCCAAGGGGGAGATGCAGGTTGGAACACAGATAAATTTCAATGCGGATACCGAAAAACGTATGGTACGCTGTCTGGCTAATGTCGAGTTCAAACTGAATGACATAACTCAACTGCTGCTGAGTGTTGAAACGGTATTTGAATTCGAGCGTGAGTCTTGGAGCTCGCTGTACGATTTGTCAAGCGACTCGTGGATAATTCCTGCAGGACTGCTGCATCACATTACGGACCTGACATTGGGTGCTACACGTGGAATCCTGTCGGTACGTACCGAGGATGCCGGTTTCCCGCGCGTAATGCTTCCGTTGGTCGATCCGCGTCAGTTCATGCGCAACAACCTGAGCCTTAGGCGCACTGGAACAACACCGATAGCAACCACTCCACACGGCGAGGCCTGATGTACACGCTGACTACACGGCTGGATGTACATACGCACACGATTGTGAGCGGTCATGCATTCAGTACCATACAGGAGATGGCACAGCGTGCAGCTGAGCTGAAACTGGAGATACTGGGCATTACGGAGCATGCTCCAGGTATACCCGGTACCTGTAACCCGATATATTTCCGCAACATACATGTCATTCCGCGCGAAATGTATGGGGTAAAGCTGCTGCTGGGTGCAGAGCTGAACATACTGGATACCGAGGGTACGCTGGATCTGGACGAGAACTACTACCGCATCCTGGACCTGCGCATTGCCGGCATACATGCCTTGTGCTGGCAGGGAGGCACACGCGAGGAGAATACACATGGTATGGTAAACGCCATACGCAACCCGTGGACGCAGATTATATCGCATCCGGGGGACGGAACCGCAGATTTGTATTTCCCCGATATCGTACGTGCAGCCGGCGAGGAGAGGACTTTGCTGGAGATAAACAACAGCAGCCTGATTCCGTCGCGTGGCAAGCTGGAGGCGGTTGGCAACAACCTGGAAATTCTGCGTCTGTGCCGCAAGGAGGGTATTCCGGTTATACTGGGCAGCGACGCGCATATATCGTTCTCGATTGCCGACTATCAGTACCTGTGGCCTTTGCTGGAGGAAACTGATTTCCCGCAAGAGCTTATCATGAACGACAAGCCGGATGTCTTTCTTTCGTACATTGGTTGATTTTCTGCTGCCACGCTATTGTGTGGCGTGCGGACGGGAATTGGTGGGCGGAGAGGTACATCTGTGCAACTCTTGTCTGTACAGGATACGTCCTATAGATTGGGCAGAGGCTGGGGATAACAACCTGTTGCGAAAACTATGGGAGATGCACGACGTAGAGGCTGGCGGCTGTACTTTCTATTATAGGCACGAATCGGATTTCCACAATATCTTTGTCTTGCTGAAATATGCCTCGCGTCCCGATATTGCACGGGATCTGGCACGTAGCACATTCCCACTTTGGATGGAACGGGGATTGGCTGACGGGGTTGATTTTATCATACCTGTCCCACTTGCCTCCAGAAAAATGTGGCATCGTGGATATAATCAGGCGGAATGGGTTGCAAAGGGTGTGGCTGAGGCGTGCAAACTGCCGTTGAAAACGGATATTCTGGTGCGCATCAGGAACAATTCGACACAGACGCACAAGAGCCGTGCAAAGCGCAAGGAGTCAATGTCGGGGGTATTTGATATCCGCGGAAACGTTGATTTGAGTGGCAGGACGATATTGCTGGTTGATGACATCATAACGACGGGAAGTACAATTGCCGACTGCATACGTGCCTTGCGCAAAAACTGTAAGGATGTGAACATCCGCGTCTACTCACTTGGGTGGAGCGGGAAATAGGAAATCTGCCAACAGGGGAAGGTGGTCGCTGAGACCGCCCATGTAGTGCTCTCCGCCATAGGTCCGGTGGGGAATCTGCCTGTTGGTGCGAAGCAGGAAGGGGAAACGGCATTCGCAGGCCCTGCCCTGTACCATATCCTTCATTCCGGGACTTACCAGTATATGATCCAGGTAGCCCCATATCCGTCGGAAGTAGTAAGTGCCCATCTGCCCGCGTAATTTGTTCCTGTCCTGCTCGACGATACTGGTAAGGCGGCTGCTTGTCATAGAGAATACCGCATCGCCAGGCTCGGCGTTGAAATCGCCCAAAACGATGATTTTCGCCTTACTGATACTGTTGATGGAATCGACCAGTTCCAATATCGTATTTACTGCCAATTCACGGTTCTGGCGCGATGCCGCATTGTTGTTGCGTCGGCTGGGGAGATGGACGGCAATGACATGAAGCGTATCTCCCGCAGGCAGGACTCCGGCTGCATATAGCAAGTCACGCGTAGGGTGCAAGCCGTGCTCCATACTGGGGACCCGTACTCCCCTGCTGCAATAGAGTCTGAACTGCTCCGGCAGGTACAGGAGTCCAACGTCAATGCCACGCTCATCCTGACTGTCGGTTATGACGTAGCTGTAATGGGCGCTCCACAGGGCAGTACGCCGCGTCAGGTCGCGCAGCACGGTATCATTCTCGACCTCCTGCAGCGCTACGATGGCTGGAAGCTCCATTGCCGCCAGTGTCTGCGAGATACCCTTCAGCTTGTGCCAATAGCGCCCCGAGGTCCATCGGCGCGGGGCAGAGGGCAGGAATTCAAAGTCATTCTTGCCTTCGTCATGACATGTGTCAAACATGTTCTCGATATTCCATGTTGCAACGCGCAGCCTTTGCGCAGGCATCGTCTGGCAGAGAATCAGCAGGGCTATGGCAAATGAAAGGTATCTCATTGCCGCAAAGTTATGAAAAACTTAAGCCAAGACTGAGGATTGTCCCGTTTTTTTTATAATTTTGTGCGGAAATATGTACTTGCAATGACAGACAATATCGAACCTAAGGAGAGAATCACGCATCATCTGAACAAAATGTACCAGAACTGGTTTCTGGATTATGCTTCGTATGTAATATTGGAGCGTGCCGTACCTCATATCGGGGATGGACTGAAGCCGGTACAGCGTCGTATCCTGCATTCGATGAAGCGAATGGATGACGGGCGGTACAACAAGGTTGCGAATATTGTAGGTCATACGATGCAGTTCCACCCTCACGGCGATGCCAGTATCAAGGAAGCCCTGGTACAGCTGGGACAGAAGGACCTGCTGATTGACTGTCAGGGAAACTGGGGTAACATCCTGACCGGCGACGATGCTGCTGCAGGACGTTACATCGAGGCACGCCTTTCTAAATTTGCCCTGGACATTGCCTTCAACCCCAAAACGACGGAATGGAAAAAGTCATACGACGGACGCAACAACGAACCTGTTGCCCTGCCTGTCAAGTTCCCGTTGTTGCTGGCACAGGGTGCCGAGGGTATTGCGGTAGGTCTGTCGTGCAAGATCCTGCCCCACAACATCAGCGAGATATGCGATGCTGCAATACAGTATCTGCATAACGAGGAGTTCCATCTGTACCCTGATTTCCCAACGGGCGGTTCGATAGATGTCTCGCGTTACAACGACGGTCAGCGCGGCGGTAGCGTGCGTGTGCGTGCCAGGATAGAGAAGCGCGACAACAAGACGCTGGCTATAACGGAGATCCCGTTTGGCAAGACCACGGGTACGGCAAGCAAGCCCTCGACATTCATAGACAGCATACTGAAGGCTGCCGAGAAGGGCAAGATAAAGGTCCGCAAGGTCGAGGACATGACTGCTGCAAGTGTGGAGATACTGATTCACCTGACTCCGGGTGCCAGCAGCGACAAGACAATAGATGCCCTGTACGCATGTACCGACTGCGAGGTAAGCATATCGCCCAATTGCTGCGTAATTGACGAAAGGAAGCCCCAGTTCCTGACTGTAAGCGATGTGCTGAAACGCTCGGTAGACAATACTCTGTCCCTGTTGCGTCAGGAACGCCTGATACGCAAGGGCGAGCTGATGGAGCAGCTGCATTTTGCATCACTCGAGCAGATATTCATCGAGGAGCGTATATACAAGGACAAGAAATTCGAGAATGCCAAGACGATGGACGAGGCATGCGAATGGATTGACGAACGCCTGACGCCGTGGTATCCTCAGATGGTGCGCGAGGTGACGAAGGAGGACATCCTGCGCCTGATGGATATCAAGATGGCTCGTATCCTGAAGTTCAACAAGGCAAAGGCGGAGGAGAACATCGTGCGCATCAAGCAGGAGATAAAGCAGATTGACAAGGAGCTGGGCAATATGGTCGAGGTTACTTGCGACTGGTTCCGCTTCATAAAGGAAAAATACGGCAAGAATCATCCGCGCCTGACCGAGATAAAGAACTTTGACACAATCAGCGCTGCAACAGTTGTCGAGGCAAACGAGAAGCTGTACATCAACCGCGAGGAGGGCTTTATAGGTACGAGCCTGAAGAAGGACGAATTCATCAGCAACTGCTCGGACATTGACGACATCATCATCTTCTACAAGGACGGCACGTACAAGGTGACGAAGGTGACGGAGAAGCTGTTTGTGGGTGAGACGGAGCGTTCGAAGGCAGAGAAGCGCAAGGCGGAAATCATACACGTTGCCATTTTCAAGAAGAACGATTCGCGCACAATATACAATGCTGTCTACCGCGACGGCAAGAACGGCAACTACTATGTAAAGCGCTTCAACGTAACCAGCATGACGCGCGACAGGGAATATGACCTGACAAAGGGTACTCCCGCATCACGTGTCCTGTATTTTACGGCAAATGCCAACGGCGAGGCCGAGATCATCAAGGTCGTGCTGAAGCCTAATCCGAAGCTGAAGAAGGTCTTCTTCGACTACGATTTCTCACTACTGGCAATCAAGGGACGTGCCAGCATGGGAAACCTGCTTAGCAAGAACGAAATCGCGCGCATAAGCCTGAAGAGCCACGGAAGCAGTACGCTGGGTGGACGCGAGGTGTGGTTCGATCCTGATGTAAACAGGCTTAACTACGATGAACTGGGTACTTACCTGGGCGAGTTCCATAGCGAGGACAAGATTCTGGTAATACTGACCAACGGTGATTTCTATATTACTGGCTTCGATACCAACATACATTTCGAGGACAATATCCTGCGCATCGAAAAATATGATGCCAACAAGATATGGACGGCTGTGCTGTTTGACAAGGACCAGAATGGGTTTGCATATATCAAGCGCTTCCCACTGGATGCTGTGTCAAGACACCAGAACTATCTGGGCGAGAATGCAGAAAACGAACTGCTGCTGCTAACAGATACTCCATATCCGCGCATACGTGTGACGATGGGCGGTGCAGACAGTTTCCGCGAACCGATGGAAATAGAGGCTGATGAGTTTATCGGCATCAAGAGTTTCAAGGCAAAAGGCAAGCGTATCACAACATTCTCGGTAGAATCTGTCGAGGAGCTTGAACCTACGAAGAAGCCTGTGGCTGAGGAAGAAAACAATCCGGACCCCGAGGATCAGGAGGATAATGCTCCCGACGTTCTGGATCCGGATGAGGGGAAAAGCCAACAGGATGTAGCCGACGAGATGACAGGTCAGCTACACCTGTTCAGCTAAGCTTAGTAATTCTCAGCGTGCACCTCGAAGAATGACTGCGGGTGTGCACATGTGGGGCATATTTCGGGTGCCTTTGTACCAACTACGATATGACCGCAGTTGCGGCATTCCCATACCTTGACCTCGCTCTTCTCGAACACCTGCCTGGTTTCGATATTCCTGAGCAATGCACGGTAGCGCTCCTCGTGACTTTTCTCGATTGCAGCTACAAGGCGGAACTTTGCTGCCAGCTCGGTGAAGCCTTCCTGCTCGGCTGTCTTTGCAAAGCCGTCGTACATGTCTGTCCACTCGTAGTTCTCACCTGCGGCTGCAGCTGCAAGGTTCTGTGCTGTATCACCTATGCCCTCCAGCTCCTTGAACCACATCTTGGCATGTTCCTTCTCGTTGTTGGCAGTTGCCTCGAACAATGCTGCTATCTGCTCGTAGCCGTCCTTCTTTGCGCGTGATGCGAAATAGGAATACTTGTTGCGTGCCTGACTCTCTCCAGCGAATGCTGCCTCCAGATTCTTCTCTGTCTGGGTGCCTGAATACTTGTTTGCCATAATATTATATTTAAAGATGTATAATGTTATTTTGGGCATAAAGGTAATATATTTTTATATTCTCAACTGCAATATCGGGTAAATCTTTTAGACATATTTACTAATTATTCGGGAATTTCCGCAATTAAATATCAAATATAACACTATATTTGTATAACACATATCCTTAATATAATACTTTAATAACACTATGAAGATTGAAAAACTAATGAGCCAGCTCGAGGCTCGTCATCCTGGAGAAAAAGAGTATCTGCAGGCAGTTCACGAGGTCTTGATGTCAATCGAGGACATCTATAACCAGCACCCCGAGTTTGAGAAAACTCATCTGATTGAGCGCCTTGTTGAACCGGAGCGTATCATCACCTTCCGCGTACCTTGGGTAGACGACAAGGGAGAGGTGCAGGTAAATATCGGCTATCGTGTACAGTTCAACAGCGCAATAGGCCCGTACAAAGGCGGATTGAGGTTCCATGCTTCGGTTAACCTGTCGATATTGAAGTTCCTGGGCTTCGAACAGACATTCAAGAATGCCCTGACAACCCTGCCTATGGGTGGCGGTAAAGGTGGCAGTGATTTCTCTCCACGCGGAAAGAGTGATGCCGAGATCATGCGCTTCTGCCAGGCATTCATGAGCGAGCTGTACCGCTACGTAGGCCCCGAGATCGATGTTCCTGCCGGTGATATCGGTGTCGGTGCACGTGAGATAGGCTATATGTTTGGCCAGTACAAGAAGCTGACACGCGACTTCTCGGGCGTCCTGACAGGTAAGAGCCTGGAGTACGGAGGCTCGCTGATGCGTCCCGAGGCAACTGGTTTTGGTGGCTTGTATTTCGTAAAGGACATGCTTGCAACCAAGGGCCAGACGCTGGAAGGCAAACGTGTTGCCATAAGCGGTTTCGGCAATGTTGCATGGGGCGCTGCCAAGAAGGCTTTGCAGTTAGGCGCCAAGGTTATTACCATAAGCGGTCCTGACGGCTATATCCTCGACGAGGCAGGTCTGAATGAAGAGAAGATCGAGTACATGCTGGAGCTGCGTGCATCAGGAAACGACATCTGCCAGCCATACGCAGATCAGTTCCCCGGTTCCAAGTTCGTTGCAGGACGCAAGCCCTGGGAGGTTCCATGCGATATCGCATTGCCCTGTGCAACACAGAACGAGCTGGATGGCGAGGATGCAAAGACACTGATTGCCAACGGCTGTTGGTGCGTAGGCGAAATCAGCAACATGGGCTGTACGCCAGAGGCTATCGATGCGTTTATCGAACATAAGATGCTGTATGCACCTGGCAAGGCAGTAAATGCCGGCGGTGTTGCAACAAGCGGTCTTGAAATGAGTCAGAACGCACTGCACCTGTCATGGAGTGCCGAGGAGGTCGACACGCGCCTGCACCAGATTATGCACGGCATACACGAACAGTGTATCTGCTACGGCAAGGAGAGTGACGGCTATATCAACTACGTGAAGGGAGCAAATATCGCAGGCTTCATGAAGGTTGCTCGCGCGATGATGGCTCAGGGAATAGTATAGGCTATTTCTCGAAATGCTGGTAGTCCTTGACCCGGCGCCAGCTACCACCCCATTTGAAGCCATGCTTCACGAATAACTTGTAACACAAGTCATTCCTGTCAATCATATGTGCCATACGCGTCGAGCGTATGGCATATTTTCTTGCCTCAGCAGTATTGGGACTTACCTTCACGATACGCCCACGTGAATTATACCTGACGCAGGGATTATGCAGGGTATTTACATCCACTGCAAGCCCCCGTGCATGTTTTGACAACATCCGGTAGCCGCTGACCTGCCTGAAGCAGAAAGCGGATGTATTGTTGTGGCTCATGGACAGCTCGTCATCAGCCTGATAATCGTCTATCAGCACCATCCGCTCTATCTGGTACCTGTTTCTGTAAAGCTCACGGAAAATCTCGACCAGGTCATTGGCAATTGCCTTGTTGCATACCATCTCGCCACGATATACCTGATCGTCATATCCCACATGCAGGAGTTGCAGGTACCTCAGGTCATTGCGGGACACAGTACAATGGGAAGGATACGAGCCCCCCTTGCGCATGCGCTCCAGAACTGCATCGGAAACAGCATTTATCCTGAAAGAAGCTTCTACAAACTGCTCGTCAAGTTGTCCGGAATCAACCCTGGTCCCTGCCTTCCAGTCCTGTGAATATAATTCAACACACAGGACAAAAAACAAGAGAGCCGGAAAGAGCCTTCTCATAGAAGCCTAAAGACTGTCCAGATACCTCTTGGCATCCATTGCTGCACGGCATCCGCTTCCTGCAGCACTTATAGCTTGTCTGTAAATAGGATCTGCTACGTCACCGCAGGCAAACACACCCGGGATATTTGTCTCGGTAGTGGGACTCTTGACAACGATGTACCCCTCTCTGTCACAATCCAGTTCTGGTCTGAAGATCTCGCTATTGGGATGATGTCCAATAGCCAGGAAAAGTCCAGATATAGCAAGTTTAGAAGTCTGCCCCTCGGTTTCTACAATAGCACCCTCTACACCATCCTCACCATACAAGCCCCTTACCTGACTCTTCCACAGAATCTCGATGTTAGGCGTATTACGAACCTTCTGCTGCATAGCATCGCTGGCACGCAACACATCACGCCTTACAATCATATATACCTTATTGCACAGAGAAGCAAGATACTGGGCCTCCTCACAAGCCGTATCACCGCCACCGACTACGGCAACATCCTTTTTCCTGTAAAAGAAACCGTCGCACGTAGCACATGCCGAAACACCCAAACCTGCATATTTCTTCTCATCGTCAAGCCCCAGATACCTTGCACTGGCACCTGTAGAGATAATCAGTGTCTGAGTTTCAATAACTTCGGAATCATCTATGGTAACCTTGTGGCACGAAGCAGAATCCTTGGCAAACTCAACCTTTGTAACAACGCCTGACCTTATATCGGTACCAAGACGCTCTGCCTGACGACGCAAATCATCCATCAACTCGTCACCGGTAATTCCGTCAGGATATCCTGGGAAATTCTCGATTTCTGTTGTCTGAGTCAACTGACCGCCTGGCTGGCCTCCTTCAAAAAGAACGGGATTCAAACCGCTACGTGAAGCGTATATTGCTGCCGTAAAACCAGCAGGTCCGCTTCCAATAATCAATGTCTTCACTTTCATAGTACGCCTGATAAGACTCGAACTTACACGCCTCACGGCACCAGATCCTAAGTCTGGCGTGTCTACCAATTCCACCACAAGCGCATGGTTTACAAATGCAAAGATAAAACTATTATCTGATACAACCAAAAAATATGGGGAAAAACTGCGTGGGAGAGCAGGTAGCCATACACGACAATAGCCCGGGACTTTCGTCTCGGGCTATCTCTTGAAAACGGCGGCTACCTACTCTCC